>Ga0209611_10005052_pt1 | contig 22338 bp, 10 predicted proteins | sample S1TSphgellanicum_3_FD_187693 | JGI IMG/M metagenome (GOLD analysis project Ga0209611, IMG submission 187693) | Host-associated microbial communities from peat moss isolated from Minnesota, USA - S1T2_Fc - Sphagnum magellanicum MG (SPAdes) (version 2) | ecosystem: Host-associated > Plants > Peat... | reverse complement strand
CTTTGCCCTTTCAAAGTTAGAAATCAAACATTCTAGAGGGGCTTTTGATGCCTTCTTGTTAACTTAGCTAAGAGTTGATGAACCCTAAATCACATGTCATTGTGCACCTCCAATGCACTTTGCAAGTATTCATTATAATCCTTTGGCACCATGACCACATTGAACTTGACCATTAGGTTAGAGATGATCCTAAACTTACAAATTTTGAAAGCTAAATTTATCTCACTTACAATAAAATAGTGTTTTATTTTCGCAAAAGTGGCAAATTTTGGCTGAAAAAAACATATCTTACTTAAAGAAACACGGTTTCCTAAAGTTTTTTCTTCCCAATTAAATTCACAAAGTAGCAAAATTTTGCCACCCGGAAAATCATTGGCAATGGAGTGTATGTTGTGTTGTTCACAATTCATGTAAAATACCAAAGAACCATATTTAATATCATGAAATGGAGGTTAACCTTGACATCCATAAGTTGTTGTTGTTGTCACCAAAGGCTTAGTTAGGGTCAAGAAGTAATTGGGCTTACTTCAATCATCTTCATATCTTCAACAAGTTTAGTCAAATAGCCAGCACAAAATGCATCACCAGCACCAGTTGTATCCACAACATTCACTTTTATTCCAGGCACCGTCCCTTTGAAATTCTGCAAATTATCAATTGCACAAAATGAGCCATCCATCTTGTTAAACTTAACCCGAACCCAACCACAATTTAAATGCCTTTTGCTCCAACCATACAATAATATATGTGCAAAGTTTTCAAAACCCATTAACACTAATCTAGTCTAATCTAATCTAATCTAATTTAGGGTTTATTGTTATATGTCATGCAAAGAATTGTCATGATTATACATACACTCAAAACTTGTAGTTTAGTTTTTTTATTAAGGGTTTAAATTCTTGTAGTGAATTTGCCACAAACAAACAAACAAACAAAAGCCCCACTTGGTTCACACAACTTTGGATGACCTTTTGTGAATAAGAACAAAATTTATATAAGAAGACAAGGAAAAAAAGCGAGGATTATACGATTGTTATGTAATGTTAAGATTGTTAGAAAATTTAAAGAATTTTGTGTTCCTGACCTGGGTGTAGTAACGACATCCTTCGGGTCCTGTAGTCACTAACAATAGTCGAAGCTTTGGATGAATCATTGTCATGTTGACCGCATCATTGTTCGGGTCACCACCATTGGTTAGGAAGGTAACCTCCTCATCACTCACCTACAAGGTTCAACAAAAAATGAAATAAAAAAAAACCCAATGCAAAGGGTGTTTGTGGTTTGTTCATTGCATAAAACCCCTTTCAAGTTTGTAATTCAATTCCATACAAAAACAAAAAATAAATTAAAAAAATCAAAAAAATAATTTTAAAAAAATTGTTATTACAAAAAAAATTATTATTATTATTTTGTTGTTGAACTATTCATTGAAACAATAAACTTATCATCACTTGTTTGTAATTCTACAAATAATCTAGATTGTTGATTATTTCCTAAAATGTTAAAAAAGTGTGATTACCTTAATGATTTCAGCTTGTTCCCATATGGCTTTGATCCCTTGGCGGGCGGCGTCCGCACTGGGCCACAATGGCAATCTGAGATTGGGATCATACGATAAAACCAATCCCGCCTTTTTTGCAATCTTCAAAATCTCCATATGTGCTGAACGGGAGGGCTCGGTAATAAGGCTGATTGACCCATAATGTATTATCTTTGCCTTGAATGAAAAGAATTATATGTAAATCAGTACCAAACTTTATTCAAAACACTTAAAATTTACATAAGTCCCAATTTTATTCAAAACGCATAAAAAATTCACATAAGTCCCAATTTTATTCAAAAACGCATTAAATTTACATAAGTCCCAATTTTATTCAAAATGCATTAAATTCAATCAATATGTTTTGTGGTAACTTCATTTTCCAAAAAAAAAAATCAAATTTAATAAATCTAAAACTATTTTGAAAGTATTGTATTATCCTATTTTAGTTTGCACTCAAGATCTTGTTGAGCACTAAAGGAGAGAGAGAGCGAGAGAGACGCCAACATCTCCAAAATGTTTACTTCCAAGACATATTATACTTCAAGTTTTTTCAATAGAGGAGGATCTTGTTGTTGATGGAACATGTTCTCCAAATGAAAAGCATTCAGAGAAATTTTTTAGTGTATTTGGAGGGCATGGTATGTCCTCTTACAAAAGAGGAGGGCTTCTTACTTACTTTGTAAGAGTGAGAAGAATCTTATACCTACATTACCCTTACTTATAGGTGTAAGGTCATTCCCACCCTTATAGAGTAGGTGTAGGACTCCTTCAACTCCTAACACCTTGTGATCTACATGTGTTTAGGTGCATGAAAACATTCATCTCATGTGTTATGATGGGTAAAGCCAAAAAATTCAAGCATAGTAATATTACTTTTTGAATGAGATCCACATCAATATCGGCAATGGAATACAACATGTCGGCACTAGGATTCCTATAGAACATAAATTCCCGTTCCCCATTTTCTTGAAGTGTCACAAAAGCCAAAGCTGTGCGAGCACTTGGATCGAATCGAACTCCTTTAGTCTCCACATGATTGTCCTTAAGGACGTCCACCAACATATAACCAAACTCATCATCCCCAACCTACATTTCTAACGAATGTGATGCCCAACAATTTGTCAGCATGTTTTTCTATTATATATATATATACACACACACACGCGATCAATGCACATCAACAACAATACACACATGCACAAATTTTGGAATATTTCAAAATAGGGAACTATTGTTGAATATTTAAAAAACTAAAAAAATATTGGTCTCATAGGTTCAAAGTTGATGTAAGATCTAGCCAAAATCATCTTAATCTTAAAGCTTTAAAGAAACATGGAAAATGGAGTTCATCTATTTGGGGGTGGGAAAAAAAAAGGTGTGCATTTCATCCATTTATTGCAACTCATTTGAAGATTTCAAAAATCAAAAAGGGAAATTTTTGACATAATTATTTTAAGATAATTTGTTATATTATTACCATACATCTCAGTTTGAATAGAGAAATTATTACAAGCTTTGAACCCAATGAATTAACTCTAAGCTAGAGGAGAACCAAAGATAGAGATTGGAAGTTGGGCATTCTTCACCTTGCCTAAAAAAGCAGCTGTTGATCCAAGCTTTGCAATTCCACAAGCAACATTAGCAGGTGCACCACCAGGTGCTTTTTTGAAAGCTGGGGCACCAGCTAGGGATAGCCCTCCAATTGTGGGCACAAAATCAATAAGCAATTCCCCAAAACATGCCACCATTGCATCACTACTAGACCCACCACCTCCACCACCTCTCTCTTCTTGCCTTGGACTTCTTTCCTCCCTTGGACTTGCGCTTCTTTGCTCCCTTGGACTTGGGCTTCTTTCTCCCCTTGGACTTCTTTGAGCTGAGGATGATGATGAATCTTCAACTTCATGGCATCCTGTCCCACACATGACCATATTAGTGAAATGCATGAAATACCCATTACTCTTAGTGTTTTCCTCACATATGAACATGCAAATAATAGACTTGCAATTTGACCATATATGCCATGCATCAAAGGTCTATTAGTATTGTCCATTTATATGAAATTTGCAACAATGGAGATTTACAATTTGATATCAATGCATACAAAATCCATTGCTCTTGTCCATGCATAATATTTTAAATTTTGATGCAATCTTGGAGCAATTTTAAATTAAATATTGAACCCTATGAATCCATTTTAAAAAAGGATTTAGTCTGATTATATGTGAAATATGAAACAAATATATATATATATATGATTCTACATCATCTCTTGATAATTTCAGTTTTAGATTCCAAATTTGGTTTTATTTGGTGTGTTGCACAATAGTCATATTTAACATCTTTGACAAACAATAATTTAAAAAAAAAGCCTCAACAATTGAGATTCAATGTAATGATTATGTGATAGAACCTTATCTCAAAAACATAGCTGAAATTTTGTTGGAATACACCTTGTAACATTTTTCAATGACAATGGGTTTTGCACGAAAATGTTTGCAATACGAGGATGTGTATATTAGAATTAATGATCAAAGTGAATTGAATATGATGCAATGAACCAAGTTCCTAAGGTTTCACATCGAGGATCTTTTTTTTTGGCAAAGTATGAAGCATTGAAGAACAAGGAATGAGGTAAAAAAAAACTCCACCATGACATTTTGCACATTGGATGCAGTCTTTGCCCACAACTCCGGCTCCACCTCCTAATCGGATTAGACTTATGTCAGGAGGTGAATCATTTCCGCCATTCCTCATGTCTAAAGTGAACTTGGGGATTTAATCTGTTGATAATACACAACATGAATTCCACTATCAAAATCATGCTATTATTTGTCCTCGATTTGAAATGCATTTTACAAAGCATTATATAAGATATGGGTAACAATGTATAAATGAGATATGGTGTCTAAAGTTTAAGATACAAGATATGTTGCTTTCATTTCACCAATTTGGACTTTCCCAACAATCAATGTATGTGATTGTAGTACCAAATCTTTAAAACTAGTGCAACAAATGTGCATACCTTGACAATTCACCTAGTTTTGGTTTCGTGTTTCCTCCCACATGGTAATGAGACTTATCTACTTAAATTCTACTTTTCAAAAAATTCATAATACTAATAAGTACAAAACAAACACAAACTTTTACTTAGCATTCTCATATGTTGTTGTTGTTGTGTACATTGAAACATTCACAAAGTCATCCATTTTAGGAAGATCAACCTATGAATTTCTTCCAATGCATGCTCAAGTTCCCCTCATTATCTTCCATAGTCATTTCACAAACCTTTTTTTGATGATGCAACTCTTTTGTTCCAAATGGTATCATAAATCCTCCCCACAAGATGCTCAATACTTTTATATCCAAGAGAAAAGCCATGACAAACCTTTCAAGTTCCCCAAGAAAATTTTCTTTCAATCCTTCCCCATAATCAATAATAGCAAAACCTACAATTCTTGCACCCTTTGTAAATATTCATGGAACAAGAGGTGAATGGGCACTTGTAGAAAAAAGGGGGTTAAAAAAAAATTTGAAAAAAAGAGTGAAAAGAGAGGTTGTGAGCAAGAAAACGCTTGGACTCGCATCCTTCCACAATTATGCATGTATTTCCATTTTATTTTTATGTCCTAAGTTGGAGAGAAATTGTGTGTCAAGCAAGCTATAAATGCACATAAATGTGGCCTATCAAATAATTGTGTACTAGTATTGACAATATATTGAATACTTTCCATTGTTGTCCAATGTGAATAGGAAAATAAATACATTACAAAAATCATTTCAACATGTAGAAGAAACCTCCACATAGAATGTACTATCAACAAATAAAGCCTATCATTGTCTACACATGGCTAGCCAATCAATATTTGGACTTATAACTCTATTACTTTTTGGAACAAGAAACGCATGTGAAACTTTTTATGTGTAGAGTAAAGCTTGATAGAATACACCCAAGAAAGGCCCACATGAGGCAAGAGGTAAAGCCCAACACGATTGTGGTAATGCCCTTTGCTCAACTAGGGTTTTAGCAAGCATAAGGACATAGCTCCATTTTTTTTTCTTTCTTGCACAAGAGATTGCAACATGATATTTATTTCCATGGGTGGCAAGAGAAGTGTGTGTATCTAGAAACACATACTATTGTGGAAAGGTCCACAAAAGAGTGAGAACTTTATGGAAAAGAGGCATAAAGCTCACCTCAAAAACGTAATGCTCGTGTCAAACATGTAAATTGCCCAAGCAATGCAGAGATAAAAATATGTCGGGTAACATGCCCTCTGAATACGGTACGAAAAATATGCAAGGTCTTTATGTTCATTGTCATAGCGAATAAATGAATTTTATATCAATGCATGCTCCAAATCTAAAAGGAAGGAAATGGATCTAGGTCATGTCTAGGGTCATCACTTCACCAACTTACAAACCTACAAATGAACTAAAATAGTTTCAATTTAGTAATTGTAAATTAGTAATCTTCAAAAAAATTGTGTTCGGGATGCAACCCACAATTTGCATAATTCAACTTTCAAAAACATGTAAGGCATGTTGAAATCTCTTGAATTAAAATGTACATATGTAAATAATGAAACACTAAATTTTGTAAGCCATGTGTAAACGATTCATTGGAAATGGATGAAATGACGTTAATAGGTGAATGTTATAATTATACGGGCTTGGATTTTGGATATGATTCACATTGTGATGTTGTTGCCTTAGATCTTGTATGTGACGGGAAAAGGGTATCCACTATCCACATTGTGATACCTATTGTTTAGGCTCCAAATTGTTATCACTTAATATGTAATAGAACATTGCATGTTTTGCAAACTAGGATTGCACCAAAATACACATGAAATTTATGTTCATACACATCATGGTTAAATGTTTTCCATGCCAATGCTATATTGACATGTTAAAACACTCACAATATTAATTATTTTTAGGGTTGTGACAAAATTTTAATTGTCCAGATCCATTGTGGAAGACCTTTTGCAAGAATATAATAACATTATATTACCACCATGTATGAAAGTTTCTGATGGAGCAATTTCCATGGATTGTATTTTGAGTTTTCATTCATTATTTTTTTAATGTTTTGCTGGAAAAAGAAGTTGTGGGATTGGAAATTAATTTAGTGAAGGGTTGAGTGAGAGCCAAAAAAATTGTCTCCAATTGCCAAGGGAAAGTTATGTGGGAAAATTTAATTAATTTGCATTCTTCAGAAAGTGCGGGGGTTTAACATGTCACGATGGTAAGTTAGAACATGTAGAGAGATATTCATTTCCATTTGAATCCATGTCTTGAAAAATAGCTCTTAATTTTTAGTTTCAAGACATTGAAATGTGCAACATTTTTAGTTTTGTGACTCATCAATTTCTAGAGGCGGCCAGATTTTAGGGTTTGAGACTGAACTAGATGCAACATTAATTGCAAATATAGGGTTCAATTTATGTGGAAATTTAGTTTGGACGACTCTTTCAACTACATAGTACACATTTTTATTCGCCTTGCCTACTAAGGCAAAGATATTGTGTCTAGATCATTATAGAGTATAGTAGCTTAAGGGATTTTGGCCCCTAGGTAATAATAATAATAGGTCTATTTTTATATGAGGATTTCTGAAAGATGATATTTTGGCTTGTGTTGAAACTTGAGATTAGTTATTATAGAGTTATGATAGCTTGAAAGATTTTGGTTTCTTTTAGAGGACTTTTTTGAAGAGTATATTTTTGCATTGGTGAAATATTTGAGTTTTCATAATTCTTCTTTTGCCTTAAGATACTTTTCAATGTAAATGGCAAAGCCACAGTGTGACACACCCCTTGTTCTACTTGTCCAAATTGTGACTGGGCTGCATTGCACACAGTTCGGGAATGCTCAATTTCAGTATGTCTACTTCTGCATCCCAATTTCTGAGGAAGAGCCACTTGAGTGTACAGGGTTTGCAATTGTATGTGTTTGTCTCTCTACGTTTCAATGGGTTGCATTTTGCAACAACTCTAAAGAACTACAGTCCCACAACTTGGGCACATTCATTGTTGCTGATTTTAATTTAAGTGGAGGGTAACGCCTGAGGCCATGAGCAATGCTCACAAATTTTCCAAAATGCCCAGCGGGTTCGTATGCTCAGTTTAGCATTCCTCCTATTACCCTATGAATCTTGTGGGAGGTTTTTATGAGAAAGCTTGCTCCAGGGAAAAGAAATATGTATTCTGTCCATTTGCTACTGCACAAACTTCCAAAGGCCTTACAACTACTATGACCCTTGGCTGTAGTTGATGTCCCAGCTTGGAACACAAGATTAGGTATACTTATCTTTTGTACTTCTTTCTCTATGAGAATTTGTGCTGCTTGTAAGACTTTGTCATTGAGAAATATCTTGCAACTCGCTTTAGTCCAGATTCCGGGTATGCATGTTTTTTAGATCTATACTTAAACTGGAGTCGATTGTTGGATATACCCAAATGGGAGTTTTGGTAGTTCTTGAAGTTTCATGCTTATGTGCAAAGGTTTCATGAAGTATTTTAACTCTTTTGATATGTAGATCTATAATTTGATATGCTCAAATTGGAATAAGTTGGAGTTTGACAAACACATACAACTAATTTGTATCTCTCTCTCTAGATGTTTTGAATGATCAACAGACTATTGTGGTAGATATGGTAGCTTGTGAAAGCTATGTTGTTGGGTGATGTGGTTTTGGGGCCAAAGATCCTATGGTAGTGTTATGGTGGCAACACCTCCACCTAATAAGGAGTTGAAAAACCTCAGGAAAAAGACAAATGCAATTGCCTTCTTATTCTTGATACGGCTGCTTGTGGTGCAAAATATTATTTTGGGCACAGCACAATTTTTTGCCATACTTTGTTCCTGTAGTAGCTTCCAAATTGTTTGGGACTACAAAAGCATGCGATAATCCAATGGCATCTTCTTGATAGGTACTCATATTTTCCTTCCATAGCAATCTCCAGCTACTAGCAACTTAACTTGCTTGAAATTTGCCCACTTTCTCATGCATTGTTGTTTTGCAATGCTATATTGTAAGTTTTCTTCTTTTCTTCTCAACCAAATAGAAAATCATCGATCACAGACGTGTATGCTCATGCAATCCCACCCTAAAGGAAGCTGGTTTTAAGGCTTTCCCAATTTATGATGATAGAAATATATGATGATGATGATGATGAGAGGGGATTGAAAATTGTGAATGCAAATACCAGGCACTAATTTCAATCTCACAAAGACTGACATTCCAACAATCAGTCTGTCTATAATACTATACCAAATGCTGATTACAACCAGTACAAGTTAGTTGAGCATTATGACAAAAAACAAGGACTTAGCATTCAAAGAACTTCACATTCATTCCTTGTTCGCATGGAAGAAGCCATGTGCACACACAGAGAGACACACAGAGACACAGAGAGAGTGTTCAACAAAACTTCAACAAACAGTTTTGCATATCAAAGTGAGCTGAGAGAGAATAAGCAGATGGGTAATTACATCTCAAACATTAATTTTGCAAGTATTTTTTCAACAGGTTGCCACACAGTAGATTCAAACATGATTACTTAAAAACTCGAAAAATATGAACAAATCATTCACAGCCAGTTTTGGTGTGTTTTCAGAATCAATCAGAACTTAGACCCAGCCAAAAAAAAAGAAAAAAAAAAACAGATCACGAAACTGGATACCTACCTATTCAGAGTCTAAGTAAGTAAGAAAAAAGCTTCAAGTAAAAGTAGTGCATTTGTGTGACCTTGGAGGTCCTGAAGAGGAGGAGCTGAAGAAGAAGATTCAAGTGAATGGGTATGTTGTTGCAGATGCAGATGTGGACTCTTGTGCACTTTCTTCTAGACTGGAAGAAGAAGATTTAGGGCTGCAAAATCCCAGCTTCAGGTCAAGCTCAAGAGCTCGAATTGCTGGAGGAAGCTGTTGTTGCAAGTCATGTCCAGCACCTGCTGCTGTTTGTGGAACATTATTAAACTCATCAAGTTGCATCTGATCCACAGCAGCAGCTGGAAAGGAAGAAGGATCATGGTCTGAAGAAGCTGCAGCAATGGGTACAACATTTGCTGTCTTGATGGAGTTTCTTCTCCCATGTACCATGGAGATCTTGCAGGGACTCTCTGCAGCAGCTGCTCCATGTACTGATGATGGTGAAGAGGAGGAGCTGCTGCAGCAGGAGTAGGAGGAGGGGATGACAAAATTGGTGCGTGCTTTAGCTCCTCGGAGATTCCTGGCTGCAGCGTCGTAAGCGCGAGCGGCGTCTTCAGCAGTGTCGAAAGTGCCTAGCCAGTGTCTGCATTTGCCAATGCGGTCACGAATCTCTGCTGACCATCTCCCCCATGGTCTCTTTCTCACACCTCTGTAGACTCGTACAGCTGCAGCAGTACTAGAGCTTGCAGTACGCACATTCAGTACTGAGGCCGCAGCTGGATGCTGCAAGTTGTTGCCGCTGGAAGCAGTTGGTTTGTTCCTCTGTGAACTGAGAATCAGTCCACCACTCTCGAATGCACAGCAGCTTGTCATGGGTGTGGAAGAAGGATTGCTACGAAGAGCTTGAGAACAGTTGAGAGCTGTTTCAGATGTCGAAGGATCACTGGCCATGTCGTGGAAGCTGCTGGAGGAGTTGAATGCAGTCATCATCATCTGTACAGCTGGTGGCACTGAAGCCGGCGAGCAGCTCGGCTGCCAAGAAGATGAAGAAATGAGCAGCTCTGAAGCTGTACTCGTAGTAGAAGAAGAAGATCTTCTTCCGAAAAGTGCACGCGAGCCTACCACAGCTGCAATGCCTTCCAAATCCTGCACATTCCGAGCTTCTGAAGCAGCTGCCTCTGGAGCTGCAGCAGCAGGAGGAGGAGGAGGAGGAGGAGGCTTCTGAACGACGTCGGCCAGTTGCAGGGGTTCTTGGTAGCTGCAGCTGCTGCCGTGCGAGAAGAAGCGGGGCCGAGAATTGAAGTTGCTCCAACTGCTGCTGCCCAAATCTTGATGGGGAGAGCGATATTCATGCTGCAACGGGGGGCAAGCTTGGAAGCCGCGAGAGGAATGGTTTTGGAGATGGCACAGGCAAGCTACGCAGAAGGGATGGACAGTAGCGGGTGCTGAGCATCGCATGCACAAGCCCAACAAATGCAGCGGGAGTTGCTCAAGCTGCAGTCCAGCAGCAGGTTGCAGCTTCTCCCTCTTGGCAGAAGACGCCTCTAACAAGGAATCACGCGACTTTCGCTTGGGTACCTGCATGGAGCTGCAACATCCGGCCTGGAGCAACATCTCGTGGAGCGCCATAGGTGTAGTAGAGCTAACGATAATATTATTATTATTCGACGACACAGCTGCGAAGGCTCAACTTCCTTCTTTCCTGTACAAGAAGCGGAGGTAGCTGCTGGAATCGATTAGAAGAGCTCCACCAGCGACAAATTCAGCAGCAGCAGCAGCTCCACATGACGAGAAAGCTTCACAACTCACTCACTCACTCACGCACAGCTGCTAGCTCTTCCAGCACTTGAGCTGACACAATTGAAATGGAAAAATAACCGGATTGAACACCAAGTTGCAAAGAAAAGAAGAAACTGAAAACAGAAGCGTAAGCAAATCAAAACAAAAGAGTAACACAGACACACACATAAACATAAAGATGCTGCTATATTGAGCTTTGAAACTGCGTTTGCAGCAGTGCTCAGCAGCAGCACAAGAGCGAGCAAAGCAAGCAAGCAAAAACATTAATACAATAATTGTTATTGCAGCTTTTCTTTCATTCTTTCCACGTTTCTCCGTTTGTTTTCTGTGTAATCCATCCTTGCAAAACGGAGAGAAGAGAAGAGAGAGGAGAAGAAAAAGAAGAAGAAGAAGAAAACAACAAGGGAAACGGAATGCACATCCCCCCTGCCCCCGGTTGTCCCCGTTACACCCAAAAACATTTCACGATGCTAGCTAGCTAGCTGCTGCCCGCAAACTTTGTGCAAAAGGAATCATGACATTGTAGGGGAGGTTCCCGTACAAGTGGGTTCTCCTAACGGAGGGCCACCTGACAACGTGCCCAAACCGAACATCAGGAGAACCCATGAGTACAGGAACCCCAAGGGCCGGCCGGCCAGCCACTTGACGATGTGCAAAAACCTCAGGGGAGAACCCGTGAGTACAGGAACTTCCCAGGGTCACCTGAGACAGTGCCCAAACCCTCAGGAGTGCTCACGAGTACAGGAACCTCCACACATAACCGACTCTCTTTTTTTATGGGAACGTGAGAACATTTCAAGATAGCAGGACGAGGATCTCCTCCCCCTGGCATAATGCCTTAGGGTTCTTCTGTTGGGGTGGGGTGGGGTGGGGTGGGGTGGGATCTCTCAAAGTACACCCAGAAATTAAAAATAACTCAGTCGTGTTTACGTAATCCCTTTCCCTGACTTGCCATCATCTCCAAGTCTCTCTCTCCCTGCCTGGGTCTGTGTCTCTTGCAGTGAAATAATTTTTTTTGGGTCGAATTTTTTCCACTTGGTGAACACATAACAATTTGAAATTTTTTTTGAAAATTTTCGTTTTTTTAAGTACAAAATTTTATTTTTATTTACTGGAAGAAAAATCGAAAAATTTTCGAAACCACAATACCAAAATTTTTTTATAATAATAATAATAATAATTTGAAATTTAAAAACCCGGTCTGTCTGTAGCGGTGTGCAAATCCGGTCAGTGTGTCTGACTGAGCCTGTCGCGGTGCACAGACAGACAGACAGAAAAGATACAGACAGCCGAGGCGAAGAGAACTGGGGTTAGAAGTAACGTCGTACAGGGCGGGCAGGGGCTAATTTTGGACTGTACCTTTTGGCACGCTCCCAACCTGCACCAAACCGCACTGGGGGTGGCCTTGGCTTGGCTTGGCTTGGCTTGCTTTTTAACTATATCCCAACCAGATGGATCAACATGGATGGTTTAAGAAAATTAAAATTTCCTTTGAAAAAATGAGACTAATTGTTTCCCCCTCCCCCCCTACCTAGGCTAAAATGCACTAGGTGTATACTAGCTACCTACACTAACTCACTTATAGTAGCTTAAACTAACTATACATTGGCTACTTCTACCTACATATGTATGTACTTTATTGTAATAATCTAGTTAGTACCTAGGCTAAAATACACTAGGTAGGTATTTAAGTTACCTTCATGTGTAGGAAGTACTCCTCCTCCTTATTCTTCTCTCTCTTCAATTTCTTCAAGGGAAGAAAGAGATAGATGGACACATCTCATCCATCCTCTCGATGGACTCATGGTATATACTTTTTTCGTTGGTCCGAAGTTGTGCTATTGATGAAGGTGAACTAAAATCTGGTTTGTAGAAATGAGTAAAATTAATCTTTGAGTGCGGTTAAGAGCTTGCACAAAGAAGGGTACCTTTAATGGCAGTCAAATAGTAATCCCTCCAATATAAGTAGTATATCTCTTATCAATGTGTATGTAGTTCCTTTTGGAAAATGGAAAGTTTGGTAAATTTTGGGGGGATTTTAAGGGTTGATTGTAGTAGTAGTGGTTGGAGGTGGGTGTGATGATGTCTATAGTTGGTTAGTTTCCCTATGGTGCATTCACACTTGATGTTAAGTCAGTGTTTAAATGGAAATATAGGTGGCATCCTAGGTGGCACCCAATGTTAAATGGGCAACTAGCTGCTTAAAATAGACCTATTATTAACCTAGGTAATAATAATAATAGGTCTATTTTTTATATGAGGATTTTGAAAACATGATATTTTGGCCTGTGTTGAAACTTGAGATTAATAGTTATAGAGTTATAATATCTTGAAGGATTTTGGTTTCTTTTAGAGGATTTTTTGAAGATTATAATTTTTGCATGGTGAAATAGTTGAGTTTCTTCTTTTGCCTTAAGATGCTTTTTAATGTAAATGGCAAGGCCACAATGTGACACACACCCTTGTTATTAAACTATATGCAAGGACAATGGCTGAATTCCACTCTGAAGTTGTAAACCCATTTCTGAGGTCAATTGTGCAAACTAATATGAATAGCCAAAGTTTATTTGTGTGCGCGTGATGGCAGATTTTAACAGCAGAAAAGACCAGTGTTGTGCAGTTCTTTGATTTTTTAATGGCCTCAGGTATTGGGGGTTTTTTTCTTTTTTTAATTTTAAAAAAATAAATTATTTTTAATTTTTAATTCTAAACTTCAAAATGCCTCTAGTTCCTGTTTTGAAAATGTTCATAATCACAAAATCTAACATTCCAGATTTTTTATTGAAAAAAACTTTTAGAATCAAAAGAACCTCCAGTTCTGGTTTTTGAAAAATAAAACACACACAAAAAAAAACTGGCAATTCTCGTGAAAAATTTTGGCAAAAACCATCAGTTTAGGATAGGGTTTTTGATCCAGTTCTTTAAAAACTTGGTTAAGGGTCAAAACCAGCTTCTATGATTTTTGACCCTAGGTTAGGTTGGTTAAGGTTCTTTTGACCCTTATTTGACCCTCTTGTCAAAGAAATTGGTAGCCTAAGGCTACAACACTCAACATAGGGGAGGCCCTAGTGACCAGGACTTCTGCTATAGATGAACAGTTTTGGAAGCCTATTCCAAATGCTTTTGGAGGCTTTTTCCTAGGTGGCATAGGTAACCATCTCCAAGTTTCACTTTTTTTGTGTTGCCAATGTCCATTCAAATGTGAATAGGTGGTGACAAAATGTGGTATGCTTTTAGATCAAGCCTCAAAAGAACCCTTTACCATCTTACAAAATAGTAACTCACCTTGTTGGACTCACCACATTCCTAATCGGAACATCATAGTACATAAAGAACTATTGGTGGTTGCATGGATTCTGAGAGCTTATGCTTGATTAACATGGAGATATAACATGCACATGAGCAACGTGGAATAATGAGGATATTATTATGGGAGCCATTGATGTGGGAATGCTTGCACAAAACTTCACCATTTAGTGTGATGGGTCTACCTTTGTCAAGATATGTATTGTGTTGTTGCAACGCCATATAATCCAAGACTCCAAGTATAGGTACATTTCCAATTCTTACTTTTTTTTTAAAAGTTCTTTTCCTTTCCTTCAAGGGTGGTTGTGCAAGCTATGTTGTCCAAGTTTAGGTCATTTAATCCTCAAGTTGCAAGTTGAAACTTTCGGATTTTGGATGCTAGTGTTCAGAAATTGGAATCACATTTTAAAGGTTCCTTACTTTGGACTCCAACTCCCAACTTCTCACCATTCAGTTGACCATTGCAAACTTTAGTTTAGAGCTTCTAGAATCCAACTTTGAAGGCTCAAGTTCCTTGCTCCATGGTTTGTTTTCTTTTTTATTCTAGATTGATCTTTTGTAATTTTATCATCTAGATTTTAAGTTATAAGTTGAACAACCTCAAATTTCTTTTAACCTAATTATAAAAGATCTTCCAAAATCCAAGCTATTTGATCTTAATTCTCATTATTCAATGCTCATCTATTCATTGTTGCAACTTACAAGGTGTTATAGGTTCTAGCATCTAATTTCTAAAGGCTTCACCTTTCTAAATTATAACATTTGTACTTAATTCCTTTTAGCTTTTGGATCCAAGATCCTAATTCCTTGAAGCTTACTCTTGAATCTTTGACTTTAGACTATATGTGGTGTAAATTTTTACAATGTTGATCATGTGGATGAAACAAAATCCAAAGTATGTAAGCACAAGAGTAATGGAACACCATGTTGAATGTGTTTGGAATCTAGATTTAAGCTTGGGAGTTGTCATGTGTTGTAAGTTTTCAAGTCCAAAATCTAGAATATAATTTTCAAGTTCCTAGTTCCTGATTCCTAATTTTTCCTTTGTTATAAATTCTTTAATCCTCAAAGTTCATATGTTCATGTGTTCATCTTTTGATGTTGGGGATCCAAGCATGTTAAATTAAAATTACATCCGCTTAAAATCCCATTTAAAAATATAATAGTTTTTTACAAAAACACAAGAAGCATATTGGAATTTTTTTTATCTTTCATTTTAAAACATCTATACCTCCATTGAGTTTATGGCGTCTTTATAAAAATGATTAACAAGTAGATGATTTTATGAGGAAATAATATTATTTTTGGGTACGTTATTTCTTAACTCTTGTTTGCATGAACTTCAAAAGCTAAATTGTTATAATCATGATTTTTTATACTATTTGTAAGTACTCAAATTGGATTTAAAATTTGTGACAATTTGAAAATAAAGTTCAAGTACTTGAAAGTAGGTGAAATGTTTTTTCAAGTATTGGGTATTTTTTCATGCACCTCAATATTGATGTGGTGAACATTCTAATATAATGTTTTTGGCTAATGGAATGTGTTTTCATAACTAAAATCATCCCCAACCCTTAAAAAATGAAAAAATTATTGGGGATACTTTTGGGGTACTTTTTCAAGTCGAAATGATATGATACAAATTGCTTTGAGAAGTTAGAAGGAGGCTAGAGATGCTCATGAAAAAAACTAAAAGTTTCATTTGTTTTGAAATGTTAAAAGAAGGTTAAAAGTTTTTTAAATTGTTTTTTTTAATGTTTTCAAGTAGAAAACAAGGTAACAAGTATGTACAAAATATCTTGCTTGCATTTATTAATTGTTTTTTGCAAGAAGGATGATGAATAGTGATTATGAGGAAGCCAAAATAAAGCGAATGCCACCAAGGTTCTTTAATCTAGCTTTATATTGGATGTGTCTTTTTGCCCTATCAAAGTGAAAGGTTCTTTTTTCTTTTTGTTTATTCTACTTCTTGTTTATGTTTGTAAGAATGATGGTGAAACCAAAGAAAAGAAGAAAACAAAGAGGTTCATATTTTAATTTTTTTTTTCATGGTTCTAGTTTTTTCCAAACTCAAAGGTGAACTATATTTGTTGAGGGCGCTTTGTGTTGTTTATGTTTTTAATCATTTGATAGCACAATAAATAGAATAATAGTGATGAGGAATCTGAAGCAAAAAAAACACACACACACACACACACAAATAAGCCCTTTTTTAATGTCTTTTTTTCAAGATTAAATGGGTACTCTAGAGGGTTGAGGTTCAAATCCCCTTAAAACTCTATAGGATTTAATTCTTCTTGATTAGTAAAAAAAAATTTGTAGTTGATTGAACAATAGAAATGTGAGATAAAATGTATTTCTATTTGAATGGTCTTTATTAAAAACATTGTATTTAAAACTCAATTACAATTTTGCAATTGATTTCTTGAAGCGAAAGTTTGTGTTTTTAAATGAATGTAGGAATTTGAATCATTGTAGGATTTAAGTGACTTGGAATTTTGCAATCAATTCCTTCCATCCATTTGCAAGTGTGAAATGTGAATTATGGATGAATGCATGAATTTGAATAATTGCATCTATGCAACTTGGAATTTTACAATTGATTCTTTCCATCTATATGCAAGTGTGAAATGTGATTTCTAGATGGTGGAATTTGAATCATTATATCTAAGTGATTTGGAACTTTGTAATTTATTAATTTCATCCATATGCAAATGTGAAATGTGGATTTTGTTTGAGCGAATGCAGTTGAATAATTATATTTAAGCGGTTTTGAATTTTGCAATTGATTTTTTTCATCCATATGTGAGTGTAACATGCAATTTCTAGATGGTGGAATTTGAAATATTGTATTTAAGTGCCTTGGAATTTTGGAATTGACTCCTTCGATCGATATGCAAATTTCGAATGTGAATTTTGATTAATGAGTGGATTTGAATCATTGTACGTAAATGATTTGAATTTTAAAATTTTATTCCTTCCATCGATATTCAAGCTAAAATTTGTGTTATTTTGGACATACTTGGAATTTTTCAATTGATTGCTTCTACCCATATGCAAGTGTGAAATGTGATTTCTGGGTGTAAAAATTTGAGTCATTTATATCAAAGTGACTTGCAATTTTGCAATTGATCCCTTCCATCCATATGCAAGTGTGAAATGTGATTTATGGATGCATAAAGTCTAGGGTTTCACATTTGCTTCTATTAGCCTTTGGTTGCTACGCTAGGTAGCCAAAGTTAATCTCTTTGCAATCACCTTGTAGCCAAATGCACTCCCTTGCCAACACACATGTTGCCAAAGTTTTCATCAAGCTTATTATGGATATAGCCAATTTGCAGACATTTGCAAGTGATAGTCCGCCAATTAGCCATTCCTTACCCAAAAAAATTGCCTTTGCCTTCGCCCAAAGTTCAACTGGTGTGTATATATACTGAAAATGTGAGCCATAAGGGAGCAAATTTATTTCTATTTTGCAACTAGGGGGTCCAAAGAGGTGCTTCTATTGGAGTAAAAAAAACCACAACTCCCAATGTTCCAAAAAAATTGGTGATGGGCCAATCAATATGGCCCCTTCCAAAATAATATAAAATAAAATAAATTATTTTTAAAAAAAATAACAAAAAAGTCTGAGAACAAAAGTGTGAAAACATCCATGAACTAATTAGTACATTAACTATGCACATTAAAGTATGAACACATAGGAGCATTCATAAAAGGTGCATTCACACTTGGTGTTAAGGGATCTAGGGTTGAGTCTCCTAACACCATGGTAACCATTTAGGACTTAAACTTAGTTACCATGAAAATTTTAGGTTAAGCAAACATTCACTTAACATTAAGCTAATCACCCATTCAACATTGGGTGCCACATAGGATGCCACCTAGATTTTCATTTAACACTGATGTAACATCAAGTGTGAATGCACCATTATAAGTCAAGTTGTGGTTTAGTGCCAGGGCTAGCTAGCTAGCTAGCTATCCTGTTGGGTGCAGTAAATAAGTACCTACTAATCAAGTAGTAGGTGGCAGTTTGTGCAGCAAAGCAAGAAGGTAGGTAGGTAGGTAGGTAGGTAGGGTTTAGGGTTCTGCACAGACACAGAGACCACAACAGTGCACAACTTAGACTGTGTGAATGGAATGATCCATTGCATAATTAGAATTGTCCTGGTCACGTGCAGTGCAACGGAACGGGTTTCCCTACACTTCTGACCTCCCCAACGGATTCCATTAAAACCAAAAGCTGTCCCTGGAACCAATCATACAATGACTCCCCAATTTCTTTTTTTTAATAATTATTTTTTTAAATATCAAAAATTTTAATTATTATTTTGCTAATTATATAAGGAATTTTTATTTTATTTTGGTGCTAAAAGTGGCGATCATCCCTAGGAAGATTTAGCCAAATCTGGCTATCACCCTGAAAGAAAGTGCAAATATTTAATCGTCCTTCTATATGTTTGGCTATCCTATGAAAACCGTGGAAGGCTTGGGTGAACTAGAACCCACGTGTATGAATCTGGCAATTTTTATTCTTTTTATTCTTTTCTTATTTCTGGCGACGACTGAAACCTCTAAAAAGAGAATTTCGAATTTTTCTTTTTTATTTCTCATTTTGGCGAGTGATAAATCGCCAGGAAAAAGAAAACCAAAAAAGGCTGTAGACTGTGTGACCCGTCCGTCCGTCCGTCCGTCTTCTTCTTCTTGTTGGTTGGTTGTTCTCGGCTCAGCTGCTGCCTTCGTTCCTGAATCCTGGCTGCTTTTGCTTCGTCGTCGAGCGGAGGGCTCAAAATCCCAACGTACCCAAAAACCAAAGCATAATAATATAAAGTATGTTGATCAGAAGCTGCTGCAGATGGGATTTGATGTGTCTGCGACCCAATCAAGCCCACTTCTAGCTGGCTTCGCTTCTGGAATTCCTGGCTTCGTTATTAGTTTGCTGCTGTTGCTGCTCCTGCTGCTTGACTCATTGCCGCTTTTGTTTCCTCCTCACTTGCTTGGGCGTCAACTCCCAAATTCTCAAAACGCATATTATCCCCCACCCCAGAGCTTCTTGTCTCGATTTCCTCCACTCTATCCCCACCTCACTCACCCTGGTACGTAGGCTGGCCCCTCTCTCACTCCCTCCCTCCCTCCCTCACCCGGAAAGTTTTCTTCTCTTGCCAGGAATTGTTTTAGGAATATTTTTTTGTTTGCAGCCAAACTGGCGATCATCCCTACAGGAAGATTTAGCCAAGTCTGGCTATAAACCACATATGAAATATAAATCTTTGATCATCTTTCAATATATTTTTGGCTACATACTAAAATCGAATATAAACTTCTGGTAATTTTTATTCTTTTTTCCCTCACTTCTGGCGATTGAAAACTCACTAGAAATTTTCTCCCTTACTACACATATGCACTTGGCACTTGGCAGTTGTGGTTGCCACTTGGGTAGTGATTTTATTTCTTTCAAATTTTGTGATGCTGCCCAATTGGTGATCGTCCATGAGAACATTTAGCCAGAAATGTTTTTGGGTGCTATTAAAAATATGAAAGCAGAAAAATCATAAGCACCCTTTTCATGAATGTTGTAGGTAGTTGTGGTGACTTTTGGTGAATTTTTTTTATTTTTAAAATTTCCAAAAAAAAAAGGAATTTGCAACAAATTCATTCTTTTACCAAAACATTTTTTTCACAAAAAGGCGAAATTTTTCCACAAAAAATTAAAAAATCATTGCAGTCAAGGATATGAATTTCCTATTGTATTTTGAGAGCACCTTGTGTCTTCGAATATCCCCCTCCTGAAAAGACAATTGTGTTTTGCTTGTTGCAAAAGTTTAGTGAATATATAACAATGTGTCGCCTCATAAATTGTTGTGTACAATCATTCAGTTCCCTAGTGAAAAGAAAAAGAAAAAGTTGTATGGACCAATTTACACATAACAAAAAAAATTATAAATTTTATAATAAAAAAAGTGTGAAAGAAGAAACAAATATTATTGGCTACACATTTTAGCCATTTTCTTTTGGAAAAAGTTCAAGTCCATGAGAAGTTTCAAGGCTTTTTTTCTTTTTTTTTTGTTGCATACTTACAAACCATATGCCATTTACCCTAGGAACAACAATCAATCAAGTCATTTGTCTAATGGGAATCCTCCTTAAAAGTCAAGAAATTTCATTTCCTCTTTGTCTAAGGAGAACCAACCCCATCATCAATTTGTTTGTTGATCTCGTAATCCCATTGATTTAACTACATAAAATTCCATCACTTCATCTTTTTCTGCAACTCACCCATCATAAAAAATGCACTGAAAAAACCTAACCCTAATATTCATCAATTTGGGCTTCTGGGAATATCATAAGTTGCTAGAGTGGTTTATTGTGAAATGACTCTCAAGATGTAAATGAGGAACAATTGTGTCGGGCTCAATTGAATCCATTTGTGCTTTGTATCAATAATATACATCAAAATGCAAGCAGACTAGTACCTCAGTACCTTTTCTGGTTGAGAACTTGAGAGTGCTGATAATTATTTTATTTCTCAAAATTCACTTTGCAATTAAAAAAATTACAAAAAATTGAAAATAAAAAAACTTAATTGGCAATGAAAATAAATTGGAATTTTTTTTTTGACAGTTGTCTTTTTATTTTTAGGGACAAATATAGGCAACTTCTTTGACAATTTTCTGGACTTTAAGCCTCTAACATATAATGAGGCTTTTCCAAACATTTTATATTGCATCTTTTTGGCAAAATGGGGAGACCCTAATGTTCCTCCAAGATATAGGATTAAAAAACATTGTCAATTATTGAATACTTGGACATGGTAGACAATTATGAGTCCTAACTCCTAACCTTTTTGGGCTAAATTGGGTGATGTTAAACAAGCAAAATGACCAAACTCTACTAGCCCATATTAATCATTTTTCCAAATGCTAGAAACCATAAAGGACGTGGAACCAAACCATATAGTAGCTTAGGAATGGAAAGTATAGACAACCCATAGAGTTGGCCAACATGCAAGACATCAAAGATGTACACGGGGTAGTTTAAAAATGTCTAACCATAACCCAAGCAACTTGAGTGGTAGGTTAGGTGTTTCATTGATCATGATATAATTTGTGGTAAGTACCATTAGCCCTGAAGGAACTCTCATGAGCTGAAAATTATTCATGAGATTTGTGCAAAATCCCTCCACTTACTACAATTATGTAGAGAATTAATTAGATATTCCAATAACATGAGATTCTTGTATGTTAATAAAACGAAATTATGTAGAATTAATCAAAAATTTGACATATCAAAGGTAATATATGTTTTTAAATTCAACCTTAGAACTCTTCTTGAGTGAATGTTGACTCTAAATTAAATCAGTCTAGTAGTCAAATCAAGTTGTTGCACATCCTTTTTTGTGGCTTTTGAAGAAAAAATTGCAAAAGAAATGTAGAACAAAAAAAAAATCGAACTTGCATTTTGTGTTTTTAGTCTCGAGAGTAATGGTGCCAAAGTGTGGAACCCAAAAAATTATACTAAAATTTTATCTCTAATTTCAATTTATGAAAAATCACCAATCTACTTATTTATTAACTAATATGTATGAGTTTTTACTTTTCCATTTTAATTTTTTTCAAAAGTGGTAGTGTTTTGCGCAAAATACACATTTTTCCAAGTATTTCTCAATTGTTCTTGCAAATTGGTGAAAATTCACCACAAAAAGTCAATAAATAAATCACTATTCCACACCAAACATTTGTAATATCTCTTTGGGTTGACCATTGATATCAATGGTAAAAAACATTGATTCATAAACATGAAATAAGGATGAAATCATGATTCTCGATAAATTGGTTTGATCCCATTGAATTTGACAAAACTTCTTGGCTTGTACAAAACTAGAATTTCACATCTAATATGCAAATCGTCGTGGGCCATGACTATAGTGAGCATTTTTGGTGTTTTGAATCCTTGGTTTTATTCCATGTTGTTTAATTGACCCTATATGGAGAGAAACAAAATTTATCATTTCAATGATCAAGGTTACGATTTCC
>Ga0209611_10005050_pt1 | contig 22342 bp, 17 predicted proteins | sample S1TSphgellanicum_3_FD_187693 | JGI IMG/M metagenome (GOLD analysis project Ga0209611, IMG submission 187693) | Host-associated microbial communities from peat moss isolated from Minnesota, USA - S1T2_Fc - Sphagnum magellanicum MG (SPAdes) (version 2) | ecosystem: Host-associated > Plants > Peat... | reverse complement strand
GGGATCCAGAATGAGTTCTAACCACTTTGTGTGGTTCCATGCAGGCCCGTGTGAGTGAGTAAGCTTGTCAATTCTTCCTAGTCTTTCCCGGGACTTCTAGCACGCCCCTCTCACCCCCTCTAGTGCTAGAAGTCGGGATCGTGCCCCAAGTTCCAACTCCTTCCGCATTGCCACATACTTAGACCTTCAAGTGGGTCTACGAGGAACTTGGGAGCGCGACAATGGGGGTGGGTAGTGATAGTGTTGGAAGGTTTGAACTTTAAAGAAATCTCACGAACCCTCTCGAGTTTCATAGCATAACTTCTTACTAGTTTAGCTGCAAATCTTGAAATTTGGTAGCAAGTTGAGCCTTGTAATTAGCTTTTTAACGAGCTAAGGCAAGCTGGATTTGAATTATGTATGTGTTAGAAATGATGTGTTAAGTGATTGATGGTCTGTTGTCAAGTTGAATTGACTACTTTCATAAAACCTTCTTGGGTTTGGTAGTATAACTCTTTATTGGTTTAGCTACAGATCTTAAGATTTGGTAGGTTAGTGCACTTTGTAATTAGCTTTCCAATGAGTTAAGGCAAGCCGGATTTGAATAATGTATGTGTTAGAAATGATGTTTTAAATGACTAATGGTCTACAACCAAGTTGAATTATCGCCTTTGTAAAACCCTCTTGGGTTTTATAACATAATTTCTTGCTAGTTTAATTGCATAACTTAGGATTTGGTAGCAAGATGCGCCTTGTTGTTAACTTTTTAAGGAGCTATGGCAAGCCGGATTTGAATAACCTATGTGTTAAAAATAATATTTCAAGTGACTAGTGGTCTGCAGCTATGTTGGACATGGTGTTGAGTCCTTAAACATTAGTTTGAATGAATGACAATTTGACATAAAGTCTTAGAATGTGTAGTGTGTGAGCTTGGAAAAAATATATCCATGAGTTCTAATTGTAAATGATGCATAGGAGGCAGGCTATTTAATTTCAACTACAAACGCAATCTAACATCTAAAATTACACTTGCATTTTTCTTTCACGAGTAGCATTTATGCTTTCAAGGATAATCACCTTGTAGAACCGGGAGTAGAGGGATCGAAAGTCACCTCACACCTCCCACATGATGTAACACTTATTTCCAATGCCAACAAATGCATTGTCAAGGGTTGTCATGAGCGGATTGTGCTTTGACTCATATTGCATAATGGGCATAGCATGGTGGAACACTTGAGTCATCTACATCATTTGTTCACCCTCCCCACATAAAGCTGGCAATTCAAGCATTGAATTGCTTCGTGAACCCTTACAAAACCCCAACAATGGTTTCAGACAAACCCATCCTAGGGAAGGCTAGGCGTAGGACCATGCACTTGGTCCCAAACTTGAAAGGGGCCTACAAAAGAACACCAACAATTAAGCATTAACCTAAAGGGTAGTTTAGGGTGAATAACAAATTTGAACACTAGATTGAACTAAATTGAAATTAATGGAAATAGACTTATAGTTTCAACCCGAAATGTCAAAAAAATTGGATGGTGTGGCACACTGTCACTTCCTTGCTTGCACGTACCAAGAATGTAGGAAGTCCTTGAATGACCTTGCCCTTGGGTGGATTGAAAGTTGCTTCAGGTAGATCTTTGACCTTTTTAAGGTTTGGCTTGAACGAGGGTTTATTCGTTGTTGGCCTCTATGTACCACCACCTAAAATTCGAACACTAACATGTATGACCCCCTTGCACTTGTCTACTAAAGGAAATGTTGTAGCCCCAACATCTGGCCCCTAACCTTTTTGGGCTTTTCTAAATTGGGTTACATCTTTGTGCACCATGATAGCCAAGTTCACATTACCTCTAAAAGGCACTTTAGCTCCATCTTGGCCAATTTTTGCTAGCGGATGAAGCAAAGGATGACCATCCACCCCTAACTCCACCACATCCTCCTCACCTTCAAAAGATGCATGAAGTTTCACCAAGACACGACCAACCTTCTTTGCCTTTACTTAGCCATGTCTTCTTGTTGCCCATTGGCTCTTCTTGACCACCACAAGGAGGTAATCCTCGAATTTGGCACTAGAGCCACTTCCACTTCCCCTTGAGCAAGAAACCAATTGGGTGTCTCCAAGCATGTCTGGGCTTATAGGTGCATAGCTTGGGTCACCCACTTGTGGACCTCCTAATCCTTGCTCCCCCTTGCTACTAGTCTCCTCACCAATGGGGGAAAACTTTAATGCATCAGAGTCATATGCTACTAAGACTGTTTGGGAAGTATTAGCTTCTAAAGAACCATGCACATCGGCTAGGTTAAAACCCACTACCTAGTCCTATACATTAACACTTGGCCAGTAGCAGCCTTTATTGCATCCACACTTATAACTTGGTCTTGCACATTGGACACGGTAATAGGCCTTTGCACTTGACTAGTAACATTTTTCGCAACATCCACATCTATAGATTGATTTATAACATCCCCTTGAACCCCTTCATTGGTGACACCCACACTTTGACACAATGAGGCCTTTGGGGTTATGCTTTCAACCCTAGTCTTTTGATTGGCCTCAATTAAACCAAAAAGTATGTCCACTTAAAATCCCTTTTAAAAATATGGTAGTTTTCTACAAAAACATAAGAAAGTAGATTGGAAAGTTTTTTATCCTTCATTTTGAAAACATATATGTTTTCCATTGGGTTTATGGTAAGCTGAATATAAAATTTGAAGAATTTTAGTATAATAAAAGTAGGTAATAAGTAGGTTTGAAATTGATTAGTAAATATTTTTTTCAAACCTACTTTTACCTTGCAAGCTAGATATATTTTTATTAGAATGTGAAAAAGATGAAAAACCACAAGTACATTTTAGGGCCCCATTAATTCATTTTTTTTTTAAATGTAATATTTCATCTACTTATAACCTATTTAAAGGGTATGAAATAGATTGTGAACTTTGCTTGAATTCCTATGACTCTATTTAAACCTATTTAAAACATGTAGTCTTTAATTAAAATTTTAAACAAAATTGAAAAAAAAAAATTAACCTTTGAACTAAATAATACTTTTAAGTTCAATAATTTAAAGCATACTTGTTGGCTACTTTTCATTTATGTTGCAAAGTACATTTGTGGTTTAATTTACCATGTTTGGACCCTTTTGGGTATAATCACAATCAAATGAACCACCCAAGTGAATGTACACTTCTTAAAACTACATTTTGTATGTTTGAAGGATCACAAGGAAAACATAATAGTTTGGATTGTCATAATTGTTTTCGGGATATTTTCTATTAATTACAAAGTTTACAATGTGCTAAAAGTTTGACAAAAATAAAAAATGTCTTTGCATGTTCAAACATTCAAACCTCAAGAATGGACAATCCATGTTATTTTCAAATGTACTTTTTTTTCTACCAAATGTGCACCATTCCTTTTGAAAATTGAAAAGGATTTTAACATTGATGATTAGAAAGGCAAAGGACTTGAATTAATGATTTTTTTTTTTTATAACCCATTTGAGCACATTTGGCTCAAACATGTTTTTGACCTTAAAAATTATGGATTTTGAAAATGTGGCTTTAACAAAAGTTGTTCAAATATATGTGATAAAGGACATGAATGCATAATACATGTGATATAAAATCAATTTTTAATCAAAATATATTTATATCTAAAATGTAGTGTTAAATGGGGTATTCGAAATACAAAATTTTAAGTTATAAACCAACACAAAAATGAAACATGTCACATGTAGTCCTTCGAAAAGGACTTTTACTTTGGCACCCTTGGACCCTTTGACCATGATTTCACCTATTTATATATTATGGGAACATGTGAAAAAACTTGGATTGAATTTAATAAGTACAAAACATTCAACAACACTTGTAAAACATTATAACTAGTGTTTTCAATTTTTTATTCAAATTTTAAATGATTTGAAATGTCTTCAAAATGCTTTAAAATCATTTTTTTTTCCCAAATGGCATGCAAAAGAATATTTTATGCAACTAATTAACTACAAAATAATTTTGTAGTTTACTTGAATGTAAATAGGATGCTTAGATTTTGTTACAAGTTCATATTTTTTGAACATGCTTAGAATATTTTATATTATTATTATTATTTCAATATAAATTGTTGTTTCATACATACCAAAAAATACCCCTTTATGTAACGTATTAAAAAAAATTACAAATAGTGACTTCCTTAAATTAAAATGACATCATGAACAATAATTATCCACACCTTTACATAATAACATAAATATGAATTTTTTTTTCATGAAAGTATTTGGTCATTATAAAAATCATGAAATCATTTTAATCCATCACTTTTTATAACCAATCCTAGTCTACCACATCTTATAGTGTTAAAATTCACTACTTTTTATGAAGTCATTTAATGGGTAGGGTTGCCTTGGGTTATCTACACTTCAACAATTCAAGAACCAAATTACTATAACTATGTATATTGAAAAAGCATGTTCATTGTACCTTCAAAACAATCTATGCACAAAAAAATTGAATCAATTGCTTATATTAGTTTGGTAAATAATTAATTGAAGAATTGAACTTTACTTTCAAAATAAACTTCAAGTCTAATGCATGTGCATTCTAATTCAACCCCCCAACCACATTTCAAATGTATAAAACTCAAGATTCAATTAGAAAAATGTAAAAACCACAAAATACAACAAAAGAACACCAAGCCCTAATCTTTGCTACATTGGTTGCATTCCTTGTTGACCATCACATTATTAACAAGGAATGTATGAAATTTCATTAGTAGGATTTTTTTTAAAAAAACTATGCTTACAACTAGATTTATAATCATATTGGATTAAATGACTATGGTCACTATAGTCATGTTGAACAACTTACTGAAACAATTCAACATGACATGGTGTCAAGTCGTGTCCAAAACAACTATGTGTGGATTTACACTTAAAATAAAAATTGTTATCATTTTATAGTCATTTGGGCTACATGTAATCATGTTATAGTCATTTAAGACACATGTAGTCATGTTGTAGTCATTTAAGACCAAGTTTGGAATGTCTTTAAAGGGAATTGAACCCTCATCTCCAAGGTTACAAAATAATTCCTTAACCACCCAACCAATATTTCACTTTGTGATATATTCTGTCATCGCATAAATATAAACATGTATATTTCAAATCATATGCATTATCATATCATTATTTAATTAGGTAAGTTCATAATGAAATTAATTTGACATTTTAGTTACATAACTAATTTTTTAAATTTAAAATTTATTATTCAAATTTAATGTTTTAGAATTCTGATTTTAGTTATAAATTAAATATAATTTATAATTACAATTCAATTTAACATTCATTATTTTAAATTTTAAATTTTATCCATACATTTGGATTTTTTAATAATTAGATTAAACTGATTTAATATTTTTTGGGCTAGAAATTAAATTTTTGAATTAAATTTTATCCACATTTTTAATTCCATAAAATTTATAATCCTCAAAATTTTAGATGTAAATATGTTACATCAATTTAAAATATTTATTTCAAAAATTTCATTGTAAAATTTTTAACTATAAACACAAAAATTAATTTTTTGAAATTTTAATTATCATTGAGTAAACCTTTATATATGTATGCATGCCATTTGCAAAAATAATGAACTAAAATATAACATTTTTATAAATCCTTAAAAAAAGATTCCATTTGAATTTCATATACACATGTGTTTTCATGTAATGCATACATGAATATTACCATCACAAAATGGCCTTTGAAAAAATTTAAAATGTTCAACAAACAAAAACCTAACTATTTCTAACATAGGATTTAATTACCATATAAAATTTTGGTGGAATTCATGGCCAAATTAAATGACTTGGTGAACTTGGGTTCCAATCCATATGGCAATCAAAATTCAATAGAAAAAAATCTTCAAGTTGTGGTGACCAAATTTTGGTTACAACTTGCCATCTTGATAATCTAAATTTGAATTTTGAAAAGAAAACTCAAATAACATGGACTAGGTGGACATGGGTCCTTGTCCATATAAGGGCAAGAGTTCAATACATTTAATGGACCATCTCAACATTCTTGATTTTTCTTTTAAAGTTTTCTTTTCCTTGAGGTTAAAATCTAGTCATCAAATGTCTTGAAAAAATTGCATGTAAACAAAAAGCATGAGTCCACCTAAATTTAAACATATTAATGTACTAGAAAATAGTTTGACCCAATTATGGTTTATTTGGTAGACCAATTGCTTCATTTTGTTTACTAACAAAATTTTGTCAAAAAGATAAATTCAAAACTAAAAAGTGAAGATGACATGGCTTTTGCAATTTAATTCAATTGCCAAAATTTGAAAAACTTAAAAAATATATATTCAACTTTTGCAAATAGCCTCAACTATAAAAGGATTCTTTAAATTTAAAATTTTTCATATTTGTTTATAGCCAAATTTGGCTACTTTTTCTTGTCGATGACTGCCACTTGGTTATGTATCACAAAATTGACCAAAAAGAACATTATTTAACTGCACAGAAGGCTTGTTCCTTAGCATACATATAAAGGTTGAAATCCCACATTAATATCATATACATATATAATTAATCTTATATTGGTCAAGTTACAATCTCTAGATATGATAATTAACATCCAATAAATTTTAAGAACTAGGATTGCACACTAGTAACCCACCTAAAAACCAAATGTGAAAAAATGACATCCCCACACATTTAATTATGAATATTAAATAAAATATGTGCCCCAAAATATTGTGTAATATAACACCATGTGTTGTATTTAAAGAAAGTTGTGAAAAAACACATTGATTTCATTCCACCATTTAGATTATCTTCAATAGTCTAAAAGGTGTTTCAATTTTAGAATAATAGTTTGAAACATCAATAATCCAACATTTCAATGAACCTATGAAATTTAACATGTACATGCTAAATTATATTTTATAATGTATGACACCAATTATTATTTACATTCTTTATATAATTCACAATATACAACTAGGTTATGACTACAATTATGTTAATTTGATTACATATTGACATTATATGGCAAAATTACACATGTTAAATATAAAATGATGGACATTAATTTTCCACTTCATATTTTAAATAATATTCCAATTTGTTTGATAGGTGGTTGCATAAGACACCAAATCCTTTTAATATCATATGCCATATCATAATGTTATATGTTACATCATGTCATAGTTATTATTGTTGGTCAATCACTTTAACAACTTACATCTTTAGTTTGAATGTGTGTAAAATTGAATACATGCCCACATTATGCTAAACATTCATTCCATTAATCCATGAGTTGTAATAACCACTAGATTGCAATTGCATATATTGCCACATAAGCTAAATAGTTGCAAATATGGTTCATAGTTGGTTTTTTAGTTGTTGCATAGGACATGAATTCCTTTAGTGTTTGAAAAAACATCATTCGCAACTTGTAACTTTAACAATTTTTTATAAAAAGAAGAAGATTATGCTTCATATGTAGTTCACATAAAAGGTGTGGACAATGAAAATTCCCCAAACAAACAATATTCATGATTTTTTTTTTCAAATATTTATCATAACAAATTGTGGTTGGTAAAGCCTAAAAATGTGTATTTGAATAAGGGACTTTGTAGGAGGTTGAGCCAAACATGGGCCCAATTCCAGTAAAGCTTATGGCCAATGGCTTTTTCATGCATAAAAACCACTATTGGCCAAATATTCAACTATGTGGACCATAAGAACTATTGGTTTAGGTTATAGGTAAAATGTACTAGACCATGTCGGCATGTTGAAGAATTAAATTTAGATCCTAAACCTAGGAACCATTTATTTTAAGATTCAATATTGGATTCATACCTTGAAAACTATCGTCTTTGCAAAGTTGAGATGCCTACCTTTGTTCGACCCTTTTCATAAAATTTCAGGCCCAAATCACATTTAAGTTTATAGTTTCTTTCTTCTCATTGAACAATCGCCATCACTATTGAACTGTTTCAACCATTTATTTATTTTTTTGTTATTTTACTTTTTTCATTTTCCTTTTTTTGAAGATATATTTTAATTTTTGATATATAAAAATATGTCTTCAATCTTATTTTGTTTGTCCTTGAGGTCATTTGTTGCTTGTAGCAAATTTGGAATGAAGGTTGAACACAAAAAAATTGAACTAGTGGTTGTTGTTTAAAGATTAAAATAAAAAAAAAAAGGTTCTTGGGGCTTCTAATTGCCACAACTTCTCATCTTGAATGAACCTTTGAGGAACCTTGGTTACATTTTAAAATTTCAAGTTGTGATTTGAAAACCTTTATGCATTTGTTTTTGTATCCAATGGGTTTTGGATCATTGCATTCTTGCCTTTGTGAACTTTGATTACAAACTACAACCTTTGGATGAGTTCAAAGGTTTTTGCTTATTGTTGTTTCATCTATTTGGTCACATGCGACATGCTTTTGAGGTTTAGAATTTTTGGCAAGGGCTTTGGAGGTGCACTTGCCATTTTCTCTTTCTTGTTTTTGAATGCCAAAACTTTTGAACAAAAATTTTAAATGTAAGTTCCACATACTAAAACTTCTTGTTGCAAAACATTCATCATTTTGAGTTGAAATGCAAGTTTGAAATTGTCACTTGTTGTTACCAATGTGTGCTTTTGTTTCAATTTTTCGTTCATTATAGTTGTTGTTCGTTAATTATGTGTTTGTGTGTAACAAATAGTACAATGGAATCAACAACCACCACTCCCCTTTTCATCACTTGAATTTTATGTCTAATATTGAAGAAAACATGAATTTGTATCTCAAACTAAAATCATTAATGGTTCACAAGAGCTACCCACTCTAAAGGTAGATGCTTCATGGGGCTTTTCATTCCAAAGTTGTTGGCAAATCAAGATATGTGGTACCCTTTTCATCACTTTCTTGATTCTTGGGGTTTCTTTATGTTAATAGGTTTTTCTATTCCAATTAACATTTTCTACTTCTAAATTTTCTAACAATAGGTTCCTAAAACAACAATAGGAACAGTACCACTAAAAATCTAAATGTATCTACAATTCTTAAACTAACATGTACTCAAATTGCACATAGCTTCAAAAAAACATTGTCAAAACAAAATGCTTTCATGTTTCAAATGAAACATAAACACAAAAATCAAAATAAAATCAAAAGTCTCTTCTAAACAAGTTTGGCCTCTTAGTTTTATACTAATTAATTCAAAATTTAAACACTCTTAATATACCATTTAAACAATCATTAGCCAATATTAAACTAACAGTCCCAAAAATTAAAAAACTGTACCTTGTTTAACCACTTGTTCAACTACCTATCCTGCCACCCTATTTTACAAACTACTAGTTGACTAACAACCTATCAACTTGTCTACTAACATACAATAATGTTCCCTATCATGATCTATAACTAGTTAGGTTAATACCACATGTTAGGTTAATATAATAGGTTAATTAGATCACTTATTAAATATAATAACATGTTTGAATCTATAACCTATTAGGTCACTTGTTACTAAATATGGGTAACATTATCCTTGGGAAAAAGTAGGTATTTTATACAAAAAAAGTTGACAAAAAATATCAAGTTTAAAAGAAATAGTTTTTCATGAAAACATAAGAAAGTAGATTTAATTTTTACTCAAATTTCATTTTGAAACCATGGTGTTTTCCATTGGATTTATATTAAGTTAATACAAAATTTGAGAAACTTTGGAATAATAAAAGTAAGGAACAAGCACTTTTGAATTTGAGTGGCCAATATAGTATTCAAAAGTAATTTTTCATTAGAAAATTTAATGAAATAGATTTATGTGAAGTTATAACATAAAGATCATTGTATATTCAAAGGAAAGAAAATAAATAAAATCTACTTTCTCTTTGGTAGAATATACTTAAACACATACTTGAAACAAATGTTACACTACAAAAAGAAGATTTCAAAAATTACTTACATTAAAAAATCTCTACTTGAAACCTATTTCTACAACGTAAAATTTAAAAGTTAATTCATAATAGTGAAAAAGTATCTTGTTTTTCATCATTTAAGTAAAAATATTAAATTTATAATAATTTATGATGGGTTTTAATCCTACTTCTTGTTAACTTAACAAATAGACTATCGAGGTAATTGAATTGTATATTTTATCGTGCTTTCACCCCCCCCTTTTGAAAATTACATTTTGTTTTCAAAATGTTAACTCAAAGCTTTAAGTTCTCTTAATCTTCTACAACTGATCGGTTGATGGCTCCTTTAATAGGTTCAACATTTATTTCCTCCACAAGTTCAACTTGGTTCAAGATTTGAAGACCAAATGTTAGTGTTGCAGTAACCTTTTGTTGATTATGTGTCTCTTCAAAGGTCGCTATGGTGTTGTAAACACCTTTGAAGCATGTGAAGTATTAGTAGGATACAATCACAATTGGGGGTACACAATAAGAACCATGAAGGACATAATCTTGTCTTGAGTCCTAAGTCTTGAGACCAAATCATGTTTTGAGATGTGAAACAATGAAAGGATGCCATGTATGTTTAATCATTCAACCAAAAAGTGCTATAAAATTTGAAAATAATTAATTAAACAAAATTTAGATGTCCTATTCACAATGCCAAAATGTGGCATTTACAACTACAAAAATCTAATCATATGTGCAATCTATGACTGGAATTGACTACATGACTGCCTAGTCCAAATGACAACACTATAAATCCCAGTAGTTGCATTAGTCATAGCCACATTAACAACTATGGTCGACCATGACTATAATCACAAAGCACATAGTCCTAGATCCGCAAAACATATGGCAACCTCACAAAGTGGCACACCTCACAATTTCTTTAAAAACCAATTTTTATTTATTTTTCTTTCCAATCAAATATTACCAAATGCTATCCTTTTAACCTAGGGGACTTAGCCTAGGAATCCTAGGAAGCCTATCCTAGGCCACCTAGCCTAAAAAGCCTACCTTAGGCAACTTACCCTAGGCACTAAAAAGCTTCATAGGTTAAGCAAGCCACCAAGGTATATAAACACCTAGGTGTCTAGGCATCTAGGCATCTAGGCATCTAAATGCTTAGGTGTTTAGGTGCCAAGGTTTGCAAATGAGAGGACTTGAATTCCCCCACCTCCACTTTGGGGAACAAGTCCTTATCCATTGCACCACATTATCATTTATGATAATGTCTACTTACCATTAATATAAACAATAATGTTTTTGGTTCAAGTTAACCTAACTCACCCTAGGCTAATTTAGGCCTAACCTTGGCTAACAAAGGTTAACTTATACTAACTTAAACATTCCTAACCTAAATGTAGGCCTACTTACCATAAACTAACATAGACTTAGACTAGGATAAAGTAAGTTAAACTTGATTAAATTAGGCTAAACATAATTGTTTAAGCTAAACATGGATAAATTTGGCTAAACTAGAATATTGAGCATAAACTTGGATAAATTTCGACTAAACTAGAATATTGAAAATAAACTTGGCAAAACTTGGTTAAACATGGCTATTTAGGTTAAACTTGGTTAAACTTGGCAAAACTTAAATAAATTAGGCTAAACTAGGATATTGAGGCAAAACTTAAATAAATTAAACTAAATTAAAATATTGAGGCAAAACATGGCAAAACATAAATAAATTAAACTAAAATAGGTTATTGAAACAAAACTTGATGAAACATGGCAAAACATGGCTATTTAGGTTAAATTTGGCTAAACTTGCAAAATTCGGCAAAACTTGGTTATTTAGGTTAAACTTCGCTAAACATGGCTATTTAGGTTAAACTTGGCTAACCTTGGCAAAACTTAAATAAATTAAACTAAATTAAGGTATTGAAGCAAAACTTGGCAAAACATGGCTAAATTTGAAAAAACTTGGCAAAACTTGGGTAAACATCACTATTTAGGTTAAATTTGGTTAAACTTGGCAAAATTTGGCAAAACGTAAATAAATTAGGCTAAATTAAAATATTGAGGCAAAACTTGATTAAACATGGCTACTTAGGTTAAACTTAATTAAACTTAACAAAACTTGGATGAATTAAGTTAAACTTGGGTATTGTGGTTAAACATGACTAAACATGGAGCTACTTAAGTTAAATTTTGTTAAACTTCACAAAACTCAAATGAATTAGGTTAAATTAAGGTTTGAGGCAGATCAAACAACCACAAAACCAATGGGGTTCATCAGAGATCTAAAGATATATGTTCATGGCATTCTTTACATAACTACGTTTATTGTACTTCAAAATAGTGTGGTAGATTTTAATTATTCCATGTTGTTGGGGAAACCATGGTTGAGTGATGCTAAAGTGGCACATGATTAGGGAAGTAACATTATTACCATACAAGGGAATGGGACAGTTAGAATGATTGTAATTACCAAACATTTGGGAAGTGAAGTTAAAAGACTAGAAGTGTTACTGTGTTATGATTATTAGAATGGTATCACATATGAAGAAGAAGATATCATCTTTGCTACAAAGCCATAATTGTTCTCCATAGGAATAATCAATTTATTTGAGACAATTCAATTTATGAAAACCACATATGTGGGCATCATGGATATAGATGTGAAAATTAGTATTTTAGAACAAGGATTTAAAATACAAAACACAGAGAAGAAGATACCTAACAATAGTAATGAGCCAAAAATAGCTCTAGAGGATAAGGTGTATTTAGAGATATACTATAAACATCAACTAGGGAATGTTGTAAAGGATGAAACTCCAACAAACATTGAAGCACATGGATTGCAAATAGCTGTATGGACATTAATTGAAGATCAATAATTGATGAATTTTAATCTAAGAATTAATGCACAACCACAGATGGTGAAGATTGATGCATAGCTAGAAATAGGCAAGGTGTTGGAAGTGGAATAGTTGTTGAAGGAATTCAAAGATGTTTTTACATGGACATACAAATATTTGAAAAGGATTCCACCAGAGCTAACACAACACAAATTGACTTGGACATTATTATACCATCGGCACATCAAACTAGGTACAAATTAAATCCAAGCTATGCTATAGTGGTCAAACAAGATATAGATAAGTTGTTAACAACTAGATTCATTGAATATGTAAAAGAAACTACATGGTTGTCACCCATAGTAGTAGTACCCAAGAAAAATGGCAACCTGAGAATTTGTATAAATGTCAAAAAATTAAATGGAACCATAAAAAAGATCCATACCCATTACCTTTCATAGATGAAATGTTGAACATAGTGGCAGGGTATGAGGCATATTCCTTCTTAAATGGATATTCAAGATATCATAAAATATCTATAGCTCCAAAAGACAAATACAAGACTGCATTTGTAATGGACTAGGGGGCTTTTATATGGAAGGTGATGCCGTTTGGAGTTAAAAATGGACTTCCAACATACTAGAGACTCGTGACCAAAACATTTAGAGAGTATTTCGATAGTTTTATGAAGATATTTTTGGATGATTTTACAGTGTATAGTGACATGGAGAGTCATTTGTAGAAGCTTATACTATGTATTCAAAAGGGTAGAGAATATGGCATTAGTCTAAATCTAGACAAATGTGCATTTATGGTATTTTCAAGGATGATCTTGGGTTTTATTGTTTCCAAGGAAGGGAAACTACTAGATCCAAAGAAATACAAGCAATACTAAACATGCCACCACCTAAAAATCCTCAATAGATTCAAGTATTCAATGGGATGGCATAGTTTTACAAATGTTTTATAAAAAACTTTGATGTTATTATGGCACCTATCACTAAACTAACCAGGAAGACAAAGACTTTTCTTTGGACAGAGGAATGTCAAAAGGCTTGGGAATTGATTAAACAAAAGTATATTGAAGCATCAATACTGATATCACCAAATTGGCAGGTGGAATTTCATGTTCATACAAATGCATCCTTGTTAGCTATGGGGGCTATGTTGTTTTAAAACGTAACAGGGAAGAGTTATCAACCAATAATGTATGCTTCTAGGCTTTTGAACAAAGCAAAATAGAATTATAGCACAACACAAAGAGAAACTTTAGCAATGTTTTTTCTTTACACAAGTTTAGACATTATTTGTTGGGCAATAAGTTTGTCTTTTATATAGATCATATGGCATTGGTTTATTTAGTCAACAAACCATAGGTTTCAGGGAAAATAACTAGATGGTTGTTATTATTTTTCAAATATGATTTCATAGTAGTGTATAAGTCAGGCAAAACTCATGTAGTTGTAGATGCATTGTCAAGATTACTGGGTAGTACAAAACCCATAAATGTGTTTGGTCAAACCATAAATGCAAGTTTGTTTTATACAAGGCCTGAATGGCTAAATGATGTGAATTTTGTTTTGAAAATAAAATAGATTGAAGGCACATTATTGATTCAACAAAAACAAAGATTGGTAAAGAGAGTAAAACCTTTTACACTAAAGAATGGTGAATTTTATAAAATGGGCCAAGACAACAGATTGTGATGATGTTTGACAATAATAGAAGCATAGATGGTGATGAAAGAACTACATGAAGGACCTTCAAGAAGGCATTCTGTAATGGAAATAACACAAAGGAAGATATTGGATGTTGGATATTGGTGGCTAACTATGTACAGGGACGTGCATGATTATTGCAAATCTTGTGATGCATGTCAAAGAATAGGAGGATTAACAATTCAAAGTCTTGTAAAATTGGTCACAAGTCTTCCAAAGGAACCATTTGTGTCATAACCCCACTTTGGGGCTAAGTGTGAGAATGCAACTCACACTCCCAAAAGTGGGAAAATGGAGTCCTCCGGGACTCCCGAAAACTCAGAAGACGATTTGAGGGGTCAAATCTCTTCGCCTTGGCGCGTTATTTATATCAATGGAAAACTCTTGAAGCGTAGATGGCCAAATGACCTCGCATTACCCATTTGGACATCCGTAGCCCAAGTTATGGGCAAAAGAAGGGCCGGGAGTCAAACTGTCAGTTTGATTCCCGACCATTAAAAGTCGAGAATCGACCTCTTCCCGATGTCGCCTCAAGGAGTGCGACACGGCGTTGGAAAGCTCTTGACGAGAGCTATAACTTTGGTTCAGACCTCGTCCCGATCCGAGTTCGAGGTGAGGAGCTATGGCCGTCCAAAGTCCCGGGACTCCAACCCAGGACAATTTCGGGACTCCAACTTGGGAGTCCTAGGAAAAAGAGCCATTTGGATGTGGCCTCGGCGGAGAGCTGCAGAGTATACTATATGGGGGAAGGTGGTGGCTTCCCCTGAGTCTAGGCCGTGGTGAGTCTTGTGTGTAAAAGTGCCCGTGGCTTGTCCTAACACCTAAGGGTGTTCCCGAATGTGAACTAACCCTCTTGTGGTTGGTTTTGGGTGCAGATTCAAGCTTGATCTTCTAGTCCATCTTCCTAGTCTAATCCCGGGACTTCTAGCACGCCCCTCTACCCCTTTCTAGTGCTAGAAGTCGGGAGCGCCCCTCAAGTCCCAACTTTCCGCAACTCAACATAGTTGGACCCTCAAGTGGGTTCAACCCGGGACTTGGGAGTGCATCAATTTGTGAAATGGGGACTTGATTTTGTGGGGCCAATTAAGCCAACAAGGAGATATAGAAGGAACAAATATATTCTTGTTACCATAGACTATGCTATTAAGTGGGTGGAAGCAAGAGCTTTGAGAACTAATATAGTAGTAGTCATAGAATTTTTTTTGTATAAATGCATATTAACCAGATTTGGATGTCCTTTGACTATACTCACAAATTAAGGAGTTCATTTTATTAATGATGCCATCAAGTATTTGATAGATCATTTTTTAATGAAACATGTGAATTTTAAAACTTATTATCCTCAAGGGAATGGGTAAGGTAAGTATACTAATAAGGTACTTGGGACATTGCTAACCAAGTTAGTTAGTGAAATAAAACAAATTGGGATGAACATGTATCTATAATGTTATTTTCATACAAAATTGTAGACAAAATAATAACAAGGTATACACCATACCAATTAATGTATGGATTACATCCATTAATGCCCACAGGATACATCATTCCAATTGTTGGTGGAGATGAGAGAGATAATACTCTAATGAAAGTTTTAACTAGTAGAATTATAGAGCTCGAGAAGTTGCAAGAAACTAGAATGCAAGTTGCAGAAACTATAGAAATTCAACAATGGAATAGAACATTATGGAGTCAACAAAAGAATCCAAGAAAAAGAAAAGTTTTGGTGATTATGTTCTGTGGTTTCCAAACGGCAATAAGTCACACCTAGGGAAGTTTACTAGGAAATGGTTTGGACCCTATAGAATATAATATGTGTTGCCAAATAACATTATGTTATTGGTGACCATTGAAAAGTTTGAAACTAGCCCTATGTTGGTCAATGTGAATAAGCTCAAACCTTATAAATACATGGAATTTGAAGTTTAGAAAAAAAAAAGACAAATGCCGATATATTGAGAACAAAGTGCAGGTGGACTTCAGGAGGCGAATTTTGACACAAAGGAAGATGATGAAGGATGTGAAATACAGAAACTAGAAATGAAAAATGATGAAAGTAAAGAATAGATCATAAATCCAAGGGTGAACATAGTTTTTATTTTTGATCTACAAATGAGCAATAATTGTAATAGTGCGTGATTTGGGATGTAGAGATCTATAGATGATATGGCTGAATTAGCAACAATATTCACTCGGTCATCAAAAGTATTTGCACAATCATCAAAATTATGGGCATAGTCAACAGAAAAATTGTCCAGTCACAAGATGTGTTATTATAGTCAATAAAGAAATGGGCACAACTAGCAGAAGGTGTATAGGGTGAACGAAATGAAGTCAATATAGATAACGTAGGGAGATTATAGATGTGGAGTAATCAAAAGATAAAATCTGCAACGTTCATTCATAATGATGATGCTAAGTGCTTCCATGTGGTTATATAATGGACACATAAACTTGTGGTGATGGGCCATATTAATTTCAAGGATTGTGCGTTATTTAAAAGACAATGGGTGGGATGTTTAAGGACGAGAAAAAATAGGGTAACTATTCAAAGCAGTTTGCATTTGTTGTTGGAAATTATCCACGTTTTTGAAGTTTTAGAGTTCACAATAGTATGAATGCAAAAAGTGCAATTGAAAAACTACAACAAATAGCAAGGGAAAAGGAAGCACAAAGGAGTGAACACAAATGAAAGTAAGAGGAGGAAGCAAAATTGTTGAGAAAAATAGAAGTGAAAGAGGAGTTGAAAAGAACAAAGAAAGGAATGTTAAATATTTAGCCATTGGCTGTAAGGTCACCATCGCATTCATCATCCTCTTAAAAATGTGCAGAAGGGAAGGTGTATAATGAGAAGATATAGTTTGTGTAAACGATAATTCAAAACATAGATACAATTGGAACATCTATAGTTGAGTTTTTGTGCAGAAGCAAATGACTTTGGCATGCAAGAGAGCAAACAAGACCAAGAGCTACATCAATAGATCTAGTGTGCATTGAAGAATCAGAGGAAAATGAAGCTGAGGAACATCATTTTGTGGAGGTACAATTAATGTTAAAGGACGCAAAGGAGGAGAATGTTGTTGCGAAGGAAGAATAGTTATCCATAGAAGTGTAGTTGAATGTATAGCAAGTAATAGAAGTGTAAATAATGGTAGAAGCATAGCGAAAGGCGATGGAGATGGAGTAGCATGAAGCGGAAGCGATAGTAAAAGGAAACACACAATCCTAGATAGAGTTACGCTTTTGGAGAAAGGTATTAAAATTCTAAATCCTAGGCGAACCATGTGAACACAAAAAAAATAGAATTATGACAAACATGTAGAATAGATGGAGAACTAGAAGGATATTGTTGTGGAAGAAGACTAGGCTTCTAAAGCAAGGCTTGTTCCTTTGTTTCTAATGGGGTGGGAAGCACCAATGCTCGATGTAATGTTAGAATTTATGAACACATTCTTGATTAAGGGCGCATATATCTACTTTGGGCACAAGGATAAGGTATCTATAATCAACAAACAACTTATTGTAGATTTTTTGGAGTATGTGTGGAAGGGTATGTAGAAGAACTGAAAGGATAGGTTAGTAAGTCACTAACAATTTAGGCATTATAGAGTTGTAGACTTGCACCTACAAATTCTTCTACAAATCAATGGAATGCAAAGAGTTTGGGTTTGCCATATTGTATTAGATATTTTGCCATTATATATGTCATTTATTAAAGGGAGAAGGTACAATGTTTTCATTGTACATGCTATTACATTGGTGAAAACAAAAAAGAAGCAGAAGGTAGATTGGGCACAAATTATATTCAATAGTTTGTGTAGTGAATTGGATAGGTGGTATAAGTATGTTAAGGAGAATAAGGGGGATAAGAAAGATACTTGTCAATTTGCCTTGGTATTGGCAAAAATCTTTTTGTATCTATTTGTGCATAAAAAAAAACAATCCGTAGAAACCACCGGCCAAGGCTAAAAGAACTAGGGAGGAGATGTAGACAACACTAGAAAACATAAAGAAAGTTGAAGTAGACTCTCTAAGAAGTGCTTTCAAGAGGAAGAATAGAGTTCAAGAAAGAGAAGCCTCAAGCTTAGGAATGAAGAGGGAACAAGAGAACATAGATTTGAGGGCATAAAAAATGATGAAGGGCAGAGTGGAACCATCTACAATGCTAATAGTGGTAAAGGTTGTGCCAATTATGGTACATGTAGTTAGATAGATTGTAATAGTACTATAGATGACATCTCCATAGTACAGATAGCCGAGGGAGCAGAGGTAGGAGATGCCATAGATGACATTGCCATAAGAGAAATAGCTAAGGGAGTAGAGCCATGGAGTTAAGAGGGAACATGACATAAGGTTTCCAGAGGGTGAAGAGCATGTACTTTGAAGGGGATGTATGTGAAGATTAAATGGAGACCATTGCAAGTCTAAAACATTTACAACATTTACAATAGCATTTGTAGTAGTAATAACAACAAACACATGAAGGTTTATAAGCTATTGAACTATAGATGAATAGAGTGGCGACACAACCTACTTTTGAAGAGTTTAGACCAGTAAAATTATAGGTACCACCTAATAGACCAGAATCTGTAGAGGGATTCCCATTTGAATTTGAATTGGGCAAAAGAATGGTACAAGAGGTGGAATCATTTGTAGAAGGATATGGAGAGATCTTATGACAAAGACAAGTACACCAAAGTTTGTGAAGGAGGTAGCTGCAAAAGTAATGAAAGCAGATAAGGCAGTTGAGTTATTTCAAACTATGGCAATTGTGAGTTATATGGGGAATTTGACTTTGGAGGTAAACACTTTGAAGAACAAATTGGTTACGGTGGAGAAGAAGGTAATGATACATGAGGAATTGGATAAATAAAGAGATTTCCAGAAGGGGTATAAGCATAATGTGGAAATCTGGAGGAAGAATAAGGTAGAGGTTAAGTAGAAAAATAAAGTACTCATTAAGAAACTACAAGATGAAAATGAGGGGCTCAAGGGTAGCACAACACAGCTGAAGTTATAGGATGAAGAATTGCAAAATTGAAGGTAGAAGGCTAAAATCTGGGAAACCACAAAGAGGAAATGGACAAAAACACTATTTTTTCATAAGAAATAATAGGAGGTTTTGGATAGTTAGGTGAAAGTATTGACTAAAGAAAATAAGGAAAAGGAAAATGTTCTAACAGATTTGGAATTGATAAATCTGAAGAATGTATCTCTGTTGCAATCTAAGGAGCTTAAGATAAAGATAGTAGAAGTACAAAAAAGAGTAGTTAATGGAGGACAAGGAGTATCAGAGAACTCTACAGCACCTCTAAGCACAGTTGGAAAGGGCATAGGAACAGAAGAAAAGTTTGGATCCAGTTGGTATTAAGAAAAAACTAGAGGATTATGAACAAATGTTGTAGTACTATACCCAAATGAAGATGAAAAACAAGATGAAGGACTTTAAGGCAAAATGTAAGGAATGGTGGGAGGTTGTAGAGGAATATTCTACAAAGGAGTTGGAGAAGAATTTGGCTCAACATAGACATGATGAAAAAATTCTAAAATACAAATTGGAAATTTATCAAAAGAATTTTCCAAATTTGATTTGTGATAATCCAATAAGTACAAAGGTATTGAGCTAGGATGAAGAAACAAAAGTAGGGCCTAATGGGACAACTCAATAGGAGGAAGTACAGACTAAGGAATCACATGACCTTAGAAGTGGACCAACTTAGGAGGAGGAGGTATAATTAGAGATACCATAGGACTTTAGAAGAGGGGGTCAAGAAGAAAAATAATTAAAGGGAATTCAAGAATAGGAAAAGGTGGAGGCTATTCCAACACCAAAAAAAGAGATATCCAAGATATAACATTTGGAATAAAACCACAAATTGAATTAATGGGGGAGGAGATCGGAATTGCAAAACAAAAGGTAAATATAAAACCGCTGGTTTTTGTGTAGATTGGGATTATAGCACTATAGTAAGGGAAATATATGTTTAAAGGGATATAAAATACTTTCATTTCATTTTTGTCATTTTACAAGGATTTCGAGGATGGAATCCAAAGTACAGAGGGAGTAATGTTAAGGGGGTATATTGAATATGTGATTTTGGATGAATAAGGTAGTTAAGATAGAGACTAATCAGGGAACTTTGTTAGTTTGAATTTTGAATTCTTGTTGTTTAGATCATGATGATGTGACTTAGGATAGTTCAAAAGGGGAGAGTTCTGGAAAACAAAAAGGGGAGACGAGAAGATGAAACATGGAGTTTTAGAGAGGAGTAGGAGGAGCCAGAAATATTTGTAGTAGAAAACCATAAACTCTGATTTGATATAACACAAATTTTAAGTGTTGTGTTGGATTTTTTTCAACAAAACATGGGATCATGCTGTAATTTGGATTCATGTTTTCAGTAATACAGAGAAGCACAAACTTTTCTAGTGAATTTTATGTTCATCTTTTGTGTGAATTTTTTGTAGTGTTAGATTATGATGAAATGAATTATAATCTTGTTTTTGGAGTTTTTTACAATGTATTCTAAAGTGCAGATTTTGGTAATATGTAATAACCATGAATCCAATGTTGGAATGAATGGTAGTGTTAAGTTTGTTGAGATGTAGGTAGTGAACATATGCATGTGAAATGCAAATCTATTGTTACAATAATGTGAAATATTCTGCAAGAATTTAATTTCACTTCTACCACTTCATAATCAAGTTGTTAATCTAAAATGAGTCATCATTTAATGTATCTAAAATTAAATCATTCACCATAAACATTTGAATAGAAAATATTTGTAGAAATCAAGCTTGTGACGCAAAAAGTGAGCCACTTTATTTTACATTTACCCAATAATCAAGTTGTGACATAATTATGTACTACACCTTAGTGTGCTTTCACCCACAATATAAGGTTTGCATCACTTATTCTCTTATTCCAAGATATTTTAGAATTTCAAAATGTAATTTCTATTTATTACGAGCAACAATAGGTACTACATTAATCATCAAGAATGCCAATTGGTTAGATTTGGATTGTTGCTCAAACCATTTGTGATACTTTGTTGCTAATGGTGAAATAACGTGTTTTGAATTATAGCAAACTTTTAGTTGTTGTTAGATGTGCTAGTTTCTACTTTCATCTTGTGCACTACTATGAGAATTGAAGTGGGCAAAATTCAAGCTTTGAATTAACCCTACATACAAAGTGATTTTGATTCAAAGTTATAAAAATTGAAATTGATGATAATGGCATAGATTCTCAATGTACTTGGACCATTTTTGACATTTTTAGAATCTTTCAATCTAACCAAGGCACATAACATGTTGCCTATAATCATTGACATTCAATCCAAACACATGAAATATCCAAAATTATGTGGGAAATTTTGCTCTTAGTGAAATTGTTGCAGAATACAATATAAAGGTGTGTAGTCACTTCTATTACAAGTTTATTTCTATTTAAGCCTTACAAGGTGTCGCGCTCCTAAGTTCCTCGTAGACCCACTTGAGGGTCTAAGTATGTGGCAATGCGGAAGGAGTTGGAACTTGGGGCACGATCTCGACTTCCAGCACTAGAGGGGGTGAGAGGGGCGTGCTAGAAGTCCCGGGAAAGACTAGGAAGAATTGACAAGCTTACTCACTCACACGGACCCTCCATGAACCACTCCAAGTGGTTAGTCCAAAGTTGAAGCACCTTTGGTGCTAGGAAGAGCCACGGCCTGGACCTTGGGGAAACCATCACCTTCCCCTTTAGAACTCATCATGGAACCTTTTTGGTGTTGGGACAAGCCACGGGTGAACTCGGACTCACTTTGGACACACACACACTCCGGGCTCGGGAGTAAGCCACCACCTCACTCCCTTGGTGAGGAAGCCAACATCT
>Ga0209611_10005049_pt1 | contig 22343 bp, 22 predicted proteins | sample S1TSphgellanicum_3_FD_187693 | JGI IMG/M metagenome (GOLD analysis project Ga0209611, IMG submission 187693) | Host-associated microbial communities from peat moss isolated from Minnesota, USA - S1T2_Fc - Sphagnum magellanicum MG (SPAdes) (version 2) | ecosystem: Host-associated > Plants > Peat... | reverse complement strand
CATGATATGTTTGTCCCATTAACTAATCACAATGGTTATTTATGTATTAATCAATGTTGTTCTAATATGAGGAAATTATTGAGTATGCATTAAGGTATAAAGGATCTTAACCATTGGTTACCAACTGTTTTTTAAAACAAAAAAAAGGGTAAGAACCTTGTTGTTAGTTCTAGTCAAAATTACATGCCAAGTTAACCTAACATTTGAGGTTTAGGGTTTTGCAAAAATTGTGCGATACCAAAGCCCAATAGGCTACATCACTTTCCAATATGAGGAGCTTAGTATTTAGGTTGATGTTGATGGTTTATATCCACATCCTTTGGAAAGAATGGCACAAACAAAGTTGATGAAAAGTGATTGGTTGAAGAAGAAGCGCTTTGAAAGTAGTGTTTGACATAGCTCATCTCCAACCAAAACTTTTTGGTTTCATACCATTGTGCAATAAAATTATGACTTTTTTTCATGTTGAATGATAATAACACAACAATTGATAGGCACCCAATACACTTCATGAGGTGTGTGATATGTCATTCTTTTAAAGTCTTCATCATTCAACCAAGTTTCAAAAGGGTTTTGTACTTTACAACTGGAACATGGTAACATGGTCATGAAAAAGTGTGTTTTCAATGAATATGGCAAAATGTATGGTGCACCAAAAATGTTATAGAAGGCAAAGATAGTGACAATTTATAGAAATGTAGTCAAATGGTGTCTATCACACCTTTTGCCATCATTGGTTTTTCTTACATGTGAGGCCTTATAAAAGAATGTCACCCTATTCAGGTCTAATTCATTGAGGATCTTGTGTTGATGATTGCAAAAGGCTAAGTATGTGATTGTCTATTGTGGAGAGCCCATGGTTAGGATGAATGGTTTGCATGTTTGTGGTCAACTTCAAGTTCAATCGTGCAAGCAAATTGGTCATGAACACATTCTTGCTCTATTGTAAAACACCATGAAAATTTGCATGCTTCTTGCCATTGTTTTATGTGTAGTTGGGACAACGTCATTTGACTTGTGGATGTTGAGGTCAAGTTATGACATATTTGCTTTTGATTAAATTGAGATTGGTGCCTTGTCACATGACATTTGGTTTGTTTGAAGCATTACAAGTAATTCTTGCAAAAACAAGTGAAGGTTTTATTGGTTGAATTCAACTTGACAAATAAGGTCATTTTGTATGTCAAGGATGAAATAACCAATTTGAAATCTCACGGTTGCCTTCACTTTTGTTATTTCATGTGAGGTGTTGTAATTTCCTCAATTGTATGGTGGCTTTTACTTTGGTCATGCCATGTCAAAGGTGTGCCAATATGCTAATGAAACCAACTTCCAAATGCGAGTTTTTTAGCATAATAATTTTTGGGCATCCCCAATTCATAGATCAAGATTGAACAAATCTTCTTGATTGCAAGTGTGCTCACTAGTTTGGGACAGTGTTGTCTTGGGGTTGACAATTTTGACAAGCAAGTTATGATTTATAAGAACTGGTTCAGTGATGCGGGAGCCGATTGCAAGCTCATTGATGGAGACAAACTAGCTGAGATTTTTTGTGGCAGAGGAGACTTAGCTGGAAGAATTTGCACTTGCACAATTCTCCATAATTGTATCTTCAAAATTCTCCTACAAGTTTGATACACCACAAGACACATCAATCTTTCTAAAATTTGCATCAGAATTTTCTCCTACAATTTGCAAACCCAACAAATTCCATGTAAAAATCTTCAGGCAGAGAGAGAGAGGGAGTCGGTCTCCAATGGGAGTAACTCAGGAAACTGAAGTGCTCCTCACAAAGAGTAATGCTTCCGGCACTCACTGTAACAAACTTTGTTGTGAAGTTGGAACAGGTCCAGGGGAAATGCACACTGCACATGATGAAAGGGGGACACCATCCTGCCACATGAAACTCCACCCAAAGCACAACATGCAGAAGAATTCCAGTTATATTGATTCAGGATATGCTATTGTGAACAGGACTAATCACAATTCAAGAGAACCAACCCCATCCACCATTTCCTTATGTTTTCCTCAAGCTTTCATAAAGCTTCATGTCACACTGGAAACAAAAGTGGGTATGGCTTGAAGCAAGCTAGATGGGTTCTCATATGTGCCCACCATGTTGCCAAAAAGCATTGCAAACACCAGGTGATGATGTCGCATCTCATTTGCAAGTTTCTTTACTGAATTATCCCAATCTTAACAAAACCCTACAATCAGAAAACCTGAAGTGCTCGTTGCATTCCGAAGAGCTAGGAAGTTTTGACAAGAGAGTGATTTTTGTTGACAGATTCGATAAAGGGAAGAGCTTGGAAATTTTGGTTGACAAATTTAGATGATGCTGAGATAAAAAAGACTTTCACCATGTACAAATTTGTCCCCAAGAAAGGAGGAGGAGGAGGAGGAAGGGTCAAGAGGGATGGGGGCTGGATGGGGTTTTAACAAGTTTTGAAAAACCCTGGCTAAAGGTGCAACTTCAAACAATAACCTCAATTTTGCTTTTTGTCATTGGTGAAATCGCATTGATGAAAATGCCCTTCTCGTTCACAATGATCTATCCAGTCCCCAAGTTCCACACCCAAGACAGAAAGACAGACCACTACATTAAGTTAAAGTCATGTCAAGTATCTTCTTGACATGCTCAGACAAGATTCTTTAGATTGAATGTTTTCAAGATTCAAACTGGAAGAAGATTCTAGAGTTTCATGAACTACAGTACAGTTGCCGAAGAAAATCATGAAATACTAGAATGGAATACATATCTAGTTATTAACTTCATTGCTCTCAGGAAACTATTTCTTCTTTTGATTTTCCTGCTTTGCAAGAGAGGGAAGATCATGGATGTGTACCTGGTTGACATCCAAAACCATGCTGCCAGTGTAAGGCAGAGTATACTTCTTGTTTACATAATAATTAACCAACTTCACACAAGTGTTTAACCACCCAGAAAATGAACTTAGTTTGTTACCCACCAATCATGCACAAGGAAAAAAAAACCCAAAAAAGAAAAAAAAAAAAGAGCAAGAATCAAGACAAAAAAATGCAAAACCATATTCTCAGCCTCTTTAGTAACAAGGACACTTTAGTTTGAAATTGATCTTTTGCTACTAAAAAAATACAACATGGAAACCATTTCATTGCTGTTCACAAACCCATAAAGTCTCTAGTGCTTTACTAAGTACCTTCTCATACTCAGGGTTGTCAAAAGTGGCTCACAAGTTTCCACAAGAGAAAAGCTTGCCCTCACCAGTTCCTTGTTGTCTCTTTCACATGTGCCCACTTGCCTGGTCTGGCCAGCAGAAATCAGTCACTGTTCAGAGTTCTTCCACAATCCCATGTAACTTAATCCATTTATCTTTACTGAGACAATCATGGGTGATTTCTAAGCAAAAAGATTTCCAAAGACTAATTCAACTTCGTAGAAAAACCACAAATTGCATACCATTATCCAGCAGAAGAAATTTGTGGGTGCCTGGGAAACCACTAATGGCAATGGCATAATCATGCAGGATCCATAAATTCCCATAGCCAAATGCAACCTCATCTCTACCAGTAATTCTCCTCAATTTGTCACCCCAGCCATACTCCAAAAATAGTGCCGACAGTGAAGTTTGTATTGACAATGCTTGATCCATCCGAAGGATCAAACAACACACTGAAACCACCTGCAAGCTCATATCTATTTTGCATGTTAACAAATCAATTAAATACCTACAGCTTGTAGGAGAAATCAACTCACAGATAGATTAGGTGTTAAGGTGGTGGTCTTAAAGATGCACACAAACAAACTTTGCAGAGAACAATGAATACCCAAGGTGAGAGAAAGTTAGAGATGATGGACAGTAGTAATTTCCAACTTTAACCTTGATGTGGAGAAAGCTAGACTGAAACAAGCAGAAAAGTAGATTGAGTGAAAATGCAGGGAGGGGACAGTAACACTCTTGTCAGGAGGGGAAAAAAAAAGCAGGGATTGAAGGAAGAACACTACTGGTATGTACATAGCATTGTGTTGTGGAGTGGCAATAAGGAACTTGTGATTGTTTGAAGAATTTGTGGCCACTGCATGCGTGTGTGGATAGACTTCTGTTGATGCAAGACACCATTTTGCATCAAATTTGTAACCTTTAAATACCACTCTGATTACTCCACTTCAACACAATTGCTCCTGGATCACCAGTGTTGATGAATGGGTCTAGACTCTGGACACCTCTCTCTCTCTCTCCCTTTGATGGATTCTTGCAGGCAACAATTTGGTCCCTCATGGTACAGCAACTTGATGCAAACATGCCTTTGCAGGAGTGGGGGCTGCTCAGAGATTAGAGCTCATTGATGCCACTGCAAATTGACTCGACAAGCACCAGCCCTCACTTGTTTATTGAGTGACTCCCTCTGTAACTCCAGAGAATAGTAGAACAACAAAAGATGCATATCCTGGAAAATAAGGCTTACTTAATGTTTGCTGAGAGAGATCCACCTGAAGAAAAAAAACCTTCAGCAACAACCACCTCTCCTCACCTTGCAACAGAGACACGGGCATGGCTGTTCTAAAACCACACTGCCATTAAAATAGATGAGATCAGTACAGTATTTCAAGCCAGGTTCCAACTTGTTTTACCACCATGTTTGAAGCTTATCAGTCAATTTGTGAAGCCATGGTAATTGCTCACCAAGCCAGTACCCTCTAAGCTAAATTGACAAATGGATCCAGAAAAAATTGCATTTACTGAAAATCTAAGGGGGGGGGGGGGGGGTGAGTATCCTTCATTTCTGACTAGGGTCTTAGAGAGAAAGAGAAACCTCAGGAGGGATCCTCTGAAAGCCCAAGTCGTCAGAACTGGCACAAAGCTTTCAAGGTCCCAAGAAGGTTGCAAAGTGCTCTTTCCATTTGGGGCCAGGCCCACCCCTGTTGAGAACATGTGAAGACCAAGGAGCTAACCCACAAGTGATACCATGCCAACCCAAAAAGCCTAAGAGGTTGAGAGCTTTGTGTCACCTAGGATTAGTGTTGAATTAGTAGTTGCATAATGGCTAATCTCAAAAGACAATCCCACAAATAATTATAACCAAGAAAAAGAGAGACGATGATGTACATGGTTGTAACAATCAACCCCATTGACCTGTCATACATTGGACATTGAGACTGTGAGGTTGGTCCTTCAGGAGAATCATGAAGTCATTGTTTATTGAGTTCCAAGCAAAAACATTTTTACTTTCGCTGAGCTTCATGCAGATACTCCTGTGCTTGTGGGTTGGAGGCATTGTCAAGGTCCTCAATCTTTAAAACCTCGACAAGCTTCCCTGCAACAACAACACACACCACATCCACCAAGCGTTTCACCTGTTCTATGCTGTGTGAGACCATGATCACTGTCAAGCCCCGTGTCTTCTTCAGCTGGAGCACCGTATCCTCTATGTGGTGAGTTGAGATTGGGTCTAGTGCACTTGTTGGCTCATCAAGAAGAAGAACCTGTTGGAGTGCATGGAGGTCAGCATCTACCAAAGTTTGAAAAAACTTCCTGGCAGGAATGAAAAGGCCATATTCAAGTGCCAAACAATTGAACAACACAAAAGAATAGGCAAAAAAACTCACCTCGGGCTCATTAGCAAGAGTGCGGGCCAAAGCAACTCGTTGAGCTTGTCCCACAGAAAGACCTATGATTGACTTGTTTGCAAATGAGGCATCCAAATCTGCCAGACGAAGCAACCCAGTAACTGCAGCTTCTGACAATGTCTTCCCTTGAAGGGTTGGCCCATAGCGCACATTATCCCCCACAGTTCCTGTAAAAGAAGCAATGAAAAACCTCAAATTTGCACCAAATTGCTTACATTCTTCAACTGGAACCACCAACTTTTGTTACATTTGACAATCTTCCTTCTCTTTCTCCATTTCTCTCTTGAGAAATCATAATCACCAAGAATGCAGGGCCACATTCCTCTTTTGATCAGGCATTTGGTCATTGGGGGGCAGCACTAATCCAAAACCAACAACCATGAACAGAGGAAACCCCATCATAAAGAAAAGAGAAACCCAGACCACAAAACAGAATTAATGAACGGTTGCATGAAGAACAGGGAAGAAGAAATGCACAGAATTGGGAGAATCAGTTCAAATGAACTAGACAGAAGAAGCACATAATTCACCATACCGTATGTTGTAAGGCTTGTTCAGAATTGAGTGTTGTGAATTTCTTGGTCAACCTTTGCAGCAAAATTCTGGTCATGGATAATGATGGAAAAAATACCTTCAAAGAGAATTGGAGTTTGAAACAACATCCCAATACGTCGCCTGGTGGTCAGCACGTTCATCTTGGTGACATCCTCCCCATCCAGAAACACAGAGTCTGCTGGAGGTTCCCATAGTCTGTTGAGACATCGCAACAGCGTGGATTTGCCACTGCCACTGGGGCCTATAATGCCCACAACTTGCCCTGCTTGCACATTCAATGAAACCCCTGACAGCAAAGGAACTCCCGTATCTGAAAACCTCTCCAAGTTCACTACGCTTACTTTGGCTCCTGATCGCCGCTGCAGTGATCTTCTCAAGTATACCTCGACTGGAATAGAGAGCAGATGCTCTCTTACCTCCCCGTCCTCACCTGACCCTTTCCCCACCAACAGAATAAAATCCCACTTATTCAGATCCCAATTCCTCAGGGGGGAAAAAAAAAGCAACAAAAGTTCATGCGTTGTGAACACTTCTGCACAAGCAGGATCCAAGAAAAGAACCCCTAAAACTGCTGATCTTCACCACTCTACAGAGCAATACATCTCTTCCAGACCCTTCCCAAAAGGCACACAACGCACAGAAACCCAAACAAGCTTCAAACGCAGCAAGCCTGAGTGGAAAAAGAAATGACCCAAATCAACCCACGAGCATCGCTCACAACAAAACAGATCTCATCTGCAGCACCCGATACCGCATTTTTCATCAAGAATATCTTTCATAAGAATAGAGAAATCTCCATTCTCACGATGAAGAAGAAAACAGCAAGGTTAACACTTCTTCAGGAAGCCACAGAAAGAACCAGCCAAGGGGAGATACAAAACAAAACAAGAACCAGAAAAAATACCAGATCAAAACAGAGAAGAGGGAAACAAAACAAGGACGGAAAAAAAAAACAAAAAAACAAAAACAACAACAACAACAACAACAACAACTCGAAAAAAGAAGAAGTCACAACCGACTTACCGTTAGTGGATGGTGCCATGGAAGTATACCAGCTATGCTACTGCTGATCTTCCTTAAAAGAAGAAGAGCTCTCCACTCCGGTAGTAGTGATATGGAAGAAAGGGAACAAAACCCAACACACACAGTTTTTGCCAACTGTATGAGACTTGACAACATACAAAATTCGTTCTTCCGTCCAGGGATGAGGGAGGGAGTGAGGGAGGGAGGGAGGTAGTCACAGGTAATACCTAGAAGTAAGTAATTGAATTCTTCTTCTTCTTCTTCGCTTTGATTGTGCTTGGGCCATATTTGAACGACACAGCAATTGCGAGGTGGTGGTGAAAGGAGGCAGCATCTGAGGAAGGGGAGAAATCTCTCCAACCTTCCGTCCCTCCGTCCCTCCGTCGCTCCTACATTCCATCCTTCCTCGTGATTTGCGGAACGACAAACCACACAGAAGCAACCGTGGACCCCGACTCCAACCGGCTGCGATCTTTTTCTTTTGCGAAGCCTCTTCGCTCGTCCGCGCGGCCGTCCGTCGCCACGCCAGTCCTCCTCCTTGATCTCCGTGTCCCTTCATCCACAAAACGCCGGCCGACAAATTTTGGGGGGGGAGGGGCGTAGGGCTGGGGTTAGCTAACAGACCTAAACCCTAACCCTAAAATTAGTTTCAAGGTCTACTGGGATAGGTAACAGACCTAAACCCTAACCCTAAAATTACACTTAAGGTCTGGGATTTGTAAGAGCCCTAAACCTGAACCCCAAAACTAGATTTAAGGTCTGCTGGGAGTGGGTAGGTAACAGATCTTATTAACCTTAAACCTAAAATTAACCAGGGGGAGAAGAAAAGAACTCATAAATTAACCAGGAGGGGTTATCTGCCTTATGGCTCTGCCCTTTCTGAGACATTCGAACACCATGGTTTGGACATTTTGTAGGTTGTATAAGGGTTGGCCAGTTCTTGGTTTTTACCAACAAAAACATTGTCTCATTTACGTTTAGGGTTTTCTTTTTCTTTTTCTTTTTCTTTTTCTTTTTAATTTTATTTTTTTATTATTATAAATTTTAAATAAATTGAAAGAACTTTGGGTTTTGAGTTCAAGGAAATTTTTTTTTAAAAAATTAAAACCCACAGATTCCCAAAACCAGATCAAATTCTCTTAAACCAAGAGTTCCGAGTTCAATAATTCCAACCTTATATATAAAAAGCCTACAATTTCTTTCGAGTTTAAGCCAAAGTTTGAACTTTGATTTTTTTAGTGTTGAGAAGAGTTCCAAAGTCGATTTTAAAGCAGTTTTGGTGTTTTCTTTTCCGATTTTGGTGTTCCCACTAAGTCCCTCAAAAAGTTCCCATGGTGTTCTCATCAAGTTCCCTTAATTTCTCAATGAACTTTCAAAGTTCTCAAAGTGTTCCCCCAACATGTTCCCTAAGAAGAACATATAAGAAACGACATAGGAAACAATTAATCAACATTGGTCTCCACCAACACGGGTGTGATTTGGAGCTTTATCCAACATAGCAAAACTCACAAAATTTTGGTGTAAAGGTCATTTTAATGTTTATCATCACAAATGCCCTTGTGTATTAAAGCTCAAAATTAGGACCTAAGACCTTAAACTCTAGTAGAACCTTAGAACTTAGACCTAAGTCTTTAAAACCTAGAAATCCTAAACCTTAAACCTAAGACCTTAAACCGTACCTAACCCTACATGACATGGACCCTACAAAAAATTCTTAACACACGTGGAGTTCAATTCTAAGGTAAAATTCCAAGTCCATGTAGACTCATTGGGTCCAGTTCTAGGCCAAGTCCAAATCCATGTAGACCCATTGAATCTAGTTCTTAGACCCGGATCCAAATCAAGACCCAACCCAAAACCCAAAACTCGTTAACATTGGTTTGTATATTATGGGATGGTCAAGCCCTTACCCATTATATTGGGTAATGCACCCCCACAAGCCCCTTAGGGTGAGCTACGGGACGCACCCATCATAATGGGCAAGGGCAAGGCTATTCCGTAACATTTTAGGTCTGGAATGGCAGATTCCAATATGTAAAGCACAATTCATGTTCTCAACTGACACATTTTGGTCACTATTACAAGTGTATGATCATGATTGGAAGATTATGTCATATAATGTGATCAAGAAAATGACATATTCTGCCACCCTAGATCTTAGTTTTCTTCAATATCTATGTGCAGAAGAAGTACCCTACCTTGGGGGGAATTTATTTATTTATTTATTTATCTATTCAAATTTGGGAGGTTGAAATATTGGCAATACATGATTAAAAAATCACTATTTCTAGTCAAAATTGCATTGGAAAATCAAAAACCTCCAAGTTTTTCCCTAAATAATTGTCACCATGGTCCAAAAATCCACCCCAAAAAAAATGATGACCCTACTTCCTTGTTAGACTCACAGAAAATTAATTTTAAATTTTAAAAGTTAGAATTCTTAGAAATTTCATGAGAATTTTGATGAATTGTATAAAAGTTTGTAATCCATATTGACAAACATTCTAAAATTTTCAAATTGGAGCAATGAAAATGTGAAACTTGGTCCATCTTGCCTAGTGTGAGCTATGTATGGCTCACATTTCATAAAAGGAGACAATTTTTTTTTTAACTAAAAAAAGTATAGATACAAAATTTTATTCAAATTTAGGATTTTAGTTTTGCTTTTGAATGGTAATTTCAAGATATCTTATGGAATAACTTTGATGATGGAAAAGCAATGGACAAGAAACAAATTTACAAAACTATAGTAAAAATATTTTGACAACCCTATGTGTAGAAACTAAAATCATTAACTTCAAGTGTCGAAATGATTTTATAACTTAAAATTAATCGATTTCAACGCTTGTTTGCTCAAAGTGACCATCCCATACAATAGTGTAGTTTCAATCACCTTCTCGAAACAACTCCACCCATAATAGGAGTTTGGCCTTCCAACAATATTTCTCCCATCCAAAACTACTTGATTACTAATTACAAGCCTCATCCATAAACTTGAATCTAAATACAATAAAAAGGTTAAAACTTATTAATAATAACTACTTGGACCAATAAAGAATAGACATTAGATTGTGGTTTTGCCAACCTCGACATGTTGAACAAAAATGCCAAGCTACAAACATTTGACCCCATTACGCAAATTTGTATAAATCTTCATCCAAATGTGTTATGCAATGTGTTGGTGGAGATGTTCTTGTGTAGAAGTGTGTTTGCTTGACTTCAATAAAAAAACACTTTCAATTTGTAAAAGCATGTATTCCTTGGCGTAGTTTAGGAGGGAGTGTTTTAAATCCCCCTCCCAAATGAAGGCAATTTTCTAGGTTATTCATTGTAATGTGTCAAATTTCATTATTTTTTGTATGATTGCATTAACCATAACAAGGATTTATCCAAACACAGTTTTCTATCATTGATATCAAAATCTACATTGTGTGAAATCATGTGTTGAAAAGACTTACTATGCAGGTTGTCACTAATTTATCTTCTAATGAACGACATGGAACACAATTGAAGACACGAAGACCTACTTTTTTATTTTTTGTAGCATAATTGGAAGGCACATTACCTAGTGTATTTTTATTGTGATGAACATTCTATTTTTTTAAACTTTTTCATTTTATTTTATTTTCTTGTGATAATCAATGAATACATAGGGGAAAAATTCAGAACAAGTCATTATGCCCAATAAAACCCCTGATTGTGGCTTTAGTGAAATCACTTGCATTCAATTCTACTTCACATGGGCCCTTATTTTATAAATCTTGCGACATTGCGCTCTACCCTACACTAGAGACTTTGTGCTTAAATCCATTGGTTTCATATCAAAATTTTGGGAGAAGTTAATCTCCTAAATTGCCTCGAATGTTAATTCGGAGGTACACATAAAATATCCATGAATTATTTAACACCAAATTTATGTATGGTACATAGGCAATTATCATGATTAAACATATGTGTGGCTCGAATGGTTATGCAATATCAATCATGTTGAGCATGACAAATGATCTTTTTGAATTTTTTCTTTTCATGCTAAATATACAAAATGATTTCTTGTTCATGTCATGAAATTAAGCCATGACCATGTTCAAGCACCAATTATCTTAGCATGTAATTTAAATTTCAATGGAAATATATTCCTTGTGTGCAAGATTGAAGAAGACCTTACTTGGGAAATATATTCCTTACATGCAAAATTGAAAAAGATCTTACTTGCATAAGTACTTGTGCAAGCACAACAAATTTATAACCAATTTTGCATGTCTAAAGAGCAACTTGTACTTTACATCTATTTAAGCTAATTTAGCCTACTAGGCTCACATAATCTATCTATTTGAGCTTAACTTACTAGGGTTGTCTAACCTAGCCTCCTAGTCCTCCTTAACCTATTTAACCTAATCTACCTACTAGGTAATAATATCCTTTTTAACCTACCTATTCACCAATAAATGAAGTTGGACACTTTGGATTGTAATAGCAAAGATGGCACATATCATGTAGTCATCTAAGTGTATTTGCAAATATTTTTACAAAAGCAATTTGGTTGTCAACCATGAATGGATGCCACCAATAATGGTTGACACGTGCTCACCTTTTATCAATATTTTCATCTAAACATGTGATAATCAAAAATAATAATCACATGTACAATTAAAATTTGGATTCATCATAATGTAATTGCATATATGCAATAACAAACATTTGCAACTATGGTGACATGTATGACTACTACAAATGTAGTTGCAAAATGAGTTTATTTGGACACTAGTTGCACATTAATCAAATACATAAGGTTGAAATGGACAAGATTTCTTTGTGCATCATTTTTTTTTGTGTACATGATCTTTGAATATCATGACCAAAGGTTGTGTTTATGTAAATTGTGATTCTATCATTCAAATTCCATTAAATCCTTATATCATATTTGAATTATTTGTTAAAGACAATTTGGGACCATACTTCAATGCATTCAATCATGTTTTCATTCAAGGGCCTCATAGTGGAATAACTAATGAAGATAACCAAATCATTCAACTTTTTAACTTTCTATAGACAACATGAGAAGTTTTTAGGAAGAACATTTGTAATTGCCAAAATTAAATTTTAAAAAATTGAATGGAAGACCCAAGACTAAAGGTGATGTAAACACTACAAATATGAAAAGGATTTGAAAAAATTAGCAACAATGCCTTTGGTAAAGGAGAAAAAAATGAAATCCCAAAAAAATTTGAAAAAATTTGGAACTTACACTATTTTTGAAATCATTAGAGACTAACCCATGAACATCGGGTTTCCAAATTTGTTAAAGGAAACAACATGGACGCGGTTTCAAGGATTGTTCATAGACAAAAAAGGACATGGGAGGCCTTTGTGTTATGACCTTGGCTTTCGGTTAATGACCATGGTTGAAATAGTCCATTGGAAATGGGATGGGAATGAAGCCAAAACATGTAAAGGTTCAAACACTCCCAAGATGAATGGGGCATGAAATTTTGATAACATTTTTAGTTAATTTTTAAAAAATCAATTTGGAGATTTTTTGGAAAAATTGGAGTTGAAATAAATTTTGACATCAAGTTTAATTTCATGCACACTAAACACAACTCAAACTAAAATTCATTTCTAGTATCAATATTTCCAATTATTGCACAATGTTTAAAATAAAATTATGTGTTAATTTTTATTTTTAAATATTTAATTTTAATAGTTTTCTTAAACAATAGTGCTTTAGTATTCCCCTTTTTAAGAACTTATATTTATATAATTAGTAAATATGGTTTTTTTTTAAAACATCAACCATGTCTAGGTTCAAGTTTTGAAATTTTAACAAGAGGTAAATTCATTATGAAAAAATTGTGTACGTGAAGACCTTAGTACCCTATAACTATGTAGTTTATGTGCAATTATGTTGCAACTCATGTGTGCCTATGCAACTTATGTGCAACTATGTTTCATCTTTTATTAAAATATGATGGATTTATTTTTTTAAATGCCATGTCAAAATTTCATAAAATCTTATTACAGTCATATATTGATCATTATATAATATATGCACCTATGGTGAAAATATGTGTCATATACAATTCTAGTCAACGTATTTTTGACTTTTCTTTCAAGTTGCACATTAGTTGTTAAGTTTAATTATCTTGCAAGTGCAATTGTTTGATATAATTATCTTACAATTGAAGTACAAACTTAGGCGATACGGTCCTACCATTGTGACACATTAAATGCCACATTGTCTTTAAATGATTACAAGCTTCATTGATGACCTTTATCAATCATTATGTACAAGTGATTATTGTGAACAACTATAATGCAACTAGATTACAACTTAGAATTTGAAATTTGAAAAGTTAAAGTTTGGGCAAGATATACCAAACTAAGCAACATGTGACAATAAGTTAATAGATTTCTCATGTTACATCGGTGACCTTTATGGGTCATTATGAACAACTATTGTGTAACTAATTTGAAGTTTGAGAAGTTAAGGTTTAGGCAAGATATATGAAAGCAAACAACATATGACAATAAGTCAATAGGTTTCTCCTTTCCATCAATGGCCCTAATTGGTCATTGCGAACAAATGATCATTGTGAAAACTATAATGCAACTACATTGCAACTTGATATTTGAAATTTGAAATCTGAGAAGTTAAAGTTTGGGTGGAATAATATGCAAAAACAAACACCATGTGGTAATAAGTCAATAGATTTACCCCTTTGCATCAACAAAACTCATGTCAATATGGCTAATTTCAAGAAATTCAAGATTAATTATAAAGGAGAGGGTCCTTATTTCTTCAAACATTTTGTTTACTTTTGTTTTCATTGTTTGATGATACAATTGTGATATTATGTGTTACATTGTTTTGTTCAATTCCCTTTTTTCATTTTCAATTTTAAATTAAAGATGAAAGACAATGTTGCAAATCTTATTGTTCATTAAAAAACATGGAGATTTGAAGGTCCATGAATGTTATTTTGTTTGATTATATATTGGGGAAAAAATGTGACAACAACATCCATTTTGTTTGAACACACTTGGTTTGAAAATTATACTTCGAAAAATAATACATTTTAAGAAAAAATGCATGTGATTTGATATAATGTTTATAGGTTATTGATTATTATATGCCACTAAACATTTTGGTTTTTTTGTTTTAGTAAACCAAATCAAAACACGCAAGAAAATGAATAATAAAATAACTTAGTGAAGCAAGACATCAAATATGATGAAATTGACCTCCATACTTTAATTGTTTCATGTGTATTTGATCTTATTTTGCATTCCCCATTGTGTAAGAGTATGCATTGTTTATAAAAAATTTGTTTCAAGTCATAATTTGATGTGTTATGTTGCATTTTATGTATGTGGCTTAATAGCAAAGATAGTGAAATTGTAGTTGTAAAACAATTGTATTTAAATTGATAATATGGACATCTAGATTTTTTTGTTAATTACAAAATTATTTACATGTTATTGGATTCAATTCACATGTGATGTCATATCATAGTATGGAAATTTTCAAAATGGACAAGGTGATTGAAGGAAAATGTGGCAAGAAATCAAATTACATGGTGAAACCTAATCAATGCATTTATAAGTATTTGATGTATCTTCTTTTGAAAACCATTGTTGTGTAGATTGGAGTTTAGATTGTATGTAATTACAAATAGTATCATGGGAATCATACTTTAATGATATGTTGGTTATGAAAATTCATATATGTTGTAATTGTGAATGGAATTAATTGCATTGTAGTCGCAAAATAGTTTAAGTTGAGTTAACAATATGGACATGTAACATTATTTATCTATCATTGACATCATTTCACATGTGAGATTGAATATTAAATTAATATAGTTTCAAAAGTAGAAAAGGTTGAATGAAAAAATTATGGGTTGTTCCATGGCAACAAAATAAGGGAAGGCATCTCACGAAGTGGAGATACAAATGACAATATAATTTTGATTTTTATGATTTTAAATGACAATATTTGATTATTGAGTATTGACCATTTATATGGGAATATGAGGACCTTTGTTATAAGTAATTATATATTATATTATAGATTCATAGTTTAAATATATTTCAATAGGAATGAACATTGTTCAAAATGTTTTTGTAATGTATTTCCAACCTTTAATGTCAATGTATATAGTTTCAAGTCAATTTCATGTTGTTTATTAATATTGATGGAATGTTATTCTACATTATGTAATACAATTTCGAAATTTATAATGTGTGTGAAATATCTAGTGGACATGATGATGAATAATGGTGACATGGGATCACAAGACCTACAAAGTTATTAATGAATATCATTTTAGTTTTGCATAAATTGCAATGTGCAAATAATATTACCATTACCAATTTCATAATAAGTTGCAAAATAGTACCATTGTGCAACCACTAGTTGTTAAAAAGTTTCAAAATTTGTACCAAATTAGTAAATTTAGTTGCAAATAAATATTTAATTGGTTACATAATTTTCCATTTCCTATCACTAATAGTTGCTTGCAATAAGTAGATCACAAATGTAAGAAAGTTACAATCTAGTTGCTAGAAAACATGGAAATGAAGTTATGTAATGGTACTCAAATAGTTCTATGGTAATTACAAATTAGTTGCAATAGACATCAATAGACTTTCCTTATCGATGGATGAATGAAATGCAATGTTGGATTTCCATTTGTTTGAAGTTTATTTGTGTAGGAAACCTACGTGGACAACCCAATTGCAACAAGTTACACCTAGTTGCATGGAGTTACATGTATTACCAATAATATACAATTCCATATACAAGTACAATGTGTTTGTTGCAACTAATGCAATTTGTTTGATGCAACTCAAGATGTAGAAATATGTGGAGTTGTAAATGATTTTTGCAACTAGAAAATCCAATCGTAAAGCAAGTTGCAAACCTTTTTTCATAGTGGTTGCACAATTTAGTTAGATGCATTCAAAGTTTTAGGAACCATTTAAGGGGATGGATACTTTTTCAAATTACAATTATGTATTCTTGAAAAATCACAAAGGAATTACAACTTTAATTTGGACTATAATTGTTTTTGGAAATAGGTTCCATTGCTTGCAAAGTTTCAATGTCCAAAATTTGATGCAAATTGAAAATATTCTAAAAGTGATAACATTTAAAATTTTAGGGTTAATAGTTGTTTTTTTCAAGCAACATGTTTCCTTATAGAATGTACATCATTCCTTTTCAAGATTGAAGAGGATCCTAATAATGATGATTAAAAGAACAAAAGGAATTGAAATTGATGAACTTCATTTTTACAATGCAATTCAACACCTTCGGTTTAAACATGTTTTTAACCATAGAAATCATAAATTTTGAAGATGTGTCTATAGGAAAGTGTATTCATTTTTAGTTGATAAAACACATCAACACATAATAGATATAATGATCAAATTGTAGTAATTTAAAAAATAAACCTACCACAATGTTATAAATTGGGTGTGAAAGATGCAAATTTTGAAATAATAGACCAACACATGAATGCCACAATGTCATATGCAATGCTTGGGGGAAAAAAAATTAGTTGGTGCCCTTAGCTTTTAACATTATGAATGCACTCAACTCCAAATTTGGTTCAATTCAATAAGAGATTACTGTGCTTAAAACTTTTAGCCAACTAGAAGACCTTTAAATATTAAGGTCCAACCATGTTAATAGGAACCAACCTTGCCCCCCTTAGGTGATAGTTTAATGTGAAATATTGTTAAAATATTTTGAATTTTTTTAATTCAAAAATATTTCATTTAAGAAATTATTATTATGTTAAGGTTTATATTGATTTTCGGTGGAAAAACTATTATTTAAAAACTTCAAATAATTTATAATTTGCTTTAAATGAATTTACAATGTTTAGAAAAATATTGGTATTTTTTTTCATTATATTGATTTCAAATTGATTCACAAATGATATATTGTGAATGTTGTTATATGAATATATCAAAAAAATTCAACACCAAATTAAATTATGACTTTAAAATATGAAATATTAAACAATGGCTACAATTGTTTTGGTCTGCAATAGCATGGTTGGACCCATTAATGCACTATGGAATTACATAAATATCCACCCCACATCCAACCATTAAATTGGACATATGCAAATTAGAAGAAAACAAGGTAGAAACATGATAAATTAAAATAAACCTACATATATTTATATATTCATTTTTAGTATCAATCATGCATATGAAACAAAAAAATACTATCAAAATGGATGGAAGTATAATTGAATACCCTTCATGCCCTATATTACAATTATAAAAAATTACTTCTAAAAACCAAAAGCAAATAAGTATACAATGTGAAATATTAACTTTAGGCTTATAATATGTTCTTCGCAAGAAAAAAATGATATGTAATATAATGATATGCTACTATTTGAGTTGTTTAAACTAATAATTATCAAGGTTGCCTATCCTATGGACTTTTAAGAAGTCTTTGCAAATTTAAATGTGCTAATTAGAAAATAGGTTTCTAGTGAGCTTGGAAGGTTTGACAAATCTTAGTTTGGTTCAAATAATTATAGAAAACACCAATGTCATGATGGGGAACAATGAATTAATGGTAGGGAATGAAGGACATCAATGGACAATAGGCTAATGGTGGGGACATTGGATCAATGATTTAGACTAATGGGCTAATGGTAGGGAATGACAAGTTATGGTTGGGGATGATAAGGAATGATGGGCTATTGATAGGGATGATGAGGATGTAGAATTAACGATGAGTTAATGACAAATTAACCAATGGAAAACAATAAGGGATGATCATTATAATAAACTTACCAAAAAGCAACCACATTGTTTGTAAATACATGCAAATATATGTTTCTTGCAATTAACATAGGTCATTTTTGCAACTATTTACCAATTATGGTCATTCCTATGATTATGTTGTGACTATTTTTTCCTTCATCCAAGAATATTTCTATATACCATAATACCTTTACCAATTTGGCATAAATTAAATTAATTTTTGTTTTGTTGAACTTTTGAAAAATGATTCATTATTTGTGCCAAATTTTAATAAATTTAAAAGTTCAACTATCAAGATTTGAACCATAGACCTTCCATGATAGTGACTTAAAACTGAAACAATCTAAACACACTAGACTACTCCATAACATTGACACAACCATGTTTATTATTTTGTATAATCATTACTTGCTAAAAATTTCAAACTTAAAAAACCAAGTGCCGAAATTTAGATTTCAAATTCAAATAATTATTTAGCAATTTGTTGCCAAAATGGTAAAGGTACTACAATATCCCATTAGTTGTAATAGTGACCAAAACTAGTCATAGAATCATGGGGTGTGCCTAGCCTTAAAAGGCATACTATCATGTATTAGGTCACATGTATAAAAATCATACCTACATGGGTGTATTAAGGTTGTATTAAGGTAATATTACAAATATATTAAGGTATATTATGTGTATATCATGATGGGTATTTTTAAGGTTTAATATTGAAGTTTTAATAAGATTATATTAAATGTACATTAAAGGTATATTAATGTTATACTAAAGGTTTATTTTAAGGTTATTTAAAAAGATATTGTGGTTACATGGTGTGTTTTTTTTCATGAATGCTTATGGTGTTGGTGTGCAATGCGAAATTACTATGTACTAACATCTATCAATCATCCCATGTTGTAAGCTTCGAAAATCAATTTAATGCCAAGGTTCAATGCCAAAAATGAAATACAAGAATAACATGGATATGGGGTGAATTGGTCTCAAAATAGGATTAACTTGTATATTTTTAACATCATGAAGTACAAATTTGTCACTTTCTTGCTTGTGACCATTTTGATGATTTGCAAAGGGGGACAAGATCAATGGCAAAGGTGTCTTATGACTTTGGGGGGGGGGATGTTGAAAAAGACAACATATATATGGGACAATAATAGATGTTGGGTCGAATGACAAGAATGATGAGGGATGGTGGTGGGTGTTAAGAAACACAATGAAAAGCATAGCGAGAGACACATGGGTGCCAAGAAGGATCTTGAACACATTGGGAAAGATGACATGCACATTAAAACAAAAATAAATTTGAACTTCACCTAAACAAAAAAAGTAATTTTAAGGTTAAAACAATTTCTACCTACTAGGATGTTAGAATGTACTTCACACATTGAACTTTGCACCTCAAATAGCCATCCCCATTAGAAAAATTCTAAATTCTTTTGTTGCTTTTTCACACACTTCCCACTCACTTTGAGAGTATATATGAACCATAAAATGTTAAGTTGGCCTTTGTTATTCATTTCCAATAGTTTTGTTTTGATTGAAAGTGAGGTGCAATTAGGTGAGATAAATAATTCAACGCCCAACTAGTTAGGTACATGAAACACCAACATATACAATTAAAAACCTAATTAGCTATTTCAAACATATAATATGCATTCAAATAATTATGAAAGTGATTTGTTATGTAGATATTTATATTTATTTTCAAATATAACTTGAACCACAATAAATGTTTCACCTAATTTAATTTTTCAAAATTTTAATCATTAAAAATTCACAAGTATGAAGTTTTCTATGATCTTTAACACAATAAAAAAATATTAAGGTTGTGAAAACTATGATGACTTTCCAAATGATAATTCCAACCAAGCACAAATATAATAACATAGATGAAAACAAGATTATTCATATCATGAAAAAATATGAACATGATTTTATTTTTTTTAAAATGAAATAGTTCACATTGTATGAGGTTGAACATTGGAATAATGTTAATTAAATTGAAACTAAGAAGTTGTGCTACATGTATTTATACCTACTTTGATTGTTTAGCATGTAAGCTTTCATAAGAGCTTCCATAAGGCCCATCTAAAAAAACTTCATAACTTGTCTTAAATTTATGCTTCAAAAATAAAAAGTAAACATTGATGAATGATTTGTCATTCATTTTTTTCATATATTATGGATAAAAAGATGAAAAATGTCAAATGTCAAGTATAATTAGTGAATATCAAATTAACATTTTGAGGATGTGATTAATTATTTACCAAATTGTAAATGCCATGTGAAACACTTATGGTTTTCTACTTAGGGTGTTGCAATTGGTCGCAAATATTCAGTTGTTACAACGGCAAGTTTGTTGAAAAAGGAGAAAGTAGGCAAAACCTACCTTTAGTTTGGACAAATTATATTAAATGGAATTTTTGAATAACAAATTCATGTGTAACATCAAAAGAAAATGATCAATTCATGGATTTCTTGTTTTTAGTGCCATTATGAAATGTACATAATATGTGTAAAAACAACAAAATGAGGTTGAAAATTATTAGTTTTGAAGTTTAGTTCAAGGAGGTAATAATGTAAGTTAATAACAAGGAATCATTTAAACAATTGGGAAGAATAATTTAAATATATGTACACTTCACAATAGCTAACACCATATACGGACAAAATTAATTTTCAATCATGAATGTAATTTTTCCATGTGATGTTATTCATAATTCATGTTTTCAATTTTATCAATATAATGATTTTCATCCATATATATATATATATATATATATTGAACACTATTAGCCAAATCCTATGGAGCATTTGTGTCATCAACATGATTGATTTGTTATCTTTGACATCAATTTCAATAATTCATGTTGTCAAAGTCTGTCCATATAATTTCATTTCATCCATATGGTTGATTTAATCCATGATAAACACAATTTCATTTTTCATAAATTTCCATATGGCCAAATGATATGTGAAGTAAATTTCATGTATCTAAACATGATTTTATTCATGCAAGGTAAATTTATTCATTTGCATTGAAAATTTCATTTGAGATAATAATTCTATTGGTGTGATGACATTTCATTGATTTATGGATGATTGGATATTCATGATATCCATGCTTGATTTCATCCATGAATAATAAACTAATGTGATTTTTTTGGGTGTGATTGCATTCCATCCATTTATGGACAATCGGGTATTTATGGTTAATTTCATCCACAAATGGTTTTTTAGTTCATATTATTTTTTTTGGATATGATCACATTTCAACAATCTATGGATGATTAGACATTTATGTTGAATTTCATGCATGAAATTTTTTTCATTCATGTGACATATATTTTATTTAGGAGATTTATTTGAAATCTTGTTTCATTAATTTCATTAATTGTTATTTTTTCATTCATTCTATAGGACAAATACCATTTCATCCATCTATGGACAATTGGATATTTATGGATAATTTTGTCCATATATAGTTTTGCATTTCATGTGATAATTTTTGGATGAGATCACATTTCATCCATGTATGGATGATTGGATATTCATGGATAATTTCATCCATTTTCATTCATGTGATATAAGTATTTTATTTGTGACATTTATTTGAAATATTGTTTCATTCATTTTGTTTATTATTGTTGTTATTATTTCATTCATGATATGAAACGAATCACATTTCTCCATTTGTGGACAATTGGATATTATTTATAGTTGATTTCATCCATGATCCAATTTCATTCATGTGATATACATTTTGGTGTGATCATATTTCATCAATCTATAGATTATTGAATATTTACAATTAATTTTATCTAGCATGAACTTGTGTGTGCACTTGACACAATTCACTATTACATTTCATTTTTCGGAATTGAATGTAAGAAATGTCATTGGAATGCTAAAGACTAAAAAGGCAATGTTAGGTCAATTATCTTATATATTAATTCACTACGTCTGTCAGTGTGTGTGTCTGTCTGTAAAACCTGATCTCCCCAACAACATGACAGTTATTACCACTACTTTCTAGGGCAGTTAATTGTGATAAATAATAAAAAATAAATAAAAATTTATCGTGGCATTTAAAGTTTTGTTTGACCTTGGTTACAGCAGTAATAATATAATGAAAGTAAATAAAGTAAATGAATTGTTACGTAAGCAAAGGCCAGTAAGTAATTACGTAAGTAAAAGGTAGTAAATTAAATCAAGTAAAAATAAAAGTGAAGTAAACTTAAGGTAATAAGTAGCCTAAGTAGCTCATGGGGTAGTATGAGCCCTAGAAGACTTTTGCAACAGTCTTTTCAAGGGCTCACAAATTTACACATCGATATCACTAATTATTTATTACTGAGGGGCA
>Ga0209611_10005048_pt1 | contig 22343 bp, 10 predicted proteins | sample S1TSphgellanicum_3_FD_187693 | JGI IMG/M metagenome (GOLD analysis project Ga0209611, IMG submission 187693) | Host-associated microbial communities from peat moss isolated from Minnesota, USA - S1T2_Fc - Sphagnum magellanicum MG (SPAdes) (version 2) | ecosystem: Host-associated > Plants > Peat... | reverse complement strand
GGGGGGGGTGGGGGGTTTGAGAATATTCCTTTAAACCGTGGTCCTTGGTTAATGGGAATGTTCCAATAACCAGGAGTCATTGTGTGTGACCTGGGGTCTCATGGGAAATAATATTTCTTATGACCAGGGGATCTAGAAAGAAGTGCAGGCTTTTGAGAATATTCCTAATAGGTAACCATATGGTCTTGGATCACTGGTTTATTGGGGGTTTGGGGGGTTGGTGGGTTAGGGTTCATCTGATGTGAGGATGAAAAGCCACATACATAAAAGCTCAGGTAATGAATGATTTCCTTGTTTTTTCATCTTGACCTATGTTGTTATAGCCTTTGTGTGTTTTCTGCTGACAAAAGGATATTCTACCTGAAGCTCTCTATAACTGCTCCTTTGGATGGGTTTGTAAAACTAGCTGCTCAAGCCTCTCCCAGCTGACATCCATTATCCTTTTATCTTAACCAAACACTGAAACCCGCCCCTCCCCCCAACCTTCCTTCCTGGGGTTGAATAAGTGTCAGAAGAAGTGCACTTCTGAAAGAAGAAGAAGAAGAAGAAGTTGTTGTTGTTGTTGTTGTTGTTGTTGTAGTAGTAGTAGTAGTAGTAGTTAGGTTATAACTTGTAACTTTTTCTTGAGAAGAAGCAGGCTGGAACCCACCCCCCTGCTAAACTGCAGTCAATGATCCGGGGTCAGGGCCACTCGGGTGGGTGGCCCTGACCCATCCCTCCCTCCCTCTTGGTGGACTACAGTTGAAGGTTTTCTTATGTGAGTAAGTAAGTAAGTATATAAGTAGGCACTATTGCAATCAAAGTGATTTCTGGGACTCTCTGTTCTGGATTCTGGCACCATGCAAAAACCAACACCACAAAATCCAAGCCTGTAGCCTATTTGTACTCAATTGCTTATTTTCAAGTTTGTCAGCTCCTGGTGTTCTGAAGAAGAAGAAGATGAAGAAGGAGGAGGAGGAGGAGGAGGAAAGCCATTCATTATTCTTCTTTAGTGTGTGTGTACTTATTACTTGTAACGCTAAATTGGGTATGTACCAAAATTCCAGGTGATGGTTGTTCTTTTGTCATTCCTATAACGAAATAGATCAAAGCCCAAATGCCCAAAATATGGTACCTGGGGTTGGTCATGTTAACCTGACATGCCAGATGGTCAACCCAGGTAGAATGGAGGTTTATCAACTTTAACTACCATCATCAGCTCAAGCCTCCTTCACCATATGGGGTAGTAACCTGGGAACCTCCAGGTATCTTGTGGGTTGGAAGGGGGGGGGGGGAGGCCCCAATTTTGTCACAAAAAAGACATGAAATTTAAGGAAGGGGGGGGGGGGAGGCACCAACAGATTCTTATGCACTTTTGGCTTTCCAGGTTCCCCATGCACACTTGTGGGTTGTGTGCACTTCATATGCTCATTCCTTTACCAAAAGAGCCAAAAGGTGGTTAACACTAGCCACTTACCTATGGTATAGAATATTGTAACAAAATCTTGGTCTTCAACCTAAACCTTAAACCATATGTGTTTCCAAATGGAACTCTGGGGAATGCTCGGGATCTGGACCAGTGTTGGCTGGTTATTGCTGTTTTTTAATAACCCATTGGGTAGGTTATCAAATAATTGGTTCAAAATCCTATTGGTTATTAGTCAGGTATAATATGTTTTAAAATAATAAGAAATTGTCTTTTTTTTTGGGTATTAGTGTTTAAAGATTGATAACCTACATGGATGATGGTTGGGTCATCAATCTAAGTTTCTTTTGAAAATTCAATACAAAGCGATTATTTAAAAACGTTAACAATCAATTGGTAGGTTATTAATAATTGACTTGATAACTGAGGGTTAGGTGCTAACATTTGGAGATCACTAACTCTCAAAATATGTTGAAACTTCTTCTACAATCTCTATTTTGTGATATCTCCACCTAATTGCAAAGTTGTAGGCCACAAGTAGACAATAGATAATATATCATTTGATTTGTGATTGTAGTAATGTGTGTTGGATCCATGGAGATGAGACTATTTCGAACATCTCTTCAACTTGGTGCACTACCTAATGTTGACCAAGGAGAGTCCAAGGTGGGGGACCCTAGTTTGTCATTTTTGGAATTTTTTCTTTTCCAAAAAACGCAAAGGACTTGTGACAAAAGATTCTTGTTTTGAATTTTTATTTTCACAAAAATTACAACCAAATAAATCATTGGTTAAATGACCTATGACCATTTCATGGTTCACACTATGAAATTGGTCTATACATTGGTCATTCTTACCTTTTGGAGCTTGGAAAAAAATATGTGAGTTAAAGCTAATTCAAGGTTGTAAGTTAAATCCTTACCAGTGTTGTCAAGTTATAGCTTTTTGGTCTAGTCCAAAGGATATGAATAGGGAAAGTTCATTTTTAAAAGTTAGTAGAATGATACACATTTGAATATTCAAAAAAACCTTTGCAAAAAAAAAAATGCATTCATGACAAATTTTCTCATTGTTAGTTATGTATTTGTTGGTTTTCAGATTTGTGGTAACCTTCAAATATTCATCAAGGTTATATGTTTCAAATTTCACATGTTAGTTATGAAAATACATGCATATTCAAAGATTTGAAATGAAGTAACTTGCAGAGGAATTGAACTCTAATTTTTTAAAGAACTCTACCCACTACTATGTAGTTCCCTAATAATAAAATAAAATAAAATAAAACCCCAACACCCACATAAACATAAAACCAGCCCCAACACCCCAATCCCACACACATATAACCCATATAGCCCAAAAAAAGTCCATGGCTCCCAATAACTTGACCAACAACTTTTATTGTTGTTCAAGTCCATAAACTAGTACATAAATAGTTGTCAACAAACTTGGACAAAAAATAATAATTAAGGTCAAGCAAATAATTAAAAAAATAGTGAGAAGTAAAAACTAAAAATTAAAATTTAAGGTTTAGATGAATCACATAATTCCCCTGTACCTAAATCTTTTCAAAAATCTTTTCAAAGTATTCAACTTCTTCAATTAGTTCCTAAGTTTTTTTTGTTGAAACAACTTTAGCCTTTAGATATGGATTACCAAGTTATGATAATCTATGATAATCTAGTTCAAATTTTCCACTTGTAAGCCCTAGAGTTGTCAAAACACTAGCTAAGCAAAAGACCCTTTCTATTTCAATTTGAGATATGGGAATCCCAAGAGTTTGTTTGGCAAAAAGAACTTACATTTTAAAAATTGACCTTCATGGTTTTGCCACCAAGTTAATAGATTTACACACATAGACGAAGGGATAAATAACCCTTGAAACAAAGACAACTCACCAACAACCAATGCATGTGAATTTTTTTCCATAAATGCACTAATATCAAACATGTTGTTTTTTTCACCTTCACCTTCAATAACCAATTCATCAATTATTACAATTGCATGGGCTTGGATAGTTGGGTTTAACCATTAAAAAATTATCAATAAATGTGGGATTACTTTTTTCACACATCCTACTTATGTACCTACTTACCTACCCATTCACCCCACCTTACTTATCTAAAACTCACCTATTTACCTTATGTACATACTTACCTTAACAACTAGCCAACCTATCTACCTATACCTACCTATGTACCTACTATACCTATCCTAGTTAATTAGCTAACTACCTACTTACCTATTTCAACACACTACCTACTTTACCCTACCTTATGCTACCCTACCTATTAACTTGTTTTGTTCAATCACGTAATGGAGTTTGAATTAAAAGAATCATAATTTACATTACATTTTTTATTTTTTCAGAAATTCATTTTAGCATTTGTAAAATATATTGATTTTATTGAATACATTATTGAATAAAATTTCACATTATCATTTTATTTGCTTAATTTGACCAAGATTTGAGACAAAAGAAAATTTTCAGTTTTGGTATTTCTTAATGATTTCAGAATTGAAAAAGTAAAAGAAAAGGTTACAAAACCTTTGCTAACAAAAGGTGGTGCAACTTGATTGCAAAGGCATTGGGATGCCTCCATGAGGTCTTGGGTTCAAAATTCAGAAAATCATGTGTATGAAATTTGTATGTGGTCATGTATACAATGTACATGCATGGTTGTAGATAGGGTATAGGTAGGTATCTACCTACCTACCTTTTGCAACATATGATGCCGTGTCACCTTCAAAGATTTAACATAATGGCACCAAATTGGACCAAGGGGTAAAAAGACCAAAATGGGAGTCTTTTTGACTGATTTTTCCAATAAAAAAAACCAAGATTTCTTGTAGTGGCCATTCAGATTAGCTATTACAAGTTGAATGTTTTCTACCTCCCATAACAAAACAAAATATCTTGTTTAAATTCCAATGTCTTTTCAAACATTATAACTTTGTTAGCAAACCTTGTTTTGATGGGAGTTTTCAATTTCTAGTATGATTTCTCATTTTCAATGAAAGCTTATTTCCGCTTTTCTTTCCTTTTCCTTGTTTTTTTGTCCATATAATTCTTTTTTGCAAACTAACTTGAATTTATTTTGTGCATTTACCAAAGTAAGACTGGTAGAGAGACCTTATCATCATTGGTTGCATGTAAGCACATTTTAACCATCACATGCCCAAAGCAAATACCTTCATAAACTTGCAACAACTTCAAAGGTTCATATTCAATAATAGATCATACTATTATAACCATAGATCCTATATTACTATCCTCATCTTTCACAAAATCAATCACAAAGTGAATTAATCCAAAATTTTCAACAATGCTTGAAATTACAAAGCCATGGAGTTGTTAGTTGTTTCATGCATTTCAAATAGTCCTACAATAATATGCCTAATGGTCCAAACTTTATCTAGATAATTAATGACCAACGCAAATGTGTCTATGCCAACTCTAGACATTGAAAGATCAAAGTTGACAGAAACTATGATTATAGTTTCAACCCCAGGCAACACATGCAAATCCACAGTCTTTTAGACCATTTTGGGTAATGTTTTTCCCACAAGAAATGAACAAGATGGAAAAACAAGAGGGGGACATTGGCACAACACTAACTTGTGTTGTTAAATATTTTCGCATATGGAAAGAGGCCTATAACCTTTGCAAATATAAAGCACAAGGTTTCAAAAAACCTATGTTGTGGTTCCTCACCATGTTTCTAACGACTTGTTGAATCAAAAAATGTGATGATTATTAACCTAGATGGCCCAACCCTTTTCTTCCTTGATTATTGAATATGATATGTTTCAAAACCCTTAGCCATAGATTTCTTGATTAATATCAATTTTTTTTTCCCAACCAATTGAGGATGCATAAAATCTACATGAGTTTTCATGGGGTAACACCATTTGTTTTATTGTACTTGATTAGGCCCTTGTGAAGAACATAACTTTGGTTTAGAACATTACCAACTCCTTGCTGAGATTTGCAAATGATGAATCTTAGCATCTATGGGTTCAAAAGATCAATAAGGAGGTTGTCATTGACAACAAAAAACCTAGCTAATCAAATTTCTATCGTGTGCCTTCCACTCTTGAGCTTGATGTCACAACCCTAGTTAGAGGGAGTGTGAAGATGAAACTCACATTCTCGAAATTGGGACTTGGGAATCCTCTGAGACTCCCAAAACTTTAAAGCTCAATTGAAGGGGTCAAAACACCTTGCATTGGGGTGTTATTTATATCATTGGAAAGCTATTGAAATGTAGATGTCAAAAATGTCTTCGCATGGGCCATTTGGACATCTGCAGCATAAGTTATGGCAAAAAGAAGGGGCGGGAGTCAAACTAGCGATTTGACTCCTAACCACTAAAAGTCAAGAATCGACCCGACCCTGGTGCGTGCAGGTGAAGTGTAACACACCATTGGAAAGCTCTTAAGGAAAGCTACAACTTGGTTTTAGACCTCATCCCAATCGGAGGTCTGAGAAAAAAGTTATGATCGTGCAAACTCCCGGGAGTTCAAATCGGGATAGTTTCGGGACTCCTCCTTGGGAGTCCCGAAACAAAAAGCCATTCGGATGTGGGTGTCGCGGAGAGGCACAAAGTATACTATATGGGGGAAGTGGTGGCTTCCCCCAACTCCAAGCCGTGGTGAGTCAAGTGAGTTTAGAGTTGCCCGTGGCTTGTCCTAACACCAAGGGTGTTCCAGAAAGCGATCTAACCAACTTGTTGGTTGGTTTGATGCAAGTTCGAGTAAGTGAATAGCTTGTCACTATTCCTAATCCAATCTTAGAGCTTTACCACGCCCCTCTACCCTTTCTAGTGCTGAGAGCTAGTAGCGTGCCCTAAATTTTTCACAATTCCGCTATGAGAGTAATTTAGACCCAACTTGGGTCTAACTAGGGACTTGGGAGTGCGTCATTTGAACTCTATAGCTAAAAAATGTAATTCATCATCTTTGAACAAGTTTTTATCACATTGTAAGTGAACACTTTCAACATTCAAATTGTTGATAATTAAGTCTATGTTTGCATCACAAGCAAGTGTGTCATCAACACTATCAACACTTTCAACAATAACAATGTCATCTTCTAAAACTATTGCAAAAATTAGAAACATACACATTAGGGTTACAACAAAACCTAATCATGAAACCTAATTCCATGAAACCACAAAACATGGTAAATGATGAAATTAGTTCAAAAAGAAAAATGCAAACACTCAAACTCAAAAAAGATAATTTTGGAAAAATAATATGTTTACACAAAGAAAAACTTAATGTTGTGGAGAAAAGGTGGTGAAGGCGGGCATGTGCTGAAAATGTGATGGCCCTTGTTGATTGCAAGTCACAATTTTCAAACTCAGGGATAAAAGGCTTCCAAGAAAAAAACCAAACAAAGCCTAATAGTAAGACTACAAGAACTTAGTTGGCATGTGTGAAGAATGAACTAACCAACAACTCCAAAAAAAAAAGGTTACAAAAGAAAAATAAAACATGAGAATTTGGTGGTTGTGATAAAATAATAGAAGAAAATCAAAATGCAAGAAACCTAGTTGTATTTATTGATTTGATAAAACATTTTGATTTTCTTCTATTAATTCTTTTTTTTTTCTCGTGTTTTAAAATTATAATATATGGAGCTTAAAAACTCCAAGTCTTAACAAACAACACAATATATCATTGGCTCAATTCACATGTGGCCCTAAAAAGATGAACTTCACACCTTGCCATGAATCCTACAACCCACCCACCCCGCTTGCAAGAAGGAAGGTATGAGTCTGAGCTAGTCACAAAACAAGTCATGCATGTTTCATCATTTCCAGTATTCAAGGCCAAGCTCAAAACCTAAAACCCTAACATAGGTGGGTGGGTAGGTCACAAACCTAATGTAAGTGGGTAGCTTATATATACCCTTCATTGCTCAACTGTTGGATAAAAGGACCAGCTAAAGTGGTTCTCCACCATAACCAGTGGACCAAAAGATGCACTCTTTTCATTTGCAAAAGAGACTCAACATACCAAGTTCTGGTTCTGAATTTTCAAAAAATTACAAAATAATTTGATTTATTGATTTAGATTTATTTATTTATTTATTTTGACGAGGTTTAGACATGTTATTAGTTTGAGGGGGGAAAAAATTAAATCAAGGTCATTAGATAATAACATCAACATTTTTTTTTAAAATAGTAATTTTGGGGAGTGGGCTGGGCTGGGGTTAGGAATGTAGTTCTCACTTTTAAAACTTGTCTCAAATATGAAATTTTCAATTTTTTTAATTTACAAAATCAATTTTTTTTCTGAGTTTTACACATGGAATTGAAAAGGTGGTCACATTTTATTGGTGGTACAATGCTACTAACTAGAAATTTAAAAAAAAAAAAAAAAAATCAGTTTTGAGTTATGTGTAGGTAGATAGAACCACATCCAGTTTGGGATCCAAGCTGCCTAAGGAGTTTTTTTAAAAAGACCCGGGATGGGGGGTGTCTTTCAAATTATTAAAAATAAAAATAAAAATTCCATACCCAGATTCAATAAAACTTGCGTGCTTTGAGAACCTCACTCAAAGAGGGGATAGGGGGGTGAAAAGAGGGCCAAAAGACAGGGTAAAACCTAGTGTTTGGCGGGTATCATGATTTTATGATACTCGCCGGGTCTGGTTTTCACAACATAATTTACAAAAGGGTCCGGTTCTCCCCCCTAAAAATGTTTTAAATTTTTTATGTCGGTTAAGGGTATCAACAATTGTTTTTCAAAAAGTTAATTCGGTTCTCAGAAATTTAAGGACAATCGACTCTCCTTTTCCGGTTCTCATAAATCGAGTATTATTTCATATTTTAAATTAAAATTAAATAATTACTGATTTTATTTCTTTTTGAAATGACATCTCTCACTTTTTGAAAAAAAATCAAAATCAAAAGACCTTTGGTTCAAAAGTTTTGAAAAAATTCTAAAATAAATCATCATTTAAAATAAACTTTCCAAACATCATTACCATCTCTGACCTAGCCTACCATTAATTAGTACTTACCATCAAATACTAACCTTCCTTTGGATCTCCCATCTCCCAAGGCAAATTAAACTTGATAAGCAAATTTTGATGTGGGTCTGGTGATGAAAACGTCTTTTCTTCAGCCCTAATTAAATTAGGCTAACTTACACAATACTTTCAAAGTTCAAACCCATGGTCCACGAATGATCAACAAGATCCAATAAGGAAAACATTGTTTCATTTTGTATAGAAACATAATTAAGTTTGATGCTCATAATTTTTTTCCCATTGGTTGCTTGTAATGATTTTTGATGGCAGCTAAACCCTGAAACCTTGATTCGGGTAAGGGGTCAGACCTTACCTAGTTCTAAGCTTTTTTTTTGTTCTTTTTTAAAACCCAATGTGCAACCTTTTTGCACAAAGTGTGCTTGTGTTTTAAAACAACAATGTGCAACAATAGGGGAAAAGGCTTGCGATAATAGGCTTCGAATTGCAGCCCTAATACCAAACTATGATACATAATATCACATATATTTTACATTGAACTGGATGAAATCGACAACGTTTATCTCAAACACGTTTCGTAAGCCAATGAAAAACCAACCATATTCTGTTGTAGTTTTTCCATCTCACACAAGAGTGACGGTTCTTTTGTTGGCCTTGCCTACCATGGGAAGGATATTGTGTTTATGTTCATTATAGAGTATAGTAGCTTAAGGGATTTTGGCCTCCTAGCTAATAGGTCTATTTTTATTATATGAGGATTTTTGAAAGATGATATATTTTGGCTTGTGTTGAAACTTGAGATTAGTTTATAATAGAGTTATAATATTTGGAAGGATTTTGGTTTCTTTTTAGAGGATTTTTTTTGAAGATTAGGTATTTTTTTTTGCATGGTGAATGTTTTGAGTTTCTATAATTCTTCTTTTGCCTTAAGATGCTTTTTTTTAATGTAAATGGCAAGGCCACAAGTGTGACACACCCCCTTGTTATTATTGTTTGGAAAATTTTGTGGGTATTCTAAATTATATAGCTGTTGTTTGCTTATGTTAAAACACAATGAAGAAAACTATGGAATTGATTTGTTTTCTTGGCTATTACACAACACTAGGTGATATAACAACAACAACAACAACTGTTTCCAGGCTTTAGTGCACCACCAACCGGCCACAAATGCAGTCACATGAGGGGACTTGGTCTAGGACCAGTCACACCCAACTGGGGACCATCATGCCCATTCCAATTGGATGTGTGGACAAGAAGTGCAGAAAAATAATGCAACCCCAATCTGCTTTGTTATGCCTCTGAGAGAGAGAGAGAGAGATTGGACATATGAATGTGGGGTTGAAGAATAGAGGGTTCTGGAAAGTTTGATTGTAAATTTCTTAAAATCTCATAGCCTAGACAAGTTCATAAGCTATTCCAAATAATTCAAAACCATAAATGAACTCTAACACATACACAATTTTAAATATTCAAATTCCTCAATATTGAATCTGCATTTATCTATAACATTTAGGTGGTACGACTTATTAACTTTCCCCAAACATTGAGTCTTGTTGGAAGAAAATTATTAGCATTGTGATGTATGGGTCCAATCATGGTGTCAATTGACATGCATGGACACAAATGAGTTCCAATCCCAACCACAATCATCTACCATACTTATAATAGGGAGATTTTGTCAAATTAAGTGCCAAACAAATCTTTCTAAAACTTATGAACAATGGATTGATACAAGAGACTTTGGGAACATTCAAATGGAATGCCATAATATATGGGCGTTTCACAAACATTCCAATGAATATGTGGGAACTTGACATTGGGAATGCTAGGATCAACCAACATCTTTACAAACCATTTCATGGTGTTCATGAAGAGATCCAATGTTGGAAAACTTTTTGTCAAGAATTAGTCAACCCAACAGGCAAAATGTTGTGAGCATTATTCCCTTCTAAAATATGATCTTGTTGGACATTTTGTATCTCTATTCCCAATGTGTTAAGGAACCATTATTAGAATAATGCTCCAAAACTTGATTTAAACCACATATTCAATCAAAAAGTGATTTAAGAATTTCTTTTTAACATTAATCCTTTTTGAAATTGATTTAGGATGCATGTATTCTTGAAAATTCATTTTTGGTTTTGTTTAGTGTTGAAATAGACCTAGAATCCTCACTAGGGAGGCAATACCATTCGGGGTTCAAGTCATGGATTTTGTCATTTTGTTGTCAAAAGGGTGAAGGCATTGGAGAGGACATTGCTTTTGTGTGGGCCTGTTGCAAAATGCATTTTTATCTTTCTTTGTTTTTTTGTAGATTTCATCTTATATTGATACATATTGATCTTTATTTAAAGTTATCATCATGTGAGGACATCATTGTGTATATTTATGTTCAAAGCAAAGTTTAATTGACACTATGAAGAATTTGTATATTAACACCTAGTTTTTTCAACTATTTCTTAGTTGGAAATGACATGTGTGATCACAAATTCCTCTAGTCACTTTGGACAAATCACCTAAATTTTAGTTGTAAAAGACATTATGTGCCATCAAGTAGAAACAATAGTCTCATTGAAATACAACTACAATCAATTTCATTCAATAGACATCCAACTTTTGTGGCATGGTCATTTACAATTTTATTTTACAATTAAAATGTGTATGTCATATATTTATATGGCACAATCATTTGCAACTAATTTTATGATTAAAATTTAAAAACTTATAGACATTTAAGTTTTTTTATCATTGAAATATTAACACATAACAAGTTCCAAATTGAGCAAATGACACCACATGGCCTATTTAGGTTGGTCCAACCTAAACTAATGTGCATGCACAAATGGGTGGATCAATTTGGGTGTCACATAAGCCAATTCTACCTTGTGGTTGCCATTGCAATGCCCATGTTGTTTTATAAATCTTGAAATTTATTAAAATGAACTTGGTTTAAAGATCCTAATTTGAATATCTATACGATGCACAAAATTATTGTACAAATTGTAAAAAATCATAAAAGCTATGGACTTTTGAACTCAAAACTTATGAACTACATTTCTAACTACCATTTCTATGTGGACTATGATATGGTCCATTAAGTGATGGGGTGTGTGTTAGGGACTTGAAAGTAATAAGATATCATAATAAAAAAGCTAAGGGTCCAATTTTATTTTATTTTTGAATTCTAAGATTATACTTACATGGACTTTTAAATGGGTTAATTAGAAGCATTTTTTAATGAGTCCATATCATATTGAAGGAAGGGTTGTTTTATGGTATTTTTGCTTACGTGTTAAAGAAAGAGAAACTTTAGATGAAACATTAATGGCATGGAAAAAATATAGAGGAAATCAATGTAAACTAGTTGTGATTTCCAAAATCTTATTAAGATTTTGAGTAAATAAAGACTTTGGATTTGTGGCAAATTGGTCCACTTATTTGTGCACCTACCCATTAGGTATGTTTGGCCGCCTAGGCTAGGTTAAGGGTTAAACCCTAGGTCCTTAATATTGTATAAATAGAGGTAATTTTTCTCATGTAATTTTTAATTTCGAGTGTGGATGAATTGAAACGAGCCAAAATTGATGTCAAAACATTAATTTTTCTACAATTCTTGTTGCATTTGTCTATGTGGTGCCACTTTAATGGCATGTGAATCATGGAAAGTTGTGCTTATTGAATAATATGGATATTAAAAATTCTAAAATGAATCAAACAGAATTCCAATATCAAAATTTGGTTTGAATAAAAGATGTTTGATAGTTTCATTCAATAACATCACTTTCATAAAGGGCCCTTTAATTTTCATAATACAATTTATTTCATCTTTAATTTATTTTTATAGTAATATGGTATTATTAGACACATTTTAAAAATACTCAAATTTTCATATTTTTTTAATTTTGTGTTTATCAAACATTAAGGTTTAAAAAAAGTTCATGAATTTTGTTCGACATGTAAATGTGATGCAATGTATATGTTGTTTAAAGCAAACTTGTAGCTTATACATAAAAAAATAAAACTTGAAAGTGTTAACATGTTTTGGTATGATTTGAAATTATGAAATTTTTTCAAAACACAAAAACAAAATTTGACAAAATCTGTGCACTTTCAAAGATTTGTATTTCTCCAACTTTGATTGTAAAAAAACATATGACATATTGGGGCAACTACAAATATAATATATAAAAGGCTTCAAAAAATTTCATTTGAAATTTCCTTTTGAAAAAAACATGTTTTTTTGGAAAAAAGACCCCAAAAAAAACAATAGTCCAAAATGCAAAGTAAACACATTGGACCCTTTCTTCAACATTAGTTTTGGATATGATCTTACACCAAAGCCTTGTTTTGTTCCTTTCATATTCATGTTTTCATACTTTATCAAAATAAAATTATGTTTGGATTCACATCTTGCACAATTTGTATTTTTGTTTTTGTTTTTTGTGTTCCATGATTTGATTTAGAACTAAGCTTGTCTTTGTCATGGTTTGTTCATGTCCTTTGAAAATTCCTATAGATTAGTTATTTATGTGCCCATGACATAGGGTCGCAATAGTGAAACTTTTTTACCACTCACAAACCCCTTGAAAACACAATGTTTTAATGGCTTTCATGTAGTTTAAAATTGTGTAAAATGTTGAATATTTGGTAGATCCAAAAGCCTTTTGACTTAAGCATTTTAATCCTTAATAAATTGTAATTATTGGAAAGGACATATGCTTGTGTTTGGCTTTGCCATTTTTCTTCAATTCAATCATTGAAATTTCATAATTGGATTGAAAATACATGCATTTACTTTTATACGTGTTACCAAGAAATGGTAAAATGATGTTATTAGAATAATTTGAATCAAAACAAATAGATGGCATAGGAATGACATGTTAACAATGTGTTTTATTATATTTGAAACAATGAAAAATCATGTTTGATCATCCCAATAACCAATTCTATGAAATATTTTTGAAAATTAAAAGATGTTGACATAATGGATTGGAAAATATCCTTTAAATTATCAATTTGTATGTAAATGTTAAATATAGGTCCTTGAGTTAAAGTCCTTCCATTTGAATTTGGTTTTTCTTTTAGTGTATTTTTTGGTTTCTTTGATGTTTGGGGGTTAAATTATCACCTTGAAAATATGAAAATAGATATGTAATCATATTCTAACAAAATATCCTTAAGTTAAATGTGTGGACTTTTGATGTTGTAATGCATGGATTGTCAAAATGACAATGTGTTCATATGTGAACTTTTTTTGGCGGGATTTTGTTTGGGAATGTCTTAAAATGATTTAATATGTCTTGTCCTAAGTCATAATGTTTTTTGATTTTAAATTATTTTGAAGAAATTTTACAAAAAAATTTAGTTATGAACTTTTAAATGGTCAAAACATGACCTTACTTTAAAAGTTTTTTTGAGTTTCACTTTTTATTTTGCAAAAACTTTCTTCGAAAATCATGTGTTTTGAAATTTTCTATAAAACCACCATTTATGTGGTTTTTATTGGTTCATATGTATTGCATAATTCTCATTCAACACATGACAATAGGGTGAAAACATGGTCAAAGGAGCCAAGGGCACCAAAGTAAAAGTCCTTTTCCAAGGACTACACATGACACATGTCATTTTTGTGTTGGTTATAACTTAAAAATTTGTATTTCAAATCTCCTTTAACATTGCATTTAAAATCTAAATACATTTTGACTACAAATTGATTTTATATCACGTATTATGCATTCATGCCCTTTATCACATAAACATGAACAACTTTTGTTCAAATCACATTTTTAAAATCCATAATTTCCAAGGTCAAAAGCATTTTTGAACCAAATGTGTTCAAATTGGTTATAAAAATAATTTTCATCAGTTTAAGTCCTTCTGCCCTTTTAGTCAATGCTAAAATCCTCTCTAATTTTCAAAACAAATGGTGCATATTTGGTAGAAAAAAAAGGATGTTTGAAAAAACAAAGACTGTCCATTCTCAAGGTTTGAATGTTTTAAACATGCAAAGACATTTTTTATTTGTGTCAAGCTTTGAGCATGTAAACTTTGCAATTAATGAAAAATGTTCCAATAAACATTATAACAATCTAATTTATTACGCTTCACTTGTGATCTTTCAAAGCTATAAAAATATAGTTTTAAGAAATGTCCATTCACTTGGGTGGCTCCTTTGACTCTGTTTTTACCCAATAAAATTGACTACCAATTTAACATTGTAACTATGGATTTTGTGGATGTTCACATGTGCTGAATTTGATCCACTCATTTATGCATTCACCCTTAAGGTCCATGTTAATGGGTCCAAACTAGCCTTTGGGTATAAGGAGTCATTTTAGAATGTACCCATTGTTTAAATTCCATTGTGATAAGTGGTTACTTAAGTTGATATTGAAACTTTTGGATGAACTTGTAACAATATTTTTTATGTATTATGAGAACATTTGGAAAAAATTGAAATGAATATAATGAATATGGAATACCCAAAAATGTTTTTAAAATAATGTAATTAATGACTTCCATTACTTAAAATATTTTTTAAAAAATATTTGAATGATTTGAGAAATGATAATTGAAAAAAATAAATTCATGTACACCTCAATATCTTTTTAGATTGAAATAATGAACCCAATTTAAAAATAAAATGTAAATCACGATTTTAAACATATTTAGCAAAATGTTTTATTTAAAAAAATCATTAAAGATGCAATTTTAAGGTCAAGTGGTTCCTTATGACCAATTTGGACCCTAATGATACATTTTACCATTAATAAGTTGAACAATGTAGTGTTGTTAGATTTTTGACCTTCACTTTTAATTCAAGTACCATGTACTCAAAATAACCAACTTGATGGAATTAGGTCTTTGTGGACATTACATGTTGGTGGTTGATGAATCTTTATTATTTTCAATTATATTACAATTATTCATTTTGTCATTAACATTTTTCATGTCAAAATGTCCTTTTCATGTACACATGTTCAAACAATTATACACACATAAAAATCTAATATTGCACACCATAACATTTGCATGAAGGAAAACATATTGTTAACAAGAAGTTTTACAATAATGTTTTTGTGTAGAACTTTACAATAGGTCCCTTAGTTTAGATCCCCCTACTATTCTATGTTTGCCTTTTACCCATTGAACCCCTTTCACAATTCTAAAACCTCCTTTTATATTACAAAAAAATGGCATCTTGTGTTAAAAACTAAATTAACCTCCTTTTTTTACACAATCATTTAATAATTAAATGAATTTAACCTTAAGATACCATTATGCTGGAAATTTTTTAATATCAAACAAGTGATTTGAAGTAAACAACAATGAAGGTTGAAACTTAGAACCACCAAGATTAAAGAGACTGAATAACAAAAACTATAAACTAATATTGAAGTCAAGATAAAGTTGAGAAAGATGACATAACTTGACCTAATATCACAAGTAGTGCAATGAGATGAAAGAAAATTTGAAAGAAAAATGTTGCAACCATAGTTTTGGGCTTGCCACCAAAATTTTGACAGGAGAAGGGAAACATGTTAGAATAGAGGCCTAGGTATTCTAGGACTCAAACACATTGTCACAAGTGTGAAAATGTGCAAGGGAGCAAATCCCAACACTTTCAAATGGATTTTCATTTTGAAACTTGAAAGTCCCAAGATGTCCCAAATTTTTGGATTGAGGTTTTGGGGAACCAAGCTATTTTGTCAAAATTTGGCCTTCTTTAGATAATTGGAAAGGTTTGAAAAAAATTACAATACAGGAAGGTTGCATTCCCAAAACAAAAATTCGTGGCACATTTAATGGCCACATGAAGGGTCATGACTAGGTAAATTATCAAAATGATCCTTAACCACTTAATTTTCTTGTAATCAAATCAACTTTTGGAAAGGGGGATACAATGTTGGAAATCATTTTTCAAAGGCTACAACTCTACCCTTAAATGTTTTTAATTTGAAAATGAAAAAAAGAAGTTATGAGCCCTCAAAATGGCATGATTCATGACATGCCAATTTTTGGATTGGCTTGGGAGTCATGTGAAAAAAAATGTCATTTTGATCTAACATTTGTGTAAAGTTATAAAGTATATTATAAGGAGGAAGAGTTATTAAGTGCAAGTTGTGGTGAGTCTAGTGTGTTTGAATTTGTTCATGGTTTGTTCATCATGCACAATTTTGGCTCAAAATTGCATAAATTGTCTTTTTTTATTTATTTATGTAATTTAGACGACCATGACTTCAACTTAAGAGCTAAATCCCATCTTGAAGCTTCCCACTCTTTTTATTGAGAATTAGGAAATGTGTTTTGAGTTCACATTCCATTGCAAAATCAAGAATTGACAAGTTCTTTACCATTGATACCATTTGACAAACCCAAGGATGCATCAAAAAAAATTTACATACAATCATGTATTAGAAGAATATTTCATGATCCTTGTATAAATTCTAAAACAAGATATTGATATTGACAAAATTCATATAAAATCCATCTTACTATCCATAATTACATCAATAATGATCAAAATAGGTCTTAAAAATAGACATTGAAAACATGATATCATGCACACCACCCAAAGAAACCATGACCTATTTCAAATCATTACATCATATCATAGAAATATTTAAATAGTCATTTTTGTAATATGAGAAAATGAAGTATTAAACTAGTCAAAGTAAGGCTTCTCCTAGATCTCTCTTGTAATATACACCTCCCAAAAGGGGCAATATTCAAAGCTTCCATTCACTTTTTAAAATAAGATATTTTTAGTTTCATTAACTGTAGTTGGTGTCATTATTCATATACATGTGTAAAAGCTCACTATCACAAGCACATTGGATTTTACCAAAATGTTGATGTTAAATACCTTAGTTTGAAATTTGCCTTAAAAGGATTCACATTATAACCAACTAGTATTTGAAATACAAAAAGTTGACAATTCAATGATGACATCCAAATTCTTCATGCTTGAAAATTCATGGGATGGTTAGTTTTTTGTTTGATTCAAATAATTTTTCGTTTGTTGGATGAAAATTTCAACTATACAAACCAAACATCCAATCCCAAAAAGATATGATAGATTGCAAATGGATGTGTAAAGGTCCTAGCCATAGCACATGACATACATTTGCTCAATTGTAATATGGAGAAAAATTCTGAGAGAGAATTTATTGTGACTTTTTTTGATTGGCCAATGCCCAGATTGCCAACAACATTACCTATCGGATATCCAAAGGGCTAACCCTATTCAGAAAATGTGTCTTGTCATTTGGTAAAAGATTTTCATTTTGACATTGTTAGGCTAAACACCCATTTGTTTCACAAAGAGAGCATATCACAAAACAAACCTCCCAAATGATATAGAATGCCCCAAAGGCCAAATGATGTTACCCTTTCTGACTCCATGCATGTGCACCATGGCTGATGGGCAGCACACCAACATGGCCTGTAGGTAAGTTCCCAAAACAGGTTGGGAACAGATGACTTTTTTAGGGTGTTTCCTAGGTGGGACATGCGGTCATCTGCTGGTACCACTTTGGGTTCGGTCGGTTCCACTTTGGGTTCGCTTGGTTCCACTTTGGGTTTGCTTGTTCCACTTTGGGTTTGCTTGGTTCCACTTGTGATATGAATCAACTGTGTGAAATACTAGGGATTTGGGAATTTTGAACTAAATGAATTAAAAGGGCTTTCTTGGAGCTCTTGAGATTTGGATTTTTCTCTACAAGTGAAGAAGCCCTCAGGGTCCTTTTACTTTGGTGTGAAATTGATGATCACACATGTGACCTACTTTTAGTATACCTATATAGACCTAGTCTAACAATTTGAGTTGTGACAACTTCAAGATTTGTGCCCTCCAAGTTCTTGTTCATGCTGACAAGCCCTGATGAAAACACTCATATAGTCATCTAAGTTAACCGAGCAAGCAAACTCACACCCAATGCAAGCACCTCCACCCCAATCTTGCTATAAAAATAAAATGTACTAGATCATATTGGAAAACATGAAATGGATGAGACAATTTTATACGCTCATCATAATAATTTGTGTATCCCAACTCGCACCAAAGCAATTCATATTGAAACCCACAATTGTAGAAGTAGTGATGTTCAATCTTCAATCATAGCATGTGATTAGCAACTAGACCAAAAAAAGAAGAAAGAAGTACCAACATGTTTTAGTCCAAAATGGGTTATTACAAATTATGAAATAGATTTCAACTACAATCCATATTACTCAGATGGATGAAATTCTTTACCAAATTTCAACCACAAGGTCCCCTTACTCATTTTACTATGACTAATTTGGGATTAAGGAAAAATATGGGAACAACATCATGGTAAAAACTAATGGAAAAATGTCGCATATTATTTGCAACATTGTTAAATGTTAAATGGGCCATAAATGTGCATGGAGGGATGAAGATGCATACCCAATTCAATGCATTGTCTCATTTGTTATGTGTGAGGGAATTTCAAGTATGTAATCTGCAATTTCTTTGCATGGTAGCTTGTTTGACCCTGTTTGAAAAGGCTTCTTGTTCACCTTCAAGGAGTGGCCATGGCTCTAGTTGCTCCTGAGATACTAAAAGAAGGCCATGGTAGACCAGCAGCTACAAATGGTACCTAAATCTTCTTGAGTGAGTCCTCTTGATAATATGTCTAAGAGAATGGTCTATAATTTGATCCTTTCAGCTCTGAAAACAAAAGATGTCCTTCTATATAAAGTGATTTCACTAAATTTTGAGTGAATTCATCAGTTTAGTGAACAGAGACTAATGACATGCACCCACATTTTGTAATAGTGAGGATTCATGATGTGAATCATGAATCTTGAAAAGGTCTAAACATATACTCTTCTTATATGTTAAGAAATGCAAAAGAACCAAACTGGAAAGTGGTACTATAACAGGCCAGCTATAGTACCTTCCATGGTCCCCAAGGTCTTATGTCAGATTTTGCTTGATATATATATACATTGACCTAATTTTACACTCAGAAAACTTGAGCAGCTCTTAGGTGACTGCATTTAATCCCAGAAATCTTAATTTTGAACATCTGGGCCAGAGCCTGATTTTGATTGTGTAGGAGATTTAGACCTCATGTTTAGAAGCAACAAAAACTTAAGTTTCCACCATACACACGCACACATGTAAGTTAGTGCTGCTGCTGGTTCACCCAAGCACTGTGTGAAGAAGATATAAGACCTTGAGTTTGAGTGTGGTTACTAGAGGATGATGATGATGAGTTAGTTACCTCTTTCATTTTGGTGGGGCTCTGTCTGCCTGTCAGGGGAGAGAGAGAGAGAGAGAGAGAGAGAGAGAGAGTCAAGTTCATTTGGTCTCACATTTTGAGGAACATTCACCAGGTGTTACTATGACCAGGGAGTTCATTTTTGTTTTGGAACTTCATGGCACAACATTTCCTCCTGTTTTTTATTAAACTGTTGCTACTTTGAACTTTGACCTTGCCATAAGGGAAGGGTGGGGAGGGAGGGAGGGGGCAGAGCTATTACATGATCCAGTGGCCCCTTCTTCCCTCTCTCCCTCCCTCCCTCCCTCCCTTTTTGTTTTCCTTTCCCAACCTGGATTCAAGGCCAAAAAGTTTGGAACTCAGTAGATGGGACTCTGGTGATGGCAAAACCTGAAGTTAAGCTCTTTGAGCTTGGACTTATTAGACAACTGCAGATGGGGCCAGATGGGGGAAGTGGGGAGGGGGCTCTGACAACTAAGTGCATAAGAGAGAGAAACATTTTCTATTTTGCAGGGGACACAAAATATGATAAGTCCTACCTGACTCTCCTCCTCATAGCCCACTTGCATCCACTGGGATGTGATGCACAAAAAGTCCTCACGTCTATTAAGCAAAGCTTTGCTTTTTTGGAAAGGAGAAACTGACCCACACTTCTGGAGCCTCCTCCTGAGGAATGTGCCACTTCATTCCACTATGTTGATCTCATCCCTCCAAGTATGCATTTTTGGGGGCTTCCTTTCATTCTTTAAAATGTACACACACACACACACACACACACATATACACAGGATTAGTATTTCATATTTCTTTATGGCTCCCGGCTATTCATTGGCCAAGTGGAATGGGATGCCTCAAGAGTTACTTTTTATACTTTTTATTTGAAACTGAAAAGCTTGTTGGAAGATGGCTCACGTTTGTTTTGATGACCTTTCCAATATTATTGAATTGTTTTCAGTACATTTTTTAAAATTGAGACCAAAACTCAAGAATTTTTATTTCTTTTTCTTTGACATCTAAGTAGTGGTTTTTTTTTTCAATTATTTAATTTTTTTCATAATAATTTTTCTTCAAATGTCATCATCTCAATGAAAGTAAAATAAAAACATTGGTAGTCATATTTGTAGCAAAAATATTTTACTAGTCTTTTACTAGACCAATATATTGGTATTGACTTGTAATCTCAAATTTCAAAAAACCGCAAATATCGCTAGCAGTTAAGTGTATAGGAGAAATAGTTAAGGTATCCATACCAGCCTGCTATTTCATCTGAAAATTTCTCTACCTACCAGGACCTGGCTGTTAGCAGAATCTCTCTCTCTCTCTCTCTCTCTCTCGCATGCAAGATTCTTAGACCAGGCTCATGGTCTCATTGTTACAATCCAATACTCGCCCAACACTGGTTTTCACCTTTTACCTCCTCGGCATCACAACACTTTACCATCTGTACTATCTATTGGCTACCACCACCATCATTGTGCTTGGTGTCATGTAATTAGGGTTTGCTAAAAGCAAAAGCATATACATACTCATAGTATTTTTTTACATACATAACAATATGATCATCACCACCACCACCACCTCCTCCTCCTCCTCCAGTGTGAGTGAGTTGGTTGTACATACTATGCAATCTAGTACTATACCCTTAACCAATACTTGTTGATGGAGCTGATGCTCACTCATTATGATATAGGAACATTATGTAAGAAGCAGAGGGGAGGCTCTTTTCCAGCTAGCCTGCAGAGCTTAATTGTGACGCCAAATTGACACTTGCTGCTCATTTTGCAACAAGTGCTCATTCTACAGGTGTTTCCGGACCCTAGCTTTTGAGGGTAGTGAATGGGGTCATCAACTGGCAATTCCACCAAGTACTACTACTATATCACCCTCGCTCACCCAGGGTCAGCACTAACTCCCACCCAGATGTTGAGCCATGCTGGGGCTAGGCAGATAGAAATTTATTTGTGTCCCTCTGTCATCTTCGAGGAGGAGGGAGTGTTGATTTTTCTGTCTGCCCTGCCCTGCCCTGCCCAGCCCAGCCCAGCCCAGCCCAGCCCAGCAACTCGACATCCATGTGGGTGAGACCTAGTGCCAAAGGCTAAGTCACCCAGGGAGAGTGTATGTACCTGGCAGAATCGGCCATCAACTGCCTATTCTGCTTAGCACGCCCGCCCTGGACTCGCCTTCTTACTTGCCTCTCACTCTACCAGGTTCAGCGGGTGAAGGCTTTTCTGGCAGAATTGACGATTGAGGGCCCATTCTGAAGTACTTTATCATCAACTTGACTAGTGTGGGTGAAGGGAAGGAAAAGGGGGAAGGGAGAGTGGGAGGGGTCCATGAATAGAGGAGCTGTGACTACTCTCTTTCCACTTGTAAGGTTCGCTATGGACATACCCTGGAGACTCTGAGCAGCAGCATGAGGCCACAGAGACACACTACTAGTCCCCCCAGTAGTAGTTTGAATATCAACAACAACAACAGTGGGTCAGATCGATTCTCCCCAATTCAGTGTTAATTTGTTTGCTGCTGCTGCTGCTGCTCATCCTGTTTTGCGGGCTTGGTGACACATCTCTCAGCTATTGCTGACGACTCCTTGAGTGTGCAAGTGTCTGCCTGCACTTTGTCTACTAGTTCTGCATTTCCATGCAGACAAATTCAACTCCAATTGGCCTCTTTTTCTTTCCCCCCCCCCCCC
>Ga0209611_10005047_pt1 | contig 22345 bp, 16 predicted proteins | sample S1TSphgellanicum_3_FD_187693 | JGI IMG/M metagenome (GOLD analysis project Ga0209611, IMG submission 187693) | Host-associated microbial communities from peat moss isolated from Minnesota, USA - S1T2_Fc - Sphagnum magellanicum MG (SPAdes) (version 2) | ecosystem: Host-associated > Plants > Peat... | reverse complement strand
TATGTTTCAAATGCATGTTGTTTTATTTTCCAACAATTTGGTATCAATTCTAAGAAGTTTGCAAAGCCTTCCCAAATCATATATTCATTTATTGTTGTTATGCAAATTATTAGAGTAAATCTTAAGTTACAACTAGCCAAAAAAATTGTAACCTACATCTTTTCACTTTGTGTTGGTTGTGAGATTACATGCTTAGATTCCCAATGATAGTATAGATATTTGTCAAACCTTTCCTTGTATACCTTATCTATAAACTAGATTTTTCACTCAAGATATTCATATTCTACTTTCACCTCTATAGTATCATTTTTTACTTTTGATGTTAGACCTTTTGCACTAGGAAACATAAGTTCATAGAAATTGTTGGAGCTCATCTTACATCTATTTTGGCAACTTGGACATGCTTAGCTCTTGCAAAGAATGTTAAAGGGCTTGCTAAAAAAATGAATTTGTGCATTCTAGAATTAAATTTGTGATGTTTAGTTTTGGTCAGAAAAGGAGGAATTAAAATACCTTTGGTTTTTTTTAGATTGATTTGATTTGATTTTGCATGGCAAATATGCAAAGGCCATGCAATTATGATATATTTTATTGTTAAAATTCTTTATTTCTAAACAACATCCTTACTTAATGAATTACAAGCATTGTAGACATGTCCTAGATCACAACCTTAAACCAAAAAGTTCAAGAACCACGATGATTTTTTTTGGTCATTAGAATTCTCTAATCTTTGAACAACATCCCTACTTAATGAACTACAAGCATTGTAAACATGTCCTAGATAGCAACCTGAAACCAAATAGGTCAAAATGCATGGAGAGTTTTATTTTTGGTGATTGTGTAATTTTTTTTGTGTGCATTATCACGTTACACTTTCAAGCCCAATTCCAAACAACCACCCCACATGATGAGCCAAAAAATTCATAAGTCCAATCCAAACATGACCTTCCAAAAAACACTTTTCCTATCCCATGTTGTGCTCCTATTCAAATTTATGTACAAGGGTGTGTTTTGAAATGTCACAACTCCTAGCTCATCACCAAACAAGTTCATTCATACCATTGAAAACATATTTGTAAGATAGAGTATAGCAACACCCATGGCAAACACAATTTTTGCATGGAAGGACAAAACTTTGCAAAATATCAAGAACAATTATTTCTCACCAAACATTTGGTTATAGAGTGTGCAATGAATGGTAATGGGCTCTTCCTTGTTTGTTCACCCACATACTTATGAACTCTCAAAATGTTTGGTCGAGGGTGAGTATTTCGTGATAGGCCGTTCTACCCAATCAGGTCAATGCTTGGGTGCACCACAGGGTAGTTGGTGGGAGTATCCACTTTTCCTGGAATATGGAACTGGTTAGATATGCCCACATTCATCTTTTTCTCTCTTTTTTTGATAACATCACAAGCCAAACTGCCATGTGCTTTTAGACAAGTTGGTGGGATATCATGGCCCATAACCATTCCTTGTGAGAATCTCAACACCCCAATTGGCTATCAGGTCACGAGTTACAATCCATAACCTTTGACCTACTAATTAGCACAAGGTACCACCCTTGCCTCTCATTAGCCCAACAATTAAGTAACCCTTTGCTGCTTGGATGAACATTTCATAATAGCTCTTTGTATGGATGAAAAAGATGGCATTTCAATATTCATGAGGGATGGTTATTTGTAGTAACAAGCCAAAATGTGTTGTTACTGCAAATAATCTCAATGCATCTGTTTCTCAACTAGTCGTGGTAACCACCTCAATGTTACCACCTCAATTTTCAATGGTTACCTTGTCCATAATTGCATAATTAAAAGAATGTGAATGTAAATGAAACATTGTGCTTGAAACCTCCACCAACACACCCTATGCATGAATCTCACACATCTGAGTGCATAATGGCCAAGTACTCAGATGAAAGTTTGAGGAGGCAGAAAGGTGAACAAACAACAATAGCAACTAACAATAGGTGCACAAATATAAACTTCCCTGCAAAAGGCCATGCATGCCAAGTACCATCATCACAAGGGACCCATTGATTGCAAAAGGGTTCACTTCAAGAGAATGTGGTTTTTCTAACACAAAAAGCCACAGAACTTTTTTGTTCATCCAAAAAGTGTGTGAGATAAACTTTGTGGTTTCATCCATTACAATGTACAATATGTGATTTTCATTGCGGCATATATTATATTAAAATGACAATTTAGCATTAATAGTGTTTATTTTTAAGTACATATGATTTGATTATCAACATTAGTTTGGTATGTGTAAGTCTCAATACTGCAAAGTTATAATGGCATGGTCGAAAAATTACATTACATAAATCAAGTGTTGAACTTCAACATTTAGAACAAATGCTTGATGCAAAACTAATTTTGATGTTTTTGGTACCAATATAGGCTCGTCACTAGCCCCCCTTTTAACCAAGCACAAACATTGTAATTAGTGGTAGGTGTGGCAAATCAGATGTCAAGCAGAACTCCATACACACACTTGTTACTTGTGGCCGCTATTGTAACAATTTCAAAAGAAAAAATAAAACCAACCTCTCATTCTCGTTGGGAGTTGTGTTATCTTAACACAACTGGGGTTACCTTGGTAACCAATTCTGTCAACACTCTTATTTTCTCCCACACCAACTAGGTACCTACCCATATTTCATCCATCCGGCATGGTTCACTGGTGGGTGTTGTTTCCAATTTTGCAGCAACGCCCCCATTATTTCTTTGGATTGCATTCTTGCTTAGAATTGAACTAGAAATGATAATTACCATAGTACCTTGGCAGCTTCAACATTAATTACATTATGTGTAAAAATGTTGAAAATTTCCCACAATTTTTTTTTCCCAAAGAACAAAATATTATGAAGGAAAGTGAAGATTATTTTGGAATAGTCAGAAAAAAAACCTTCACAAAGAATAGAAGATATTGCTGTGATATCTCAAAGCTTGGAAAACTGTGCTAAGATACATGGGATTTATGTAAAATAATTGGAGGGCACATTATACCAAGTGTATTCGTTCCTCTACTTTGGGGGAGGGGAGGGGGGGGGGGTTTCAAAAAATGAGCATTCCGTTTTTTTGAAACTTCCTCCCCCCCCTTTCTGCCCTCAAGTTTCCCTTGTTTTTCCATGATATCCGGTGGGTATCACAAGAAAAAAAGATTTAAAATGATGCAAGGCTTTATGTACAGTAAAGCCTTCGGCCACAGGCAGGCTTTACCTATGCCTTTGGGATTGTGGACATGGCGAGTGCTGTCAATCCTCCTTGATGATTTGGGTGGGTATCATAGGGGCTCATAGTAAGGACCAGTGACTTTGTTCCACTTAGCTAGCAATCCAGGTGGGAGACGTGAGAGAACTAATCAAGGTAACTACCCTAATGGGTTAAGGTCAGACTCTACTTATATTACCTTTGCTTGGAAGTGCCAACTTCATCACGTGGTGGCCCGTTCCTTACTTTCCTATCCATTTCGAGGGGATTCTGCTGACTATGATCAAGGTTTTTTTCGCTGCAAATCCTAAGTCTATATGATAGTGCAATGACAGCCCCCACAAGAGCATGTGAACCCAAATCTGATAAGGTTTTTCCTAGCTAGTCAAGCAATTTGGGGTGTCAACTATCTACTGGGACTCCCAAGAATCTGGCAAGTAGAGAGGTGTGTGCTATGTGCTGTTCCTCACCTTTGATTGGGGCTCTGCGGTTCACCTCTGATGTACCTAGAAATTGGCCAAAGTTGGTATCCCTACACTCTAGGGTTATGAAAGTCCAAACAGAGACATTTCCGGCGTAATTGAAGGACCCACTTGGACTACTTCAACATGCTAACCACCAAGTGTTTCCAATTTTTTTATGTTTGATATTTATCATCCTTATTGATATCATTTGAAGGGTAGAACCATTATGTGTCAAGGCTCTTGTGCTATTTTGTGGAAATAGACTCCAGATCCCAATGATTCCAGGTTATGACTTATGACAGGTTATGTCATCTTTTGCTGTTTGACTACTTCTATCAATTTGTTATCATGACTAGGATTGAAAGTACTCTTTTTTATTTCTTCAGCTATATTCTTCCTGCACATTGCACAGAGGATCACGTTGGTAATTCCCTTGAACCTCTCTGAAATTCTTAATTTTTTTGAAGAGCTTTTTCTTTTTTCTTAAAAAACTCAAATCATTTATTTCCATTATATTGTCTACATTGGTAATGATTCTTGCTCACACCCCTGCCTTTTTGTAAGAGCAGCTCCACCCATGCTCAGTATGTGGCCATGCACAAGTATTTCTCACGTAAAAGTTTAGTTTTTTCGAACCTCACCCATAAAACTGAAACTGGGACTGCAAAATGAGGGAGACTACTAATACAACCCTTTTTTTCCTGGTGAATCAGTGCCAGAATTTGGCCTCTGCTGGGTTGATGCAAATAGACATAGGGCACTTAGTTTCACCAGAGACTACCTTGGATGTGGATGAAGGTTGCTGATTCACAACCTCAACAGCCATCCCTTTCTCCATCTCCCCCCTTGATTATGTGATGGTGGGGATTGTCCCATCGTTGATGAGCACTATAAATCTTTTCACCTCTTTTGTTGTAGAATGTAGGGTTCTGAAGTGAGCTTGCACCATGAAGCTTCCTCCCATTGCCATGTTTTGCAACAAAGGTGTAATCTCTTTTTTAGATTGTAGTTGAGCGACTAAATTAGGATTGCTAGAATCAGATCTGGTTGTAGAAAGTTATCACTAAAGCTTAATGGGTGGGGGGGGGGTTAATTGCACTAGTCATTTTGGAGATTTCTCGAAGTTGTTAAGGGCATGCGATTTGTACAGCAATGGCAGTGATATTCATTGTGAAATTGCAAAGGTGCGCAAGCTTGTTCGACATTGGCTTCAAGGTTCAAGCATATCAAGAAACAAGTGCATTGAACTTTTCCTCTTTTGTGTTTTTTCTATACATTCTATTGTGTTAGGGTTCTTCCCAATAAGCTGTGTTCTCCATCATCCTCTTGCAATGGCTTTTTCAAGATTACATCAATACTTTAATTTGAACATTTAACTAGTCCATTACTTGTTTCAAATTCCACCATGTTTCCCCCTTCCTTTACATCCTCTAATGGTTCGATATCAATGGCTCGATATCAATTCTTGTAGGAGCTTGGAGTCCATCTCCAAATTGTGTTGATAGTGTTTTTGATCTAGTTGCAAATGATTTAGTTGCACTTCTACCACAAACTAAAAATAGTCCAACTCATGTCTTTCTTGGTCTTGTTATTCTAGCCGAAAATGGTCTAGCTCTTGTCATAGTTAATCTTGCATCCTTTATTAGTCTTGCTAGTCTAGTTCCTATCTTAGTTCGTCTTCCATCCTTTGCTAATTTAGTTGATCATGTTAGAGATCATCTTCATGACTTTGAGGTCATTTTTAATGATAATGTTATTGAGTTATCTAATCCTTAGTTTGACAACCCTCTTTTTGTTCCACCTTGTAAGAAGCAAAACAAAGAATGGAAGACTCAAAAAAAGTCTTATGATAACATTTGTAAATTTCAAACTGATTGGGTAACTTGTAGGCCATGGGCAAAAGGCTTGGTGTCTAAGGGAGGGTTTATAAATGTGATGAAGTGCAAAGTGTGTTCATTGATTGAGAACAAAGAAAAAATCATTGGTTGTAAGTGGGACACATTGACAAAACACCAAGGTTATACAATTGCATTGTGGGATATGCCAAAGTTGGGTGTGAAAAAAGGTGAAAAATACATTGCACATGATTGTGCTCACTTGAAGAACATGAAATTGTATGCTCATAGGGGTCCTAAGTCTATTTTGGCACAAGTAAATAGACCTACATGTGAGGGGAATTGATTTTTTTGCAAATGAAATATATTCTGCAAGTTTTGTTTCATGGTTGTGTAATGTTAAAGTATGAAATTATATTAACTCTTTAAGAACTTAAGGGTCCCGAACAATCCAAGCATGCATTGGTTTGATATTATTGGTTGGGTCCTTGTTGAATTCATGTACATGCAAGTTCAAGATGCCATTTTCAAAGCCATTAAATCTACCATATTCCTAACTTGTTCATGTGATGAGGTTACAACCATTGATAATGGTTCATGGATATGTGTTCATGCTTACATGGTTGATTCTTGGTTTAGGGTTCTTATTTTGCTTTGTGTTGAGAAGATTGTGGATTGGTTTAACTCTAACAATCCCATGAAGTCATCATTGTTGCATTGATGAAAAGTGGGGGCTTGATTAAGGAGGATGTTGCCAAAAAGTTGTGTTTTACTACGAATGAAACTTTTGCTTTTCTAGGGGGTAAAACAAGAGTACAAAACAAATTAAAAGAACATCGGCACCATTTTCAATGGGTGTCCATTATATTGTTTATAGGAGTAACCTTGCAATTTAGTCTTTACCTAATTTGATTCTCATTGCCCACATTGAGGCATTCATGGTAAACCTATACAACTATTTCAACCATTCATCAAAACAACATTTGGAGTTCCAAAAACTTGCTACAATCATGGAAACCAAGGGGAATAAGATCATAAAAATTTGTTAAGATTTGCTGGATGTCAATGTTGGGGCCTTGAAGTGAATTATGGCTAAGTATAGGCCATTACTTGGATTCATGCAAGTTGATTCAATTTTGTCCAAATAGCAAAGGTTTACAATTGTAAACCTATTTTTTTGTTTTCCAATTTTTTTTCTTGTCCATGTAGCTAGTTGGTTTATTGGATTCCTTGTGATTCTAATTAAACCAAAAACATTATATGTTGACTTCTGCATAGTTGAAGTGGGCACAAATTTTATATATTCGAGTTCTTTTACCATTATTGTGATTTTGATTTTGTATAACTGAAGTGAGCAAAACCTTTTGATTAACACCAATCTACTTGAATTTGATGGCAATAGTGCTTGAAATAACAACTTATGTTGAATTTATGCAATTGAAATGAGAATAACCTTTTATTTCATTTAGGGTTATTGCTACTAGTCCTTTGAATTCAATGGCCTTTGTGCCTAAACAACATATGTTGTTTATGTACAATTAAAGTGAACTTAAAACATGTATAGAATTCTATATCAATATTAACAAAAATGGGTAGAAAACATTTCTTCATTTTGGGTCCTATAAACCAATGTTGTGATTTTGATTTTGTTTAATTGAGGTGAGCAAAACCATTTTTTTTCATTTTGGGTTCTTGATACCAATCTCCTTGAACTTGATGGCATTTTGTGGTTGAAACAATGAATGTTGAATTTATGCAGTTGAGGTGAAAAGAACATTTTCTTTCATTTAGGGTTCTTGATACCATTCCTTTGAATCTAATGGCATTTGTGCCTAAACAACATATGTTGATTATGTTCAATTAAGGTGATCTTAGAATAATAGCATTTTGCATTAAAACAATCTACCAAAGATGGGCCGAACTGATTTTTTCATTTTGGGTCCTTTTCACCAATATTCTAATTTTGATGGCATTTGTGTTTCTATTGTGGAAGGGAACATGAAAATTTCTAATGGCATTCTTTTTATTATTCCAACCATACTTTTCAATGGCATTTTTTTGTGGAGAATGTGGCATTTTGTTGCAAGTCAATTTGGGCTTCTTATAGATATTCACTTAATATTTGGGCTTGATGTTGTGTTTCCTTTGATGGAGGCAATGCAATCCTTTTTGAAGTTTTCTCAAAGGAGAGTTGCATTCATTTGTGATTTCATAACTATTATGAAAGTTTGCCAAGGCCAACTGTATAACCTATACTGTGATAACAATTCATCCTTCCAAGGTGACAAATTATAGTCCTTCCATGGCTTGATTCAAGGTGACCATTAGCAAATCCACACGAAGTGGGTCATTGATTATAACTTAGATTCTATTCAACACCTAGGAAATGTAAGCTTCTACCTCTCCCATGTTTTTTTTATTAGAACCAATTAATTGGATGCATATTGTACTTGTTCAAATTCAATAAATAGTATTGGGATCTTTTTGTTTTTTTCTAACTATAAAGGTTTTTTGATGGGTTGAAGCTAGAAATGGTAGAAGCTGCTATAGGCCTCATTAAGGAATTAGATGTTTGATTTCTCGAACAATTGGTATTAGATGTCATGGGAGTTTTTTATCTTCAATATTGGTTGCAAACATATGCATATAGTACCTTTCCTCAACACTTAGAGGTTTTGAAAACCTTCTATCACACCCCACGTCCATGTGGAGTTACAATAAATGACAAATCAGCTCTAATGGTGCTTGTTATTCTTTCAACCTGGGATTTGGATGCACAACAAGGACTTTTCGAGCTTACCATGAAATTGATCAATGTTACTCAAGCAATGGTAGAAATGGTGGCCCTAACAATTGATAAGGCATATACCATGGTTGTTAATGCCCTCACTTGTTTGTGGCATGTCATTAACACATTTTAGCTTTTATTTCATACTTTTCCAAAATAATTGAAGCTAGTGGAGATTACCATGATTCACGTTTTTGGATTTGTTGAAGAGTGTTTTAGTTCAAAATTTTTTTTAAAGGGCAAAGTTCATAATTGTTTGAATTTGCATTTGTAATTAATTGTTGATATGTATGCACAAAGGTTCTTCACACTTGATAACTTTCCATATGTACTACCTTTGAATTGTGGGCCAATGTTTAGACAACAAATGGTAAAGGTCAGTATGAATGATTTATGCAACATTTGTCATGGCCTTGGTTTGCATGATTATAGTAAGTTTTGGATGTTACGAATTTTTTTCAAGTCATATTTGCATAAAATTTCACAAAATCATGTTTCTTGCCAAATTATTAGGACAAGATCAATATCCATAGTCGAAAACCAACAAGGCTGGAATTTCATTAGCTATAGATTTAGATGTAATAAAATGAGTAAGTGCTAGGATGAACTTCGTACGTATTTTCAAAATTGCCCAAAGGCAATTTGAATACATGCCACCTATGTTATTAATGACTAAATTGTTTTGCCATCTATGCTAGAAGTTGAAAATGAAAAAAAAGGTTGTACTAATAGTTAGCAACCCACTTGAACCAATCAAATTATCTTGCTAATCAAGAACATGCGTTAGGTTGTGTTGTGCCTTTTGCCAACCTAAACATCCTATTCAATTTTTTTGGGCCAAAACCACTTTGATGAGCAAAACTAACATGTACTAACCTTTTTTCATCCAATATTGGATGTACATTACATTAATGGAATTACTTTAAGTTGGTGGACATCATTTCTACTTTTGATTGGATCACACCTCCTTAGTCAAACCTCATTATGTTTAGATATTATATATGTAATTGAATTCATTTAATGGGGAGTTGAATTCATTTCAAGTCACTTCTATCAAGATAGCCTTTGGGGTCATATTGAATACACCTACTCCAACATTGGGTTCCATAATGTGTATTTCCTCCTTAAATTTGGGTTACCATAGGTCAGGCTTCATAAAACCTGGCATTCTATTTTTAGATGCCAACTTTGCCAGAATTAATTTCACCAAAGTGCCATAATTAAGTAATACACTTATTAAGAGCATCCCCACCGCAAGTCACTAAAACGGTCACTATCACTACTTTTTGGTAGTCAGTCTGAGCCTCTGAGGGCCAAAATAGTGATTTGGGTGTAGTCATTTTTGTGGTTTCCCACCGCGGAGTCATTAAACTGAAATCATCAGATTTAAGGGAGTCGTTTTTCACTCCCGTAGCAACTTGACGAGTCTGTCCCTCGCGGGCATTATGCACGCGAAGCAGTTCGAGCAAATCAAAATGATCAAGCGCCAAGCTTTCGCTTGAATAACAGTGCGAATTTGTCTCCATGTCCATTCCATTCAACATATTTTTTGCCTAATCGTGTTTCGTTTGCAATGGCCGCGAGAATGGTAATATCGGTGTCTGTTTTGATTTTATTTTCTAGTAGGGGGAAGCTTGTTACGGAAAATAAAACATATGCCAAATGTACTAGTATTAAGGTGACAAATGTGCCAGAATTAATTTAATTCTCGCAAAGTTGGCATTTGCCAGGTTTTATGAGGCCTACCATAGGTGGCAAATTTGTTTATTGAAAAATATCACACACGGCAACTTTTATTAGGTGGAAAATTCTTGCAAGATGGTGAATTTTAAGTATACAATTGGGCTATCAATATTTTTCACACATTTGACTACAACCGGGTGAAAATCCTTTAAGGTGTACCACACATGACAAAAAGGGCCTAGTCCTTATTGTAGTATTTTTTTACCTTCTATTTTTGTCCCAATAAAAAATAATGAATCAAAATTTGTCAAAAATTTCGAAAGGATTATATTTTAGACCAATTCTTGATTCAATCATAATCATCCATAAATGTATATTTACATGGTAAAAAAGGACTATGTAAAAAAGACATAAAATGGTGACGTTGTGACAATATTTTGGTACACCTTAAAGAATTTACACCCAACCAAGTTTGGTGAGTGCCTATGTATAGTTGGTGAAAATCCTTGGGAGCATCCAAGTCTACAAGGCACAAATGCACGTACAATGTCAATGCCCACATCCAAGGGAATTGAACCTTAACCTTTACATGCATTGCCCTTTACAATTGGTGTGTGCATGCACCCATACAACCCACCCAAACAATTAGCATGCAAAAAAAATAGAATAGTAGAAAATATAGCCACCCACACACACTTAAAGTGACATGACCCAACCTTGCTCCTCTGCAAAATACAAATATTCGTTGCCTAGTGCCCAACCTCCAAAGGCCAAGGACATTGAACAAAATCCAAATTGTAACAACAAACTTGTTGCCTTGAAAGTTGGTGCAAGTAACACATGTCACCTACAATCATAGAAAACTTGAACCACACAACAACCAACTAGCATTTTGCAAAAACTAAACAAAACCTTCATGTGTTATAACAATACCATTCCTTGGCCTTCTTCCAAGAAAGAATGATATCATTGTAAGGCAAAGTTTTTTAATGTAAATTTATTTTGAACATGCATGTGCACTACTAAATTTAGGTGGTTAATAAGCCTATTGTGTGACTTACTTTTCATGAAGGATGATGTAGAACAACATTTTCAATCTTCCACATTTCCAATCACTTGTGCAACAACAATTTTTATTACCTTAATATACTTTGAAATCAAAATGTAGGATGAGGCTAGATTCCAATTACCATGATTTAGTGGGAAGGTTCAAATCACACAATTCCTTTAATGCAATTTTTGCATTGTTCTTCATGGTGGTTTTTGAAGATCCAAGTGTTGTGGATTCACCAAAGTTGTGGAACACATGGGACTTGAAAGTCATACTTGGGTTAATATGCAAAACATAGACATTCCCTTGGCATATTTTGATTACAACAATGAAATCACACACAAACATTAGAAGAAAAATTGTCATTTACACCAATTTTTGCAACTAAAAATGTTGTTTATAATAAAAAGAAGTAGTTGCAAACATTTTCAATTACAAAAATTGGTTACAAATGACAATTTTTTGTATAATGGAAGATTTTTTAATTCACTACAACAATATGCATCCAAATTCACTATATGTTTCATTAGATTTTGAATGAAATTGAATAAATTTACCATGGTGAGAGTGGGCAACCCTTTAATAAATGGGGATGAATTCACATTTTTATAGACACATGAATTCACTAATAGTTAATTGAATTCACCAATAATTAATCAAATTCATTAATAATTAAATCATTAATAATATATTCAGTAATAGTTAAATCATCAATAATAATAAATTCACTAATAATGAATTACAAACCTACCTATGCACCTAAGTTACCTAGCCTAAACTAAAAACCTAGCCCACTTAGACATTTAGCCCAACAACCTAGTGTGCAAGTGTGATGGTCACCTCCTTTTGCCTCCATGTTTAAAAAATAAATCCTTAATTATTGAACCATTATTTAAATGAATGATATATATTTTTTTATCACATATTATTATGCACATTTTTCTTACCTTAAGTTATTTTTGGCAAAATTTTGATTATTCTACCATAAGTTAATATATATTATTTTATCGTAGGCCATTGTTGGCTATTCCACAATATTTTACCATAGGCAATTGTTGGCTATTCTAGACTATATTATCATAGGTTATTCTTGGTTATTTTATCATAAGTTATTATTAATTATTTTAAATTATTTTACCATAGACTTTTGTTGCCTACTTTAAGTTATTTTACCATTGGTTAGTTTAGGCTACTTACCATAGGTTTTTTTGGTTATTTATCATAGGTTATTGTTGGTTATTATATTGTAAACTATTGTTGATTATTTTAGGTTATTTACCATAGGTTATTGTTAGTTTTATAGGCCATTTACCATATGTTGTTTTTGTTTATTTTATCATAGGATACTATTGGCTATCCAATGTTGTTTACCATAGGCTATTATTGGTTTTTTTTTTATCACATGTTATTGTAGGCCATTTTGGGCTACTATTGGCTATTATTATCGGCTATTCCATTGTAGGTTGTTCTTGATTATTCTATGTTATTATTGGTTATTTTATATTATTATACCTTAAAATAAAATATAATATAATAACTTAAAGTATAACGTTTAGTTATAACAAGTTCGAATGCCTTGCAATAAAATAACCTATAATAATTTAAGGTATAACTTTGGGTATAATAACTTATAATGATTTATAATAATTTTAAATGACTACGGTCCCCTAAAATAACATAGGTATATCCTAAAATAACATAAGGTATTTAAAACAACATTTAAAAAATTATAGTTACCATAGTATATTATAATAGTGAATTATGTCAATTAATAGTGAAACATGATGTTTACATAGTGACCCTACATTCAAATAACTTAAACCAAGCTTAAATCATTAAGGTGAAGTGAACTTATTTCATTTTTAAAGTCCCATAATGATTTAGGCTAGTGAATTATAACCCACTTTTGTACTAGTAATTATTTCTCCAAGCTAGATGTTGGCAAGAACATTGATGCTATATTCATAGTCAAGCTTGACATTCCTCAACTCATAAAATGGCTATAAGTTAAACAAAATGGAAGATGGCTAAATTCTAAAGGTTCCTATAAAATGGCAAAAAAAAAAAAAAAACATGGCAAATGGATGTAACTACCCACAACATCACCCAATTCACATCCAACTTTGTTAGGAGTTTTATTATAGTTACAAACTTTTATCCTATTTACTACAGTTAATTTGGGGTAAGTAAATTTGGAACCATTTTTAGTGTGAACAAAATTCTAACTTTTTGGTGTTCATGATAAGTGGGATAGTGTGTGATTAAAATCTAATTTTCTAGATGTTGAAGCACACTATAGCTATGTTGTGTCCAATGTGTTTATGTGTTTTTATTATGCAAAAAAATTATTGAGGTTTTTTGTAGGTATTTAGATTATTGTGTTTTGCAAGTGAATAGAACTTTGAAATCCAAAAAACTTATAATTGATTTAGCTCGATAGTGCTAAAGCTAGATTTATGGTTGATTGCATTGAATTCTTGGTTATTTTGTTTGTTGTTGCACAAGATTGTGGTGTTTGTTCTTTTGAGCTTTACCTGGGCATCGGATGATGTGATCTTTTGTGTCTTGTTTGTACTTATTGCAGCTTAGTGTGAGTGCACAATGTTACCTTTCCTCTTATGTTTTATTCTTCGTGCATTTGCAAGAACAACGACAATGGTGGTAGCCATAACTACCATCGCCATCATTCATGTGCAAGAATAGCAATGTAGCAATAACTTGAGACACCATCACCATTGCCAAGAGTTGCAACAATAAGAGTTGTAGTGTAAGAGGAGCTACAACATAAAGTTGTAGTCCAAGGAAGAAGAAAGAGAAAAAGGAAAGCAAGGAGGGAGAAAAAAAAAAAAAAGGAAGGGGGGAACCCAACAGCACGTGTGGCTATAGTGTGTAGTTAGTGAATGGCGCTGCAACATGGCAATGCATTCACGTGTGCCATGCAAGCCATCGAACTCCCATGGCCATTGTCAACAAAGTTTCAACTTAGCTGAGGTGCAGGCCGAGCTTGCCAACTTAGCAAGGTGCTAGAGGCTCACTAGGCTTGGGCAAGGCCCATGCAGATAAGGCTAGGGGCAATCCAATCTAGATTCGCCTCAAACCACTTTTATTTTTATTTTTAAAATTGAATTTTTGAACTTGAGGTTCAAGGGCTACATGGTGGCTAGGGGTAGGTGTGGGTGGGGGGGGGTCTGTTCGGGTTTAATCCAAACATGTTATTTATTTTTTATTTATGTTTTTAAACTTCATAATTAGGTTTGACACTAATCCAAACTTGGCACGCATCAAAAATATATAATTTTAATTTTTAAAATTTATTTTTCAGTTTCATTCAAGTGGAGGGTTTTCATCCTTCTATTTTTCTTTTTTTTCTTTTTGTCATCCAAAGTTGGATGAATAGTTTTCATCCATCCGTGATTTTCGATGAGCCATATCTTCCACGTATGAGCTCGGATTACAACATTTCTTGTGTCATTGGATTTGTCTTGGCAAGCTTTAGGCAATAATCAACTTGCAACCACTTTTGGAGATTTTGATTTTGGAAGTTTAGAGAATAGTTTTCGTATTTTTGGGATCTATTTCACATAAAATCTTGGAAATTGATATATCTTGCCTATTTTGAATGCCATCTTCACCATTGCTCTTGTGGTGAAGGAGGCTATCATTTTTATTGGCAAAAGGCCATTTCCCAACGTTTTTTTTGGTGGTGTGGCACAAGGGGCATAGGTAGGCGTGAGGTGCATAGGAAGGCACAAAGCACAAGAGCAACACACATGTGACTTACCTGTAAGTACTTCTAATACTAACATGTGGTGGAGTGCTACACCATCAAACCACGTCATCAACTTTTGAATTTTTGCATAACTGTTATTGTAAGTTTTTGAATGGAGTTCACAAGGGTGGAGGCGTGTCTATGTTAAAAAGTTCTTCCCCCTTGTGTTGTGGGTTTTTGCACTTGTTTATTGTGTTTGTGTTTAAGATTGTTAGTTTTCTATCAAGGGGTAAGGAAATATGTTAGGTTGTGTGCCTTCGGGCTACATCACAGGGCGCACACAATTTCGTGTGATGACCTCCTATAGATTTATGCATATTTTTCAACAAGAAACTCTAAGTATAAGGCTACGAGTCTTCCCACATGTGCCGATTCTAACACACAATGAACCCAGAGGTTGTAGTTGGCTTGGTTAATGGCCGGGTATGGGACAAGGCTACCACCCAATTGTGACTACTAAATAGGTCATGCTTGACCTTTGAATTGCCTAGACATAAATATTAGGGTTTGATCGTGGGTAGGTTGTACATGGTGCTTGTCTTTGTTGTTGGATGAAATTGGGTTGATGACCAATAGACTCGTTGTGGTGGTGAGACTAGAATAATGATTAATGAGATCGCATTTGTTGTTTTACGGTTATGAAGGCCCCAAGTGCGTGTTTGGCCTAGTAGAACATTTTTGTGGATGTAGTGCCCCAACCATACAAGTGCAACAACCCCGGTCACCATTTTGGTTTGGGGGATTTTAAGGTTAGGGAAAGTTGCAACAAGTCAACATCCCTATAAGATTAGTTAAGTCGATACAAGTGTAATAGTCCTTGTCATAGTGGGGCTTCAGGGTTATAAGGTTTCAAGGTTATAGGATTCTAAGGTTACAAGTTACAGGTTTTTAAGGAGACCCGAATTAAGGTTAAGGTTTCATCATGAACAAGTGTTGAGATTTGGATTTTGGAGGTATGTTTGTCAAAAGATTTATTAGGTGGGGGGCATGTTTCCGACCACCTACCCCACCTACATTATAACTTGAGGGGATTCTTTGAATTTTGGAACAGATGTACCAGTAGTAGTGTCATTACCATTTGTGTGGGACATGGAGGACATGTATGGCACCTCCAAAAGGCCTTGACAATTTTTGGGGGCGGTCGGCACCATCAAATTAGATGATTTCATTTGGGAATTCGATATTTAATGTGATATGTAACAATTGTGGAATCCATAACACCTTTTTTAGCATGGAAAGGTTTATTCCAGTATTTAGAGGGACTGCCCATGGATGATTATCACAAGTGTTGTGATGCCCATGAGGTTGACATTGAGGAGTGGCATCAATATTAGTCGCCAAATTAATTTTCCATCACCAAGGGTTGACTGGTTATGTCAATCCCTACTCCATCGACCACTATCACAAGGGCCAATGTGGGTCCTTCTATGCTGGGGGCAATGGTAGCGATCTGTATGTCAGGGCATGGGCTCTTCCCACTTTTAACCCTGTCACTGAATTTTTTAAGGAGCTTCACACTAATTACTAAGGTGTGAAGACTAAAAAATTTCGTACATTATAGGAGTTTCAATGCCAACCCCATGAGAGTTTGCAAAAAGCATACATGTGAATGCAGAAGTTGATGAATGTGACCAAGGGGGTCATAGAGGCCCAAGCTATCCAATTTTGGTATGGGATCTTGGAAAAGGACTTGAGGCGATGGGTGTGAAACATAGTTTTCACCCAACTTACCTAGCCCACATTGGCATTGGTTTTCCAAATATCTGAGCACATTGAGCTCAACATGGTGGAAAAGAAGGTTGTTGCCCTAGGGTTTAATAAGAAAACCCTAAAACCTTCTCCTACCTTGTCAACTCAACAATGACGCGGTCAAACATCAAAAACTACACCACAAAAGGGCAAGGGGCCCAAATAGGAACTCGATGGGGGTTCTCATCCTACACTGTTGAACAAGGGAGAGAACATAAGTGTTGGAGGTGTGGTGGGTTGCATTGAAAGAAAGATTATCCTAGTCCTTTTCAAGCGACCACCTCCAGCCCTAATCATAGCCAACTTTGTTCCGATTGCAAGGTATATGGCCGTGATGTACACCATTACTTCATGTTTCATCCAGAGTTGTAGCAAGGTCAATCCTAAACGGGAAATGTCGGGAAGTCCCTAGGTTTTAGCAAAGGCTAGAAGGTGAAATGTGCGGCCAATAAAGGGTCGGCCACCAAATCAGCTCCAAACCAGTTCCCAATGTCATGGAGGCAGGGTGTGCACGTTTGGATGCGTTGGTGACAAGTATGGCATCCAGCATGGTGACATAGATGATATCGCAACCTTAGCCTTAGGCTCATGACTAAGGCAAAAGCTTGCAAGGGTGTGGGCCAAGAGTGAGCCTAGGAGTCACATTTCATGTTCCCAGGAGTGCAAAAGAATGTGAGGGAATGAACCTTCACATTCCTAAGTGAACTCCATTTTGGGAGTTGAAGTCCCAATGGACTCCCGAATTTCTAGAGGGCGATTGTAGGGGTCAAAATTCATTGGATTGACACATCTTTATATCATTTGAAAGATCTTGGAACGCAAATGCCTGAAATGAGCTCGTATGACCCATTTGGATACCTAAAATACAAGTTATGGCCAAAAGAAGAATTGGGAGTCAAATTGGCAATTTGATTCCCAACCACTAAAAGTCAAGAATCAACCCAATTTCCTTGCGTGCAGGTGACATGCGACATATTGTTAGAAAGCTCTGGATGAGGGCTACAACTTTGCTTAAGACCTCATTTCGATCGGAGGTCTGCACACAAAATTATGGGCCCCCAAAGTCGCAGGAGTCCCAAGTTTGGGAATTTCGGGACTCCCATTTGGGAGTCATGGGACAAAATGCCATTTGGATGTGGGCCTCGTGGAGAGGCACATAGTATACTATAAGGGGGAAGGTGGTGGCTTCCCCTAAGTCCGAGCCATGGTGAGTCTTGTGAGTCCAAGTTTGCCCGTGGCTCATCTTAGCACCAAAAGTGCTCCAATTATGCATTAACCAATTGGTTGCTTGGTTTGTGCAAGTCTATGTGAGTGATTGAAATGCTTGTCAATCTTCCTAGTCCCATCCCGGAGCTCTAGCATGCCCCTCTACGCCCGAAGTGTTGTGAGCTAAGGAACGTGTTTAACTTCCTATTATTTTGTTATTTCATCTTAAATTCACATTTGAGTCCATTGAGGAGGTTGGGAGTGCGTCTAATGAAACCCATAACACCCATGTTAGGTGATTCTTCAACTTAAGGTTTCAACCTTGGACTTTTTTGTGGGGTTAGATTTTTAGGGCCATTAAGTTTAGATGAGATCAAATTGAGTATTCCCGATGATCATGTTTTAAAAGCAGTGGGTGACCAAACCCTAGTTAAAGTTTTGACAACTACACCAATTAGTAGGGCAAATGTTTGAATGCAAAAACCACGAGGTGCTAACAAAATATTAAATCCTCAACGTGGGGAAGCCTAGTGTTAATGATGCACCCCCAAGCTCCTCGATACATTCAACTACGAGTCCAAGGTGAAAACAATGAAAGGATAAAGCGTTGGGGTACGTTCCTTAGCTTGTAGCACTTCGAGGGTAGAGGGGCGTGCTAGAGCTCTAGGATGGGGACTAGGATGAGTGACAAGCGAGTCAATTATTCACACAAACTTGCACAAACCAAACAACAAGTTGGTTAGTGCATTGAAACATTTTTGGTGCACGGACGAACCACGGGCATACACGGACTCACAAGATTCATCATAGCCCGGGCTTGGGGGAAGCCCCCACCTTCCCCCTTATATTGTTTTCTATGTCTAGCCATGGGGCTTGCACGCAAATGTCATTTTGTTTTGGGACTCCCAAGTTGGGAGTCCCGAAATTTCTGAAATTGGGATTCCTACAACTTTGGAGGCCCATAACTTTTTATGCAGACCTTTGATTGAGTGAGGTCTAATGCAAAGTTGTAGCCCTCATCAAGAGCTTTCCAATGATATGTGGAACGCCATTTGCACACAAGTAAATCAAGGTAATTCCTGGTTTTTAATGGTCAAAAGTCAAATTGGTAGTTTGATTCTCGGCCCTTCATTTGGCCATAACTTATCTTTTAAGTACACAAATGGGTCATGCAAACCCATTTCAAACATCTACGCCTCAAAAGATTTCCAATAATGTAAGGAACTTTTCGATCCAATGAGTTTTTACCCCTACTATTACCTTTTAAAAATTCAAAAGTCCATCTAAACTCCAACTCCCAAAGTGGGAGCCCACTTGGGAGTGTGTGGGTTCATTCCCTCACTCTCTCACACTCCCGGGAGCATGAAATGTGACTCCCGAGCTTCACTTTTAGCCCGCACCTTTGCAAGCCCTTTACCTTTATCGCAAGCCCAAGGCTAGGGTTGTAACAATCAAATTCGTCTGCCATAATCCTTCACGTTGATTGACATAATCTGCACCTTGATGGACGCATCCAACCCCAATAGGGGATCGATTATGACCACTAGATTATCTGATTCCACTTCAAGAGTTCAAGCACCCAATAGTCTGTTCGGGGTGGTCAAGTTGGTGTGCCAAACACCATTGTTTTTTGTTATGACTTTGGCAATGCCTAACTTCCGATCGGCTATAGTATTTCGGATGGCAACCACATGATGTGATTAGGTGGATACACTAAGGATGGTGGCTACATTTGTTGAAGATTTCCAAGAAATCTTATTCAACCAACCATATGTTGGCCAACCACTTGTTATGGCGGTACCACCTTGGCATGTCATAGTAGTCAAACTCCAAGAGCTTCTAGCATGCCCACCCATTGATTAAATAAGAGTTCTACCTGGTGTAATGGTGGTGTGGAATCAGGAAAATGTTTTTCAAATGAAGGGGGCTTCAAGATGATATTATCACCCCAAAGGATATTATTGGATTCAAGAACACAACCTTTGATGTTGGGCAAAGCGATATTGGAGGGTTTAAGGTTGACCGATGCTAATTTGGAACCATGTTCGTACCAAATCTTGACGTCAATGGGTGGGTCAAAGAGAGCTCAGGGGATAACTAAACATAAGGTTGTCATTAAGGTTAATCATGTTAAACCTATAGATTATACCATGGTCCATGTTAAAACAATGGTTACAAAGGCTACATCGTATGCTGTGCTAGTTAGGGGGGTAGTCTTGTACCTATTGGGAGTCACTTGGATTTATGGGAGGAGATTGTTTATTATCAACTACGATGGCAAATAAGAGATAATTGTAAGGCTTTTTTGCCAATTACTTTCATTGGGGGGCATGTAGGAAAATATAACAATATAACAATGTTAACAAGATTTTCAAGGCTTCCTGATGGTTTTGATTTGTTGGAGGGCAATGTCCATGCTATGGATAGCTCCCCTACTCATGAGTTGAAGATGCGAGGTGCTCAGGTTGGGCCATTCATTTAGGGTTCATCACGTGATCCTCCACCATCATGGGGAACGTTGTTGGTGATGCACCCCAAGCTCCTTGATGGACTCAACTACGAGTCCAAAGGTGAAGACAATGGAAGGAGAAAAAGTTGGGGCATGTTCCCTAGTTCGCAACACTTCAGGGGTAGAAGGTTGTGCTAGAGCTCCAGGATGGGACTAGGAAAAGTGACAAGGAATTCAATTACTCACATGGACTTGCACAAACCAAACAACAAGTTGGTTAGTGCATAGTTAGAGCACCTTTAATGCACAGACAAACCAAGGGCAAACACGGATTCACAAAACTCACCATGGCCCAGACTTGGGGGAAGCCACCACCTTCCCCCCTTACAGTATATTTTATGTTTGGCCACATGACCAACACCCAAATGTCATTTTGTCCCAGGACTCCCAAGTGGGAGTTTCGAAATTCCCAAAATTGGGACTCCTACGACTTTGGAGGCCCATAACTTTATGTGTGGACCTCTTATTGAGGTGAGGTTTAAAGCAAAATTATAGCCCTCATTGAAAACTTTCCAATAGTATGTGGCACAATGCCACATGCATGCAAGGAAATCAAGGCGATTCTAGACTTTTAGTGGTTGGGAGTTAAATCGGAAAATACTCAAATGGGTTATGCAACCCCATTTTAGACATCTACGTTCCAAGAAATTTTTAATGATATAAGGAACTTTTCAATCCAATGAGTTTTGACCCTTGTAATTACCCTCTAAAGATTTGGAAGTCTATTGGGACTCCAACTCCCAAAGTGGGAGCTCATTTGGGAGTGTGGGGTTCATTCCCTCACACTCTTTTGCACTCCTAGGAATATGAAATGTGACTCTTAAGCTCACTCTTGGCCTGCAACTTTGCAAGCCCTTGCCTTGGTTGCGAGCCCAAGGCTAGGGTTATGACAGTTGGAACTTTAGGCTGATACAAGACATTATTTTCATAAGGCTTAGTGCATTCTACCATCACCGAGCCCACAAGTACCTATAGATCCATGCCATGGACCACTTGGTTTATAACTTTTGGATTCTAGGGTTATTTAATGGCATATTTTCAAGGATGGGATTTGTGTAGTAAAGTTTTTTGGAGGCATTAATTTCGGCCTTGCAATGGTCCTTCAATTGGGCATCATGGTTCACTGATACCATTACGTGGAGAAGGATCTTCAAATTCGGCAAGTCTTCATGCACCATATTATGATGTTGCGACAACAACATTTTCGGTTGTTGCATGCATCAGCAGTCCAAAGTTACCAACGCACCTTATCAAATAACATCACATTGTTAGGGGTGCAATATTTGGATAGGATCGAACTAGTGGACTTGGTCATATTAGGATGTTGTGTTAGGGTTTATCACATGGCATAGGTCAAGGACTTTCATACCCCAGATCAGGGTTATTTTGGGAGTTAATTCGAATGCTATAATATTTGCAAACCTTTCAATTACATTCATGTGCATATGTGTTGGAAAATGTCCCACCTTTGGGGGATTATCGGCCAGTTATATTGGCAACATGGAAACAAATTAAAGCTTGGATTGGGAAGTTAGTGCAAGTGGATGTTGCAGCTGTTGGTTCATGTGCCCACCACTTTCGATGGCTATGGACTAACCTAGCTTTGCCAAAGGTATTTTAGAGCGCATATCCATTCATTTCAAAGTCACCCACATGCTTGGTGGATGATATTTTGGATCCAAGATGACATTTTTCAACCATTCAATATGATGATCGACCGCCTTTAGCTATGGTCAACAGGGTTGGCCTACCTTGGGTAGCACTACTTACTCTTTTGAGTTTTTTGTGTTCTCACACATTTCAGGATGGCAGTCCAAGCATGATTTGGGACGTTAATTCATCCAAGATGGAAGAGCTCAATGCTGATGAATGAGAATGAGCTATGGGATTTTGCACAAACACCATAGTTGTGCAAGGGATTTTCGAAGGTGCTCGTAGATGGATATTGGGACAAGTTATGGATCTTACCTATTTCACATGGATATTTAACTTTTGTTGGGTTGAACAAGTCTGATTTGCATAGTTTTTCCCTCCAACCCACCTTTGCTCTACTTTTGTTACACCTACATCTGGGTCAGC
>Ga0209611_10005044_pt1 | contig 22352 bp, 18 predicted proteins | sample S1TSphgellanicum_3_FD_187693 | JGI IMG/M metagenome (GOLD analysis project Ga0209611, IMG submission 187693) | Host-associated microbial communities from peat moss isolated from Minnesota, USA - S1T2_Fc - Sphagnum magellanicum MG (SPAdes) (version 2) | ecosystem: Host-associated > Plants > Peat... | reverse complement strand
CTATAATGCAGCGTTGCCTGAGGTGAGCCCCTGGGATGCTATATTTTTTCTTGTCATTTATCCCAGCAAACAGTCTTGAAAGTTATATGAAAGCAATTGATTTGCATACTGTTCTAAGAAAACCTGGAATAATTGTTGTGAGAAATCCACAATTTGCATGTTTTGAAATTACAGTGAAACCTAGATGGGCAGATTACTATCTTGGTCATATCGCTTCATGCAAGTTAATTAATCTAAGGGTTCAAGTTTGGTCAAAGTATATAACAGCCAATGTGTCCATGTAGATCATATCCATGATGTGTCCATTGGATGTCCTGTCAAGTCTACGTCATCCCTAACTAGAAACATACCATATTAACTATCTAGAGTTCTAAATTCTTGTTTGATTGATCTTGGTTTTCCTTTGGTGTGTTTACATTTGCTTCGACATGCTTTGTACTTATTGTGGATGGATTTCCATCCTTGTTTTTATATATATACAGGGTTTTGTAATTTGAAGTTAAAATGATCTTGCAAAAGTTCAAGTATTTTGGGTTTGAACTTAAATTTTTTTAAGTCGGTTTTAAATAGAATATGATCTCATTAAATAGTTTTAAAACATTTTTGAATAAAAACTCAGAAGGAAACTTGGGTGATCTTTGATGAACAACTAAATCCATGCAAGGTGTTAATCGGTTTTTCACTTTACCATACTTATTGCCCTATTCGTGTGACAGGATGTGGTATTAGCACAAATCTTGTGCAGGCCGGTGCCGGCCCCTGTACCGATGCATGCAGCAGTCAACTATACACCAGAGAATCTTGGAAGAGTTCCATCTGTGTACATTAAATGCTTGCAAGACAATACTGTACCTCCTGCTGCTCAAGACTACATAATCGAGCACACTCCACAAGAAGAAGTTATAGAAATGGATACTGATCACACCCCACTGTTATCTGCACCAAAGGAGTTGCACCAAATTCTTATGCAGCTTGCTAAAAAGTACGCACATGGAGGTGTACAAGGCTCCTCTTCCATATAATGTTATACGATGCTATGGAGAACAACCCAATAGGTCCAGCCAACTTATCTACATCCAGTTTGCATTGTTGGCCACTAGGACGTCAGTCTTTCAGTGCACTTGTGGCAACTTGGGAAGTATACCATAGATAAAGTATATATGTTTTTAAGGGGTAATATATAAGCATGTTAATTAGGGTGTGTGACTTGTTCACTAAAACAAACTTCTAGAAATTCATTCTTCTTTGCTCAATGAGCAAAAGGCCAAAGTCTTCAGTTTGGTGCAGTGCTGTTTGTGTTGAGTGTTGCCACAAATTACTTTACATAATTAATGTAAATCAAATAATATGATTTAGGGAATGTATTGCAATTCAATTGATATATGTGATGAGTCATTAAGCTTATGATTACTATAATGAATTGTGACTAGGAAAGTTATCCAATCATTATCCCAACCTTGTACATAACTAAACAAATCTCATTTGAAGTCAAGGTATAAATAATAACTAGAAAATAATTTTCCATGTGATAATCACTATATCTTCCATCCAAGGAAACATGACCTTTTGAAATGCAAGTCGGACTTACAATTCCTTAATTTTCAAGTCCAATTAGTTTCCCATAAAAAGTTCATCCATTAGCATTGTGAATTCTCTGCCACATTCTAAAGCTTGCCTTAAGAATCTGAACTTTACTTGAAAGTTTTACGAGGAACATATTGACTTTTTGGAAATGAACAGATCTATTGTAGAAATCTGGAATGATAAGGATGTTATAAGACGTGAAAATTATATTGAAAAAAATGGAACATGTTAAATTTTTATGAATCTCGTTCCATTGACAAGTTTCCTATGTCCTAATTTTTAATCCATTAGAACCTCGCCATGTCAATAGGAGGTTTTGGGTCCATATCTAAAAGATCAAATATGCATAGTTGAAAATATTGGTTGATTTTTAACAATTAATTGAATTGACATGATTTGCTCATGAGAGGACAAAAATAATCAATCTTCTTTTGTAGAATAAGCCAAAAACACAAAGTTGAAAGAAGTGTGTTCAAGTAAACTTATTTAATGTGACAAAATTTGTCATTTACTTTTCTAATCCACAAGCTATCAATTTTTGCAAATAAGAATGACAAGGTTAATAACAACTATAACAACTGTAAAGGATTCTACATGTTTGCATTTGTCTACATTATTTGCATATTTAAAGAAACCATGTTTTGCTATCACAACATCCAAAATAGGATAATTTCTAATTTGCAAACAATTGTTTATATGAGCTTGAGGTGAAAGCATGGTTAGGTGGCTCATTTTTTAGTATTATGATTTATCATTTTTAACATTAATTTAAATTCTTGGATTTTTTTTAATTATCAATTTACACATCCAATGTACATTTTCCTATGTTCCATTAAAAATATGGGTAACCTCAAGTATGTTCATGATTAAACATATTCTTGGTCAAAAAATCCATATAAAAATGTGAGGTTCTAAATGAGATTTATTGACTAATAAGACCTAATAATGCAAGATTAAATTATATATATATATATATAGAGAGAGAGAGAGAAGGTTTCAATGCATTTTGTTCTCAAACACCTCAGTTGATGTTGTTCTATTTTTTTCAAAAGAATTGAGCCTACTATGGCATACTTTTTGAATCCACATATCAATTTTTTACTTTGTGACAAAAAGAATGCCATTGGTTCAAAAGTTCATTTAGTCCACTCTTTTCTTAAAATTCATCCATAATTTTTAATATGATTTATAATAAAAATATATTGCAACATGAATAATTTTATTAAAAATCCAATTAAAAATTTTTCAATGTTAATAATATTAAAAATATTTTTTTATTTTGTCTTTTTTTACTACATTTTAATAAAAAAAAGACAAATGGACAAGAAGATTATATAATCAAAAAAGGTTAATCATTTCAAACAACATTCATTAACATCTTGATCATATTTGGCACAACTAAATTGCTAGTTATGTGGACACCTATCATGTTTGTTTTGACTAAAACATAATATGTGATAGTTGATGTGGCTAATTTACATTATTTATTTAAATAATAATAATTTAAATATTTATTAATTACAATTCCTAAGGATGTTAAATGTAGGCTCAAGGATGTAGGCCCCATAGGCATGTGCATAGGCCTCCTTCCTCTAAACATGTAGACTAGCTATAGGTTTCCCCTAAGCATGTAGGCCTTAAGCATGAACAAGTTGTCACAAAAGGCAATTGAACCCCTCACTTCCATGGTGACAAGCCAATGCATAAACCATCCAACCACCATTTCACACATGACAAATAATGTCATAGCAAAAAATATAAATACACATTCATTTTGAATTTCACACATTATAATTTCAAGTCATGATGTATATATAGCTTGACACATAATTACAAACATGAATTAAGGTTGTCACTAAGTAAATAGATAGTGAATATTTCATTTCACCTACCTACCAACTACCCACATATTATCTACCTACCCACCTATATGGATGAAAGCATGAAAAAAAGGAGCAACAAAACATGTGGACAATCCTCAAAAACTATTTTTTGAATCCTTGAAAAATCACAACGGGAACAATGTTTATCCAAAAGATTGTATAATTTTTGAAATAAGTCTTTATACTTTCATAGTTGTAACTACAAAATTTCATGAAAATTCACCATGTTTCAAAAGTCCTTTTATATGTCTAAAGCACTAAAGAAAAGCATGTGGAGATGTGGCTTTTTTGTTTTGGAAGTCATTTTTCCTTATCAAATGTTCACCAAATTGTTTCAATTTTTTTATGAACTTTAATATATTCCACAAGAAGGGATCCATGTGTTCAAAACATTAAAAGAATAAAAATACATATACCCTTTTAAATTTTGATACTCGCACATCCTTAAGCATTATTATAGTTTTCAATTTGTAATCATGGTTCAAAGTAAAATTATAGGTTTGACTATAATGTAAAGCTCAATGTAAAAAAAATTAAGTTTTTATCATTTTATATGTCATATTTGGCCTCAAATTTGATATTCAATTTAAAAAACTATGTGAAAAATGCATTATAAACCAATAAAAAACTACCATGTAATCATATTTGGTAGACCAAATAGACCAATGCCATATGATTTACATAGAATACAAACTTATTGCCCAACAAATAATGTCTGAACTTGTGTATAACAAAAACCATTGTTAGAACCTTTTTTTCTATAATGCTATAATTCTATTTTACGCTTCTAAGAAGTCTAGAAGTGTACACCACCGTTTTATCACACTCTTCCCTGTCAAATTCTAAGAAAACATTGCTCCTACAACTAGTACTGATGCATTTGTATGAACATGAAACTCCACTCGCCAGTTTGGTGACATCAATATCAATGCTTCAATATACTTCTATTTGATCAACTCCCAAGCCTTTTAATATTCCTCTATCAAGAGAAATGTCTTTGTTTTTTTGATGAATTTAGTAATAGGTGCCATAATAGTAGTAAAGTTTTTAATGAAACATTTATAAAACTATGCCATACCATTGAATATTTGAATCTGTTTTTAGGTGGTGGCATATTTACTATGTTTTTTTTTTGGATCTGGTAGTTTCCCTTCTTTGGAAATAATAAAACCCTAGATCATTCATGATGCACCCCCAAGCTCCCCAAGCTCCTTGATAGACTCAACTACGAATCCAAGGTGAAAACAACGAAAAAATGAAGAGTTTGAATATGCTCTTTCGCTCACAACACTTCAGGGGTAGAGGGGCGTGCTGGGGGATGGGGACTAAGACAAATGACAAGTAGGTTAATTATTCACATGGACTTGCACAAACCAAACAACAAATTGGTTAATGCATAGTTGGAGCACTTTTGGTGCACGAACAAATCACGAACAAACACAGACTCACAAAATTCACCATGACCCAGACTTAGGGGAAGCCACCACCTTCCCCCTTATAATATTCTCTACACCTGGCCATGGGGCTAGCACCCAAATGTCATTTTGTCCCAAGACTCCCAAGTTGGGAGTCCTGAAATTCTCGAAATTGGGACTCCCACAGCTTTGGAAGTTCATAACTTTAAGGTCACACCTTCAATTGAAGTGAAATCTCTAAAAAAGTTGTAGGCCTCGTCGAAAGTTTTCCAACCATATGTGGCACGCCACCTGCATGCAAGGAAATCAAAGAGATTCCTGACTTTTAGTGGCCGAAAGTCGAATTGCCCTTCTTTTGGCCATAACTTATGTTTTAAATACCCAAATGGATCATGTGAGCCCATTTTAGACATCTACGTTTCAAGAGCTTTCTGATGGTATAAAGAACTTTTCAATTCAATGAGTTTTGACCCTTGAAAATTGCCGTCTAAAAATTCGGAAGTCCATCAGGAGTCCAACTCCCAAAGTGGGAGCTCACTTAGGAGTCTGTGAATTCATTCCCTCGCACTTTCCTACATTCCTAGGAACATGAAATGTGACTCCCAGGCTTCACTCTTGGCCTGCACCTTTGCAAGCCCTTGCTTTGGTCACAAGCCTGAAATTAAGGTTGCGACAATTCCTAAAAAAACAATGAATGCACATTTGTCTAGATTCAGACTAATGCCATTTTTTTGCACTTTTGAAAACATAATTTGAGCTTCTACAAATGACTATCTATGTCACTATACGCTATAAAATCATCTAGAAATATCTTCATAAAATTATCTAAATATTATCTAAATGTTTTGGTAACAACTCTTTAATATGTTAGAGGTTCACTTTAAATTCCAAACGACATCACCTTCCATATGAAAGCTCCTAGTTTGTAACAAATGTAATTTTGTATCTATCCTCTGGAACTATAAAAATTTGATGGTATCCTAAATACCCATCTAAGAAAGAATACGCTTCATACCCTGCTATTGTGTTCAAAACTTCATATGTAAAAGGTAATGGGTATGGATCCTTCTTTGTGGTTGCATTTAATTTTCTGAAATCTATACATATTGTCAATTTTCCATTCTTCTTGGGTACTACTACTATGGGTGACAACCATGTAGCATCCTTTTCAGATTGGATGAATCTAGTTGTTAACAATTTATCAATATTTTATTTGATTATTATAGCATAGTTTGAATTTAATATGTACATGGCTTGATGTGTCGGTGGTATAGTAGTATCCAGTTCAATTCTATGTTGTGCCAATTCATGTGGAATCCTTTTCAAATCTTTATATGTCCATGCGAAAACATCTTTGAACTCCTTCCATAGTTGTTCCACTTCCAACACTCTGCTCATCTCCGGCTATGCATTGATCTTCACCATTATGGTTTTACATCAATTCCCAAGTTGAGTTTCATCAATTGTTGGTTTTCAGCTAACATCCATCCAACTATCTACAATTCTTGTGCTTTTATTTTTGTTGGAGTTTTGTCCACTACAACATTCCTTGGTTGATGACTATAATATGTCTCAGGATACACCTTATCCTCCAGAGCTATTTATGGCTCATATATGTTGCTAGTTGTCTTTTGTTCTTTGATTTATACCCCTAATTTTAACTCTGAATTATTAGTGTTGTCATTAGTATTCATGATCTCCACATTTGTGGTTTCCACAAACTAAATTATCTTGGGTAAATTGATTATTCCTATTAAGAACAACTCTAGCTCTATAGTAAACATGATATTTTCTTCTTCATCTATGATACCATTTTGATAATCGTAGCATAGTAACATTTTTGGTCTTCTTACTTCACCTCCCAAATGCTTAGTGACAGTAATTGTTCTAACTATCCCATTCCCTTGTATGGTAACAATGTTACTCCCTCAATCATGTGCCACCTTAGCATCCCTCAACCATGGTCTTCCCAACAACATGGAATAACTAGAATTTACCACACTATTTTAAAGTATAATAAACGTTGTAATGTAGGAAATGTCATGAACATATATCTTTAGATCTCTAATCAAACCCACTAGTTTTATGGTTGTTTAATTTGTCATCCTCAAATAATATGGTGTAGGTTTAGGCTTTGGAAGCCTCAACCTCAATTTCAACTATTATGTGATGATATTAACTATAAAATTTCCATCCAACAACACGTCCCTTATTGCATTCTTCCCAATTTGTACTTGGATAACTGCCATGTATAATCATCTATTGCTTTAGCAGTTGTCCCTACCTTTAGTACAAAAGAACTAACTTGTTTATCTATGGTTGCTTTGCTTAAATTCTAAGTTTACTCTAATTTTAGCTTTTACCAAAGATACCTCTTTAACCCAAGAACTATTTAAAGCAACTATCCCAAGTTTAAAGTATAACTTGTTTCTAGCATTTGCTTACTAATATCCTGAAAAATCTCTTCTACTATAATCAATTTTTCTTGTGTAATCACTACCTCTTAAGATTTTTGTGCTTTTACAAGAGTAGTTTATGGCATGCCTAGCTAGGTTGTGTTCCATCCTTGCATGGATGTGGATGGCCCTTTTGTCTGGGCCTATGTTTTTTGGATTTGTTGAATTATCTCCACCATTGACTTCATTACCGTTTTTTTTTCTCCTAGTTAGTAACACTATTTGTTTTCCTTGGCTCTCTATCCATGAACACTTATTCTTTAGTTGCCTTATTTCTTGTTATAACATTAACATCCATTGCATTCACATCTACAGTAGGTTGAACTTCTGCTATTGTCAAAAATTTCCCATGAAACATTTTCTACATTTCAACAAACTTTGGACAATATGTCATTCTATGTCCATTCCAACCACAAATGTGACATGCATATGAAAATGTCTTTTGTGGTTTTTGATTTGTGGTGTTATTTCTGTGGCTACTACTGTGGTCTCCTCGTTCTTTTTTCTACATGTTTCCACATTATGATTATTCATTCCATAATTTGTGCAATACTTATTAGTCTTCCCTATATTATTTGTGTTTTTGGTGGTGCTACTTGTTTATACTCTATGGTATTGAAAGTGCGCTCTTCATTTTTGCAGTAATCATTCCTTCTTCACAAAACATCGCCGCCTCTTTATGTTGTTGTAGTGTTAACTGCTTCATCCCTATAGTTACAATTATGAGGTATGATTGCAAGCCCACCTTAAACACAGTAGGCAAGAAATTGTTTATGGTTGGTATTTGTGAACCATGAACTAACTTTTGAAACCTCCACCCTTTCAATTTCCTCATGCTTCATATTCTTCAATTCCATGTATATTTGTTCATCATTTTGAGTCTTCCAATGATGTTTGCAAAATGTTTGTGTGAATTCCGAAAAAGTATAATAAAAAAATTTTAACATGTAATTGTGGCACTAGTTTGATGTTGTATCTCTTAATGTATAGCTAAATGCATTAATGATACACTCTTCAAAGGTTTATGCATTTGCCTTCACTATATAATTGAGCACTCTAACATGAACATTTGGATCAACATTTTTTTTTAAGTTAAGATACTTAAAAGCTACCTTGTTTGGCCTCATAGAATGACCATTTTTGTTATCGGTGATTCTTGCAATTACTATAGATGGTTCTCTATATTCCCCTCCTAGATTTCTAGCATTTGTATTTTTGTACCTTCCAACAACCAGTGAGTTCATCAGTGCTCAATTTGTAGTCCTATTCACATGAGTAGTCATTATTGGATTGGTAAACACCATATGTGGTGTCCCAACAACTCTAGTAGTTGCTACTAGTATTCTTAAGCTTCTACTCAAATTCCTTCCCGTTGAAACCCCTCTCGATCCACAACCCAAATTAATTGCAAATCCAATTAAAACTCCAATTCTAACAAAATTTGTGGTGGGTGCAACAATTGTTTCCACTCCTATGGTTAGTATTATAGAATGAAGTGGTCGAATAACCTCTATTCCAACAAGTTGTCTTCGAATTTCAGTAGTTGCCATTTCTGACACTCTTAATGAAGTTGAGGTGACTCAAATTTGACAATTCCCCATTCTTTGGTTACCCATTGGTATCCTCTATGGTGCAAAATGAAAATGTAAATAAACCTCTTGTACTTTGCCCTTGAACTAATGGATGGATTAATTTGTCTACTTTTTGGTCCCAATTGGCCTCCCAACTTCATGCCTGTCAATTTGTTCTAAACTACAAGAATTCTTGGCTCCTGCTCCTATGGTTGATCCATTAATGTTGTTGCCACATTCTGTAGCTCCACATGTCTAATAATGTATGTTCTAATGTGAAAAGGCACAAAAGGACAATCCATGATTGCATGTCCTTCTGAGCACATAAATGCATAGACTCTTGAAAGTAATTTGGTTGCCTCCGAATCCACATATTCATGATCCCTGATTTTAGTTGTGTACTTTGTTTGATCCCACTTTGGATTTCTTTGATGTGATTATGACTATGGTACTTCAACCAACACATTCATCTATGCATTTACATATTAAAATGGTCTTAGGTAGTCTTCTTCAGTCTCCTCAAACACATTAATATTGTTGTTTTCTTCCACCTCCTAGTATGGACTTGAGGTTTCCTACAATTGATCAAGTACTATAAAAGTCCCTATTCTATCTTGATCTCTGCAACCCTAAACCACAAATTGTGGTTGAAAAGTATATTACACCCACTCATTTGGGTGAGTATTTGATTGCATTTTTCTCCATGGAAACCATTGTTTACAATTGTGCTTTCTCTAAAGACCATAAGTCCATACTTCACGCCAAATACCACCTCTTGTGGTAGAAACAACTTGTGTTTTGCAAGTCTTTTTTTTGTTCTCAAAATTTGCGTATCCAACATCATATTTCGATATGGGGTTTGTGTAATCCCCACATACTCCCTTCCATTTTCATGATTATCTTTTGTTTTTCCTTTAGGACCTTGATGATTTGCCTCCAAATCCAATTGCCACTATAAACTTTAAATTACCATTCAATTCATCTTGTTAATCCTTTCTTCTTCAGAGTTTGTAAATCGCATTACAGTCCTCATAGCTTCAACTGCTTAGACCTCTGGTATTCTCTAACATAGCCCTTCCAAATTTAAATTAAACCATTCTTTTGAACACCCTCAGCTGCAATGCAAACAATAAAAAATGCAAAAACCTTTCATGTTCATGTTCAAAAAAAGAAAAATTATCCCCATCATGGTCACCATATGGTAGATGTGGATTTAGTTATTCCAAAACCACTCCACACTTATTATAACAACAATTTTTACACTACAAACATACAATCATTCATAACTCTACCCTAATTCTAAACACACATACCTCTACAGTTTAGGAATACATCATATTCATGATTATCTCCGATGACCACAATCTGTATTGAAAACACAAGGCTTGAAAACTATAATAGAATTACAATTCATTTTCATGATATTAAATACCATAAATGATTCAAACATCAAATTGGAAATAGAAATTTATATTCTCATTGTTTACTACAAACTCTACAAAAATACAGTAAAATCCATGTTCTATAAAAGTGTAATCAAAACAACAAGTCAAATTTGTGGTATTCAACACGTGAATCTGTTGTTTTTTTACAAAGTACCTACATATCTCTTTTACTCCAAAAGTGTGTATCTACAAATGTCCTCAATCTCTAAAAACTCCCATTCTCAAGCAATCCCCAAGTCACCATCAACATGAACAACAAAACCAAATTCAACAAGAATTCAAAATTCAAACCCCCAAAATGTCCAATGGCCTATTCTTATCCGTAATGTTTTGTAAGCCCAAAAATTATGTAATATGTCTACTCCCTTAACATTCTCTTGATTTGAAAGTCTAAAGCTTTTGATCATAAAGTGAAGAAACTTGTTACAAAACTTGCCAAAATAATGAATGGTGTTTTGCTAAAAGCGGGGGATGCAGAGGCACAACAAGACGTTGTAGCTAAGCTAATGGATTTTGACTTATTGACAAAATCCATTCCTCCTTATATTCTTCATGCTAAAGAAGCAAAAGCGCAAGCTGAAATCATCAAAAACATTAAGATAAGTTTAAATGTTGCGAGCCATGTTAAGACAAAAGACCATAGGGTAGCTAAACATGTTACACTTAAGATGGTAGTGTTTGGACATGGTGGGAATGTGTTAACAATGGCTAGGGTTCTTGGGATTCATCATAACAATGTGTTTGATGCAATGCAAAGGCATCATCATGTCCTTGATGATGGTGGTTGTTTAGATGCAGTATGGGTTCCTCTAACAAAAAAAGTTAGATTTGACAAACTAAATGAGGATGTGGCAGATGTGGTCACTCAATGGTGGGTGTCCCAAATCACTATTTCTCCAAATAGGAAGGATGTGGCAAGGAGGCACAATGCATGCAAGGTTTATGAATCCCACCCAACACATTACCTCATGGAAACTTAGGTATGTTGTAACAAGTTTATCATCTCATAAAATGTTATGCCATTACTCAACAAATTTTGAAATGTCATCATTACTCGCAATAGGATAATCTCATATCCTAAGTACTATGATTAGTCCACATCAATCAATTACCTTAGTTGTGCAGTAAATGAAAAAGTCACATGTAGTACTATTATAGCCAAGTTAGTGTTTTTAGGCCTATGTACTTTTAAATGATCATCCTCCTCTTAGAGTTAAAGTTATCCTTGAACTTCTAGTTTTGTTTTGACTTTAGTACATGTTGTCTTGTACTTTTGAGCATTAAAATCCAAATTCACCCCAATACTAGTTGTCCTCTATTGACCTTGTAGTATTAAAGTTCAAAAGTACTCAAGTACTCAAGCACTAACCTTCAAGTGGCTACCATGGGACTTGAGTGCTTATGTTTCAACCAAGTATTAGTTAAGTACCCTTTAATTAGCAAGTGGTTTTCTAAGTGGTAACTTACCTTTTGAACTTATTCGCTAGGAGGTAGGTTGCTTTGTGAGTACTTGCTAAATACTAAGGACTTTTGTGAGTACTTACCAAGTGGCAAGTCCCCCCTTGAAAACTTCATAAATTGCATCTAGGGTCTTTGTTTGTTGTGTGGTTGGGCATATTAAACTTGTGGGAAGCACTTAAGTTCTTTCTTATAACTCAATTTGTAATGATTAATTTCTTATATGATATACATCATTCTTCTTTAAAGTTGTTTCCCCTTGAAAACTTGTTCAATTGTTTCCAAGGTCTTTTTATGTTTTGTGGTTGGGCATACTCAACTATTATCACATAAACCATAATCTAGGAAATATTTAAATATTGAAGAGGATGGACTATACTGCACTAATGTACTACCCAAATTTGTTTGTTGTCTAGAATTCAAAAACACTTAAGTTCATTTTTTAAAACTCAATTTGCAATGATTGATTTCCTATGTTTGCAAACTTCATTCTTCTTTAAATTCAAAGCTATTTCCCCCTTAAAACTTGTTCAATTGCTTTTAGTGTCTTTCTATGTTATGTGGTTGGGCATACTAAATTGTTAGGATTTAAACCACAATCTGGGAGGTACTTCAGTATTGTAGAGGATGATTTATCCACTATACTAATACTGCCATTGTTTAATATCTAGTACTTTGGATAAGGGATGGGGAACTTGTGGGTTCAAGCCTTAAAGCTTTTGTCATATGCCTGAATTTGAAATGGTTGATTTCCTATGTTTGTAGACTTCATTTTTCTTGAAATTCAAAATTATTTCCCCTTAAAACTTTTTCAATTGCTTCTATGGTCTTTTTATATATGTTATGTGGTTGGGCATACTAGCTGTTCAGACTTAAACCACAATCTAGGATGTACTTCAATATTGCAAAGTATGGGTTGTACATTATACTGATACTCCCATTGTTTATTAGTACCTAGTACTTAGGGTAAAGGATGGGGAATTTGTGGGAAGCATTTAAGTTCCTTTCTTGGAACTCAATTTGAAATGGTTTATTTCCTATGGTATGTTTGTAGACTTCATTATTCCTTAAATGTTGAAAACTTGTTCAATTACTTCCAAGGTCCTTTCTGTTATGTGGTTTGCCAAATTGAACTATTAGGATTCAAACCACAATTTGGGAGGTAAAGTATTGTAGAGGATGGTATGTACTACATTGATATCCCAATGTTTACTATCTAATATTTAAAGTAAAGGATTCATGAGGAACTTGGATTATATTGATGAATCCCAAAAATCATTTTTTGTGATTCAATTTGCAGCAACTAATTTCCCATGATATGTTTGTACACTTCATTTTTACTGAAATTCAAAGTTGAACATCCTAGCATCAAAGTTGGGCAAAGGACATTTGAAAATCTAAAGCCTTATTTTGTAAAAAAGTCACGGGAATGTAACACATGTTGTTGCAAATATCACATTGAGGTTGATGAACTTTGTGTTAGTTGCAACAACATGAGGGCTATTGGTAAGGGCATTCATGATTAGATTGGTTGTCAGTGTGACTATAAGCACATCTGTCAACATGAAGGGGACGGTGGGGAGGGAGAGTGCCAAACCTCAAGTAAGTTGTACCGTGGCATCATCAAACTTTGGGAAGGGGTTGTTTGCCTTAAAGGTTTGTTTGATGAATGGCATTGTAGAGAATGCTTTCTAGGGGAATGTTTATTATGTGGTGTTGAAACCTTGGAATTTTGTCCATGTGAAATTGATGTAAATATTGTTGTTTTCATGCAATGGTGACAATATGCTATGATTGTGGTTGGGAAAGACAAGGTAGGGAATGAGAATAAGTGCTTGAAATTGGAGTACGTGGAACCCATTCCAAGTGTTTTTATAGACTATCTTAAACTTAAACTTGTTGCATTCATAGAGCTCACAATTTTTTTGCTAGATGGTAGGATATACAATTCAAAAGTCTTTTGGCTACCATCACAAAAGATGATGTTTCAATCATTGACTTTGTAGAAAATTATGGGTTCAAGGTGCAAAATGAAGTTTTAGTCTATGCATTGGCACATTAGTCATGTAAGCATTTTGGTCCACATCACATATAAGAGGTTGATGCCATTTGTTGATGATATTATCCAAGACCAAGATGAAAATCTAGGGGGTTGGGTGAAGGAAGTTCACTTTTACATATTTAATGATACTCAACATGATTCCTTGTTTGTTCAACATTATTTCATATTCCAATGGGAACACATGACATCAAGGGACCAAGTTCTGTCCATTAGACATTGGGTGTGGTTTTACGGGTGTGCCACGTAATTTAAGTCTACTTGACCTTGGTATTTTGTTGTTGATAGCTAGGTTTGATGAGTTGTGTCTAATGAGTTGGAGTTACTTTGGATTCGAACATGGCAAGGGTGAACACAAGTAAGTAGGGGCTATAGTCAAGCGAACACTCACACAAGAACAATTGAATGTTAATGGCAGACAACCATAGTGTGTAAAACATGTTTGTGATTATTTGACATATGTTTTGTTAGATAGGCTTATTTCCTCAACTATTGAGGAAAAAACACCTTTGAAAATGTCCTTCTTGCACATTGGTATTTTTGTTGTTAACAAACACATATTTTGGGAATGCGAAATTATGAAGGGCAATAGGAAAATCCACCAAATCTAAGCTCCCGGGGATCCTTTGAAACTTTTGGTTCGAAATTTGGCCTATTTCTATGAGTATTGTTTGGATGAAAAATGGGAATTTTGTGTGAATGTGGCCCATATTGGATGTGGTGGCTTGAAACATTACAACCATTGAATGTAACTTCAATTCAAAATCTCAATGTAATTGACCAAGTAGATGTTGGCCAAGAACTTGACTTTGGATGGAGAATCTTTAACTGTAATGCTAGAAGTAAGTGATAATTTTGTGGTGCTTGTTGAAGATGGTAATGAGGAGGGGGTAGATTTTTACATAAACCTGGGAAATACCACAAAGTCTTGGGGTAAGAAAGGTTTATCATATGCCATGTTGAATGATAACCTAGTGGGTTATGCCTAATACATTTTTTTTGCTATGCAAATTTTCAATGTCAATAGCTATGCATTGGGTTAAAGGCAACATCCAAATGTTTATTTTATCAAAAAACACCTTAGGTGCCATAAAAGATGGCATATGGCATGATTTTGATGAAGAGTAAAAAGGTTTGCACTACACAAGTTCATGCTTTTGGTAAGTTTCTATTAAGGGAGTACATAGATTGCATAGTTTTTGGGCTTACAAGACATTATGGATAGGAATAGGCCATTGGACACTTGAAGGGTTTGAATTTTGAATTCTTGTTGAATTTTGTTTTCTTGTTCATATTGATGGCAACATGGGGACTGCCCAAGGGAAAAAGTTTTTGGAGTTTGAGACAATATTTGTAGAGACACACTTTTAGAATGAGAGTAGATATGTAGGTACTTCATAAAGGAACTATAGATTATGGTGTTGAATACCACATATTGGACTTGTTGTTTTGATTACACTTCCATAGAACATGGATTTTGCATATTTTTGTTGAGTTTTCAAGGAGAGTAAAAACTTTTCCATTGATTTCCATTTTCAATTTGATGTGTGAATCATTTGTGGTCTTTAATCTCATGAATAGGAATTGTAATTTTGTTTGTAGTTTTTGACATTGTGTTTTGGATTACAAATTTTAATTATTAGAGATAATCATGAATTTGGTGTATTGTTGAACTACATATGTATGTGTGTTTAAAATCAGTGCAAAGTTGTGAATGAATGTATTTTTGTAGTGCAAAATTGTTGTTACAATAAGTCTGGAATGATTCTGGAGGAATTAAATCCACATCTATGGAAACACAGATGGTGATGAGATAACTACATGTGAAGGACCATCAAGAGGTTATTTTGCAACTAAAATCACATAGAAGAAAATATTAGATGTGGGATATTGGTGGCCAACTCTATACAAAAATGTGAATGATTATTATAGATCTTATGATGCATGCGAAAGAATAAAAGGATTGGCAATTCAAATCTTGCAAAGTTGGTCACAAGTCTTTTAGAAGAACCATTTATGATATGGGGATTTGATTTTGTGGGGCCAATCAAACCAACATGCAAATATACAATAAATAAATACATTTTTGTAGCCATAGATTATGCTACCAAGTGGGTGGAAGCAAGAGCATTGAGAACCAATACTACAACATAAACAATCAAATTTCTATACATTAGAAGAAAATTATTATTTTGCAACTGTTGTATGCAATTAATTTTCAAATGCATGTGACACATGCAACTACTAGACCCCATAGTTGCATAAAACAAGTTGCACACAACTAGTAGTTACATATGACAATATGTATGCAGATAATATATACAATATGAATTTTTACTTTATACATTTACATTATTTTACAAAGGTTGCCCATGGTGACATGTGTTCGTTTGTGAAGCTCAATTATATGGTGACATGTGGCACTTAAACATTATTTCAATATTCATCATTATTAATAAATTAATAATATTTTGGCCATTCAATAAATTGTGAATCAGATTTTGACATGTGTCCATTTGTGAAAGCCAATTATGTGGTTACACGCAACAATTTTAAAAGCCCATTGATTTTATTTTTTTAATTAATTAGGTATGTAGGTGGTAGGTAGGTAGGTAGGTAGGGAAGTAGGTAGGCTAAGGTTTTAAATAATCCAATTTTGTTTTTGGGTTTAGCTTTTAGGGTTGAGCCTTTTTCATTGGCCCATCCCAAATGGCATTTGGTATTTGGTTTGTGAACAAGTCAAATGCATTTACTTATATAGTGCGCACATTTGGAATCCATGGCAAAATATATTGGATAAAGAATTCAATTGTAAGTGCAACTAATGTAATTGCAACTTACATGCAACTAACCATATTAACCTAGTTTACCTACTATATAAATTAATTATATTGTAAGTATTAAAAGTTAATAGGTAATAATAATATAATATTATGATAATATTATTAATTGGTTAATAAATATTAATTTTAATATTTATAATTATAATAACATTTTAATAGTTATGATTGTTTATAATAATTAATGATCAATAATATTATATTATTATTAATTGATTTAAATTAGTAGATAAATTAAGTTAATAACTAACCTAAGCTAAAGTACTTATAGGCAAATTAATGTAACCTATTAACCATAAATATATCACCATAATTAATAATATTTAAAATTAAAATTATAGTTATTGAAGAATAATTATTATTATGAACAACTAAGGATGAAAATAATAATAGTAATCAACATTAAAAAATTTATTATTATATTTACAATTAATTAATAATGCTACAATATTATTACATAGCCTATGCTAATAATTTGTAGGCTAGAATGTGTAACCTATTAGATATAAGTATATTATTATAATTAATAACAATATGGTAATACTAAAAAATAATTATTGACGAATAAAATGATATTATAATAATAATAATAATAATAAATATTGAAAAGAAATAGTGAAATCATTAGTACGTAATAAAATTAATAATAATAAGTATAATTATAATTATTTTTTAATCATTATATGTGATTAACTATAATGATAATCATATAATATAAAAATTGGGCTAAATTGATTTTTATTAAATTAACCACATGCTTAAATTATTTTTGGCTAAATTAACCATAGTTAAATTAATTACAAGGTTAAATTAATGATGAATTCAATTTTTTTTCTAAAATAATTCAGAAGTTAAATTTAAAGTAGTAAATTAATTTTGGGTCAACTAACCATAATTAAATTAACTACAAGGTTAAATTTATTAATTAATTTATCCATATTTAATTTAGTCATGTTAGTTTAGCCATTATTAGTTTAATTTAGCTTCCTAGTTAATTTGGTTTTTTATTTAATTTAGCCATAGTTAATTTAACAAAAGTTAGTTTAACCAACATTAGTTTAACTAAAGTTAGTTTACCCAATATGGTTAGTTTAACCAAATTTAATTTAGCCTCATAATTAATTTTGTTGTGGTTAGTTTACCAACACTAGTTTAACTAAAGTTAATTTACCCAATATGGTTAGTTTAACCAACATTAGCCTCATAAGTTAGTTTAACCTCATTAACCTCATAATTAGTTTTGTCATGGTTAGTTTAACCTCATAATTAGTTTTGTCATGGTTAGTTTAGCTTGATAATTAATTTTGCCATGGTTAGTTTAGCCAAAGTTACTTTGGTCTCATAATTAGTTTAGCAAAAATTAGTTTAACCAAAATTAATTTAACAAAGTTAATTTAATAATTAGTTTAGCCAAAATTAATTTAACCAAAGTTAATTTATCCTTGATTAATGTGAGTTTAACCTAAATTTAGCCAATGTTTTATCTTGGGTAGCATTAGTTAATATGAGTTTAACCCTAGTACTAAAGTTATAAAACTACTATACATAGCCTAAGTAGATGTATTTAATATATTAATGTAGGTATGTATTAACTTAGGTCATGATTTTTATGACATGTGTCCACTTTGTACACTACTAGTTGCATATTAGTTGCACACACAACCATTTGGCCTAAAATTATATTGTATCAATTTTGTAGTTGTAGACACAACCAATGTAGTTGCAAACGACACCTAGGTGCACACAATTGCATAGTGACTAGTTGCAAACGACACCTAGGTGCACACAATTACATAGTGACTAGTTGCAAACATTAGGATTTCTACTAGTGATATGAGTGCATATTTACTAGGTTTGGATGTCCTTTAATTATAGTCATCAATGAAGGGTTCATTTCATTAATGATGTTATCAAACATTTGATTAATCATTTTTTGTTGAAACATGTGAGGTCTACAAGCTATTATCCTCAAAGGAATGGGTTAGCTAAGTATACTAACATAATACTTGGGACTTTGTTGATCAAGTTAGTTAGTGAAAATAAAATAAATTGTGATGAGCATTTTTCAACAATGTTATTTTCATACAAAACTACATACAAAGTAGCAACAGGGTACACACCATATCAATTAGTGTATGGATTACATCTATTGATGCCCAAAAAGTACATAGTGCCAATTCATTAGTAGAAACTTATTTTTTGCAACTTGCCTATGCAACTACACGTGTCAGATGCATTAAAAACTAGTTGCATGCGACATTTTTTAGTTGCATATGACACTTGTAGTTCCATAAGACAAGTCACACAAGAGAGTTTTTCTTCTAATGGTTGATGGTGGTAATCAAAAAGACAATACTTCAATGAGAGTTTTGATTACTAGAGTTTCAGAATTTCCCTCATTTGATGATCTAGCTTTCAAAACCACTTTGTAAGATCCCTTCCTTCAAGACTCAACCTTTGTCCTATGCCTTTTAGCTTCCTTGTCAATTGGTGGGATGTCATTACCATCAATAAGCAAGGTTGTTACCGTGCATGGCAACTCTTTAGAATTTCCCGCCAAAATTCCCCATGGTCTTGGCCTCACCACACCTCCCACCTGGTTCTTTTTTATGCCCATGATGGTAGTAACTAATAGTGCAATTGAATGATGAACCAACAAGCAATAAAAGTCTACCATACATGTAACCAAGTCAAAGGGCCAACAAGCAATAAAAGTTTGCCATACATGCAACCAAGTTGAAGCAGATGTTAGTTTTATATTCATTTAGAGGTTTTCATTAGTTCCCCCCTACAACACTCTACAATCATATGCTAACATTAATAGGTTAAAGACAAGGTCAATAAATTACTTTAATGAAAGATATGTTGCTAATTTAGTTGAAGCTCCTCAAAAACATGACAACTTTGAAGTTCTTGGTAGAATTATTGAGACTGAAAGAACTTAGCTGTCATGAACCAAAATTTCTGAAAGGAACTATTGAGGAGAAAAGGTATGCGGTTGTCATGTATTATAGAGCTTGGCCTTCCAGGTCTATTGTCTTTCCAAATGCTTGGTTTTCATAGGTCTATTTACTCCAAAATATAATTATAGTTAACTTAGGTCCAAACAATTTTCTTCTAATTATTAACAACATCAAACTACTTTCCAGTTTCCAGTGAAGTCAATGATATTGAAGTTATAACTGAAATGTAAAATTACATAAAGTTTCCACGTGTGCAAATATGAGAGATTGCAGAAACTTCGTCATGTTTATACTCTTAGTCTGTATAAACAACTGACAAGGGAAAAATTCAAAAGAAATTACAGCCATGCGCAAGAAAGCCATGATTTGATTATTTAAGTTCATGAACATGTTGCACTTGTGAGTGAATCTTTCCTTGACCATGTTGTCTGGAAATCAATTGTAACATTCTACACAATTAGTATTGAACAAAGACTTATAAGTTTGTGTGCAGCTATTATATGCATCTGTCTATATATCCTTAATGGGTATTGGAAGCCATACAAGCCCCCAATCTAGCTCAGTTGAAATGTCCATTACATTTAAATCATGATCATAAGGGGACATTCTATGATCAATATTAGGAACTTATCAACCCCCACCTGATCTCTCTCACCAACACTCTTCAATATAGACTATGTAGGGAATAATATTTCTTGATTGCTTTCTGAAGGACCCTTTGCCAAATCAATATGTCCACATGGCAGTTTGGTTAGTTTTTCAAATTGGATTACATGTTTGCCAACAAGCCACAAGTTCAAAGTTTCAACATTGCACAGTCCATCTTTGCACAAATGTCAAGTCCACAATACCATGTCCACATTCCCAAGTTGCCATCTCCAAATTTTGTTGTTTGACCACATTGGGCTGTACTTCACCCTGTGGAATGCCCCCAAACAAGTCTTCCATCTCAGATTAAATAGCTAAACAACACCACAATTTGTTTAATCAAAGCAATAAAACCTACAAACAAAGAATTGATATCAATTTTAAATGTTAATGTGACTCTCACCTCTACAATGTGAAGATATTGACCATGGACATTGCCTCCAAGGTTTCAAAAAAACTTTTCTTGACCTAATTGATAATAGCCATTCCACCTGGTACAACATGAACAAACACATCAGGAATTTGATATTTATAAAAGTAGGCTAGGACTGATTGCATGTAGACAAGTTACAAACATGAATGGAGAACTACTACTGGCCCTAAACCTGTCACCAACAACATCTGGTAGATTCCTTGTGATTTGCTTGTACATTCGGGCAGATCGGTTGCAGACTTTCATGGGATATTTATGCTGCACATTTAAGCAGGGACTTACAACAAGCTTATTTCAAGGTTTATAGGACTGAACTTCCTTACACATTCTGTACAACATAAGAGCAGTTGAGAAAAGATGTTTCAAGAAAGGTGGTGCCTAGAAAACATTTTGAAAATAGTAGGACAAATTGTTTCATTGCTTGTTTCAATGCTTCAACTACATGCATTGAAAGCTGAATATTTTCCTCCTCCAATATATAAGACTGGTTCCATTTACCTTTAGGATTATTTCCTTACATAATTTATAGATACAACATATTGACCACTGAGAAAGGATGTTCTAAGATAAGGTAGGTTCAGAGTTCACCTTTGAAAAAAGTATGACCAACTATTGCATTGATGTTTCATTGTTTCAGTTGCATGCATTGAAAGCCTAGTATTTTCCTCCTCTAATCTCTAGCCATCCACCTTTCAAGAAGCTGATTGTGGAGGTGTGCAAACCCAGATTGACAAAACTTGTAAAACACAAGGTCAAGCTACATTAAAAATTCCACTAAAAATTTGCATAGACAAAGTCATTCTCTATCATCATGTCTAACACAGTGATGTTAGCTAGCAATTCAAAGGTGTAGATATGTCATTAAATACCTCCAAAACAAATGGGTCATGTTGGGCAACCAATTCCTACTAGCTTCTTGGTCTGAAGCATCAGAATCATAAAGTTCAGCCCACCATTCTTCTCTTTCCCTTTCAGTCATTTCTCCATAATATTGTTCTTCATACAAGCATAACCTGCAATGTGCATATTCCTCACTACCATCAACTAACACCCTCCATGCCTGGTTACAATGGTGCAAGGTAGATAATATGTCATGAAAATCCTTCTCTGGCCAAATAATTAATTATCAATTCAAAAATTCAGATAACTAATTATTTGATAACTATTTTCCCAGTTTTAGTTTTATGGGGCAAGGTTGAAAAAAATGTAAATAACTAAACTTGGATGTGAGAAATATTTTTTCCAGGTCATATATTGAGCAATGGGGGTGTGTCTCTTACACATGGACCACCCCTAGTAGGGAGTGAGAGGGATGGTGGGAATTGGAGTGCATCCACCATAGGAACCTCCCCCAAAAAAAAAATTCAATAAATTAATAATCATACGGATCCCTTCATTTGTATTTTTTCATTTTTCCTTTGTTCCCAATATGTTCCCTTCAAGTTCCCAATGTGTTCCAAATAGCACCTTGCTTTAATCCCATACTAGTGTGAACCTTGTGCATAATGCACAGGTGTGTTATTTCAACAATGTTTGGTTGATGTTTTTGGTTTTTTAAAAAAACTTTTCTTTTCAAACAACCGTTGGTCCCCCCCTC
>Ga0209611_10005043_pt1 | contig 22354 bp, 26 predicted proteins | sample S1TSphgellanicum_3_FD_187693 | JGI IMG/M metagenome (GOLD analysis project Ga0209611, IMG submission 187693) | Host-associated microbial communities from peat moss isolated from Minnesota, USA - S1T2_Fc - Sphagnum magellanicum MG (SPAdes) (version 2) | ecosystem: Host-associated > Plants > Peat... | reverse complement strand
AAAAAAAAAAAAAAAAAAAAAAAATAAAATAAAAAAAAAAAAAAAAAAAAAAAAAAGGGAAAAAAGAGAAGAAAAAAAAAAAAAAGAGAAAAAAAATAGGTCAGGGTTTTAGGGTTTTTACTATTATTGGCAAACCAAAGCGGGGCCTAGTTTGGGTTCCCCACAACAGGGTGGCCCACTTTGGTTTGGTTTGGTATCCAAAAGAGGTGGGCCGGCTGTTTGCATTTTGGTATGTGATTGTAGTGGGACCACCCACATGGTTGGTTCCACTTGCACGTCCCAACCCACTAGAAAAGCGGAAAGGTCGTATCTGGTCCATACAGTCCATACCTTTTCGACGTGCCATTTCAGCATTGCACCGAGATGTCATAATTATTGTTCCACGAATGAGGATCCGACACGTCAAAAAGTGACGTCATTTGGGATCTGTGTGCGTGCGTCTCTCTCTCTTCCCGCCAGCTCTTCTTCGTGTTTTTGGTCGCGTTTTGTGCTTTCCTCAAAGCTTGCGTTCCCTCGCTCATTGTTGCAGGAAAGACCTCCGGCCATGACGGGCCGTTTTTAGGGTTCCTGTTTCTTCTTCTCTGCAGGCGGAAGGAAGACTGGAGAGGCAGGCAGCCGCGAGTCGCAGAGAGAGAGAGAGAGAGAGAGAGAGAGAGAGAGAGAGAGAGAGAGAAATAAAAACCACAGAGTCACGGAGATGGCGCCACCAGCAGGAGGAGTAGGCACGCAAGTGGCTGCTGGGACGGCTCAGCAGCAGCCGGCTCAGCAAGGGTTAGGGCAAGTTCTGTTCGGGGTTGTGCGTATGGGGTTGTTTTGGTACTTTGCCATGCAGATGTTTGGAGGGAGCAAGAAAGTCACCAATCCTGCTCTGCTTACCAACAACTTGTTCAGCAAGGGCGAGGGTCTGGTACTTTTTTTCCCCCCCTTTCCTTTCCTGGCTGCTGTCTTTCTGGCTTGATGTTCTAGGGTTTTTCTCCTGCTTGATTTGGCGGTAGTTATCGGTTGTGCTGTAGATACTGTAGTGATCGCTGCATTGGCAATCATTTTAGCTCAAGTGTGCCATCTGCAATATGGCGCTGTCCAATGTGATCCCCTTTCTGCAATCAATAGCAGAAGACAAATCATACTCTAGTAGAAGATACTTCTTTAGCTGCTTTTTGTCTTTTACAACTGGAAACTTGCTGTAGAAGATCTGGTGTCTCCCCCTGTGATTGTGATGTTGTTTCAAAGTTGGGATTGCAGCTGTAGAATCTTCCCAAGCTGATGTCGTCCAAAGGCATGGAATTAGTGTGTTGAAGTCTTTGTTAGTTGTCTTCAGGATGATGCAGGCATTCACAATTCTACCCTTGAATTCATGGTGTGTATTATTGTGGGCAGGATGTATGGCTATACATTTCAGAGGCTCCCAAATTCACGGACTTTGGTAATGAGGCAGCACTAGTTTGGCATGAAACAAATGTTCCTTACGCAGTTTGGACGCCCAACAGTGTGCGCCGCAAACACTATGTGTACCATACATCTGAGGTATCACACAACCATAGGTTTCCAATTCTGAACATTCTGAGCTTTATTACCCCTATGACACAACAGATTTACTATCCTTCTTGTCTTCTGCAAAATTGCTTGGACTAGTTCTGCTGCAGCCTATTATACCAAGAACAGACTTTCCTGTCTTGGAATGTATTTGACATGTGTAGGGTTAAGGATGATTTGTTTTGATGGTACACAGCACACATCAGAATCTAAACCCTCTGGATAGGGTTTCTGTGTTTTCTTGACTTGAGAGACAATGGGATTATTTGTGGTTGAGTGTTAGTAATACTTGAATCAGTTTATTGCCATACTCGCCTCTTGATTTTGGACTCTTCCTGAACATTTGAGTGGGGATAGTCGTAACTTGTCGTTTGATGGACAACATCAAAGTGACTGTGACAAGGCCTGGCTGCAGGAGGTGAAGCATAATGGCAGTTTGTATGCACATGTCTTTGTTGCACGGGCAGGGTTTTCTGCAGACCCCAGTGATCCTGAGTATGATCAAACTGCCTCCTTCAGTAGGACCCATCGTGAGTTCTCTTACGTGGTTTGCATCACAAAAGGCTCTGTACTAGTTATAATCAAAGTGGGTCTGTCCAGTAGTCCAGATCGCAGCTTTTTGTGTAATGGTGAATTAAACACTGCACTTGGGATTCCTTTCATTGTGTCATGTCTTCTGGAATATAGTCACTTCCCAGAAAATTGTGCTTAACAAAATACAAAGCCAAGATTTTGTTTTTCTAGTGAACAAGGTTTTCTCATTAGTTGGTTGAACAGGGCTTCTGATTATTTGGCTTGCTTTTCTAAGATCAATGGTTTTTTTAACAATGGTGGAATATGAGCTGGACATATAGATTGCAGATGAAGTATGTGCACTAATCTGCACCCGTTTCTAGAAGTGAATCTACTTCTCTCAATTGAATGGGTTCTCCCCCTGGACCCAAGAGACCACCTGAAATTTTGATGTTTTGGTTTCTGCAGCACTTGTGGTATACCTCCCAAAGCCAAAAATTGACAAGCGCAAAAAATTGTGGTCAAAGAATGAGGAGGGAACAGAGCAAGAAGCTGCTGAAGTACTCTCCTGTGCCTTTGCTACAGTGTTGAGACCTTGTATGTTCGATGAAGAGAAATAGGATACCGGGTTATTTCTTTTTAGTAACAGATAGTGTGGCTTTCCACTTCATTTCTGCTTATATGTTATTCTGCTTTCATGTTTGTGGAACAGGTGTTCTTGGAGTCAACAAGAGAAGAAGAGGAAGAAGCTCCCCCAGATTGGATATCATTCTGGAAGCCAAATATTACCATCAACTTTGTGGATGATTTCACAAAGTATGACTTCCTGCATGCCTGAAGTCTGGCAGTAGCATTTGTTGCAACATGAGCATTGTCCTCTAATTTGGTTGATGTCAGTGAACTACATGTGGAACTTTTCTGCCTTAGCCTAAACCCTTCCTACCAGCTGCAGTAGGATGAGTTTTGGGTTGACATGGATGGTTGATCAGTTGAGTAAACTGCCTCCAAAACAGGAGCTGAATTGTTGTCATTGCCTGTGAAAATTGTGTGGTCCTTATTGCAGATATCCTATAGGTGGTGCCCCAGCCACAATTGCTGAACGTATCCACCCTTGCCTAATGTTTTATCACAGTCTGTGAAGGGGTCTGGCAATTGTCTTAGGACGTGTACTTTGCTTGTTTGTTTTTTTGAAGAGTGTTGAGGGAACTTCTCAATTGAGACACAGGGAAATGATGAAAATATTTCAGGACCACAATCAATTCTATTCCTAGGTGAAATTGTGAAAAGAAAAATGCTTCCTTAAGCAGGAGTCACAGACTTACACTATGAGGAGACAACTGGGAATTACTTCCCTACTGTGTACTTCAATGAGTTCTGGCTGCTGAAGGACAAGTTAATTGCCATCAATGAAACAGTTAATGAACTTCAATTGGAGCTTGAGCTGGGTCCGATCAGTCTGACTCGCTGGCAGCTGTATCTTCAAGTCGATCAATCCTTCAAAATGCAGCACTCTTATGGCAGCATGCTTGAAGGAGAGGCTGATGAGCTTAAGGTATGCAGACACATCAGAGAGTGAGGAAAACTTAGTACAGGGTTAAGGAGCAGAAATGCCTAGATTGTATAAGTTGGTAAGAATATTTATTTCACCCTTGTGGGGCTGTTTTATGCAATGTGTGTATTGCAAACCTTTTGATAGCTCTGTGAGTGCTAAGTGATTGGCATCCTGATCTGGCAGAGGGTCTTCCTTGAAGGGAATCCATATCTACTTGCTGTTACTATGGCTGTCTCCCTCCTACACACAGTTTTTGATTTCCTGGCCTTCAAGAATGGTAAGTGTGATCTCTTCATGGATCTGTTCCTTTCATGTTTCTATTCATATTTCATTTTTTATGATGTTACAGGAACATGGCCCAAGATCTGCCAGTCTTCTATTGATGCTTTGTCATATCATCTGATGCAGACATCCAGTTTTGGAACAAGAATAAGTCCATGGAGGGTTTATCAGCTCGGTCAGTGGTGATCAACTTCTTCTGCCAACTCATAGTGTTTCTGTACTTGCTGGACAATGATACATCATGGATGATTCTTCTGAGTGCTGGCATGGGCTGCTGTATCGAGTTTTGGAAGATTGGCAAGGCCATGCATATTGAGGTCTTTTTCTCTCAGATTTGTGTTGATAATTATATCCTGTTTTTTGCTCTGTTTCTTGCACATGAACATTTCTTGCAACAGATGTGCAATGAAGAACTGGATGTTTAAATTTGTACAGGTGGACCGCAGCAGGGGTTTTCCTCTCCTCAGGTTCAGGGACAGAGAATCTTATGCAGGAAATAAGACAAAGGAGTATGATGATCTGGCAATGCGATATTTCTCCTATGTGTTATACCCATTGGTGGCGTGTTTTGCCATATACTCTCTGATTTATGAACAACACAAGAGCTGGTACTCTTGGATTCTGTCATCACTTACAAGCTGTGTCTACATGTTTGGTAAGTGACTCCTTTCTTGCATTTACCTTCAGAGGCCATTTGATCACCTGGATTTCATGGTTGTGGAGAACCAGGATTCAACTGTAGCTGTGATTTTGCCTGTATTTTGGAACAGGTTTCATCATGATGTGTCCACAGCTATTCATCAACTACAAGCTGAAATCAGTGGCTCATATGCCATGGCGTCAAATGACCTACAAGTTCCTCAACACAATTATTGATGACCTGTTTGCATTTGTCATCAAGATGCCAACTCTTCATCGCCTTTCTGTGTTCCGAGATGGTACTTGTTTTATTTTTGCTCCTGGAAGCTTCTTACTTTCCCCTTTTTTTCTGTACAATTTTGTTTAAGTTATTTCCAGGAGGTTGTGAAAATGAGATCAAAATGTAACAGTACTTCTGGTCGCACCATGTATCCTACAAATGTTTTGCTCCTGGAAGCTTCCTATATTCCCCTTTTTGCTGTAGAATTTTGTTTATATTATTTTTCCAGGAGGTTGTGAAAATAAGAGATAAAAATGCAACAGTACTTCTGGTGGCACCATGTATCCTACAAATGGATCTTTGTATATAGGCATGGCTATTGCAGGCAAACCCACCAGACTGATGGTTTGCAGCTGAAGGTGGTAGGAAACTCTTAGCATGAGTGCTCCTTACCAAGACATGAGTTGGTTTAAGTTTGCACCAAGAAAGACTGAAGCTTGACTATTATTTTGAGTTGTAACAAGTTTCAAGCTGTTCATTGGATGATAGTCCACTGATCTTAGACCTGAATTCTGTCTTATGTGATGAGGGGTGTTATTTTGGTGCTTGCAGATTTGGTCTTTCTTGTCTATTTGTATCAGCGTTGGGTGTACCCAGTAGACAAGAAGCGTGTCAATGAGTTTGGTTTTGGAGGAACTGATGCAACTGAGGAGGAAGGTGTCAAGCTTCTAGAAGGGGAGGCAAAAGCAGGAGATATGGTGGAAGGAGATAGAACGGGGGAAAGAAGACAAGGGCATTTGAGATCAGGTATTACAGAGGAGCAGGTCAGCCAGACAGCAGCAGGAAGGAAAGTTATTAAGGCAGGTACCTCTGTAGGGTCAGGTAGTAAAAGTCCTGCTAAAGATGATAAGAAGAGGTCATAGTGAATTATGTTTAGTTCATTCTTGTTTGATTATTGTTTGTTCTCCATATATCTCAAAAGCACATTTACTAAACATTTCCAATTTTCACACTATCATGTCTCATGTAGATGTAGAGCTATCAAGTTATAACAGGGAAGGAGCTGAGATTAGGCATTCATGCCTGACTGGGTGGTAATTATGTTCTGAGGCAATTTCATTCTGAAAAATTATACTTTTTTTCTGTCAGGAATCACTTGAAATTGCAGGCATTACTTGGAATTTATCTTCATGTCCAACTATACTAGAATTAGTCTATAAAGAACTATTTGAAATTTGTGATTTTTTTGTACCCACTGAAAGTTGATAGTCTTATTATGTCTAAATAAGCACAAATAGGTTTTTTTTAACACACTAATTTACAGATTAAAAGTTGAATAAGCATATGCAATTCAATTTCATTGACTAAGCAAATTGTCCAATACTGATAATAAAAAATACCATGCACAGTTTTGCGCTGTTTATGAAATCAAAAAACAGGAATTACTTGATCATAAAAAGTGCAGGCCCACATGTATGTAATAAGTCTCCTCAAATCTGGTAGTCAAAATTTAACGCGTAAAACATCACATGTCAGATACAACAACCCAACCAAGGTCAATACAACTCATAACCTTCATTGTCCTAGTACACCTCAAATAAATTCACATTGCTGCAGGCTTTCAGGCTTTCGACTTGCTGATCTACTAACTTGTTTGAAGCTGAAACAGAACTTTCAACTTCACTGGATCTGATAACCCAATTGAATCTGTAACAGTACAAATTCTACTCATCCCAGTTGGCTCAATCCCACTGGTAGTTGTCAGGTCATAAGAGGAGGGGCTACTCACAGGGTTTGTTTACCTTTTATTTGTTTTCTAGCAACAATGGATATGAATACAAGAATACAGCAAATTCTATCTACCAAAGGTAGCATAATTCTCTTGGGGTTTGTCAGGTCATTAGGAAAGGAGGGGCTAGTATGTATTTGTTAAGCTTTTATGGTTCTATAAGAACACTGGATAAAAAATGAGGAGGTCACTTGGTCAGTTGTAAGATGGCAGGAATTTTATGGGTATGAGATAACCACAAGTTTTGCAACTACTAAGGCTACTACTACTCACAGGGTTTGTTCAACTTTTATGATTCTACAACAATGGACAAGATTTGGGATTAGTAGGGCTACTCACAGGTTTTGTTAAACTTGTATGATCCTACAACAATAGAGAAAGGTGAGAAAATCATCACTAGGTCAATTCTAGGATAGTATTTCTTTTTTTGGTATGAAGAGAGGTACAGGCTTTCAGGTTAGTCATAGGGGTTGCGAAACCTTTTAAGCAGCTCCGGAATATCATAGCCTAACATGTCATCCACTGCCTGTACCATCTTGGGTTTTGGCTTTTCAAACTTGTCAATGTTGTAGCCTGCCAAAGTCTCCCTGTAATGCTCCAAACTAGGAAAGTCTCCTGGAGGCAAATGGTACTCTCGCTGGACCTGATGAAGGGCACAACCAGTAGGGTTATTATAACAAATAAGTCAAATTCAAAACACAGTGCCCATCTACAACTTGTCCCTGTGCCCATGAGCTTACTGCAGAGCTAAAGATAAGAGCACGGATGAATTCAGGAAACATGATAAGGAATTGAAATTGTGAAGTGGAGAAAAATCCAGATGAAGGAGCTTCAATGTATGTAAGCTAGGAGTAGTATGTGAGAATAGGAACCTTGGCAAACTCATCCTCCAAATTATCAATCAAGCGTTGCTGGGCCTTTTGTTTGCCCATCATTGTTGGCATCTCCTTCTTCAAGTGGCCTATGATGTAGGCATGGATTTTGGCTTGCCGAGCTCGCTTCACAAATTCATTGATCTGGACCCACCTATGCCCTCACATCATCACAGGTCCATGCAATCTAACCACCATCCTCACTCCTGAGAGTTTTGCAACAAATTGTAGGGTGTAGAAAGACTTACCCTTCTATCACATGACTTCCTGGGGATGTCCTTGAGATCAGCCAGCAGGTCATTCTGTTCTCTCTCAAAAAGCTCCCTTCCAATTGGGCCTATCTTTTGCTCATTGATTGGCTTATCATTGAAGGATCTGTCATACCAAAAGAAGCCATGTTCCAGTCAACTTCCACCCAGACATTATGTCCAACATTCTGCAGGCACAATCAAGCACTGAAACTATATGAATACAATGATCAACTTTCAGCCCTTTATCTCCTCAAATGAATTTCTTGCTCTGTGATGAGTGTTACTGTCCTCCCTAATTACTGGGCAAGAGAGTTAAACAAACAGACCCAATGTAGACACGCATTACTTCTGGTGTATTCATCACCTTGCCCAGTGACCACATGAGTGCACCATACACTCTCATCAGCTGCACAACCCCACATGTGTCATCATGTTTCTTGCCCTTTCCTGGAACATATTGATGAATTGCAGAGAAACCTCTACAAACAACAATTTGAATTTAAAACCATACTGAGTGAAGTCATAACCTTATGCTCACTAAGTGTCAGACCATCACCTTCATCATGAATAGCAGTGCTGAGCTGCTATGACTACCCACTAACTTCATCAGCCCACAGCAGTGGGTGTAGACAAGTATATGAAAATCTGCCCAAAATATTTTGCCCTTTCTCTCCTCAACACAATAGTCCAGAGCCTGTCCTTCTCTCATTCAAAGGAAAGAAAGATCCCTTATATGCAGTATACATGTCTTACCATTGAGATACTCTGCTCTAATTGCACATCTACTCCTAGAGTTTGAGGTGGACAATCCCCAAAGTCCAAATACCACTGAATCAAGCTACAAACAAATGCAGCATTAAAAAAGGCTTCTACACAACCATTGCAACAGTAAATCACATCATGACAAGCATGACTTGTGAAGTCTATATCAAGGGAGAAGGTAGGCACTACATACAAGTACCTTCTCCAGACACAGAATGAGGTTCAAGAAAGGAGAACATCACATACTTGTTGGGTATCAACTTGATCAGCTTTGTTCAGGACAACACGAATCTTGTCATCATGACCACGCAAGGAGGTGATAACCCGTTTGAATTCATCACTGATATCCAACTTATGTGGGTCAAAAAGTAGCAGTATGAGATCACATTTTGCAGCAAACCAGGCTGTGACACCTGTGAAATCGTAGCTTCGTTGCGTCCGCTGCTTCTCTCCAGAAAGCACCCCTGGTGTATCCACAAATGTGATATGCTCCAGCAACTGGCCCAACCCAGTCCCCTTTGTCAATCCATCTTAAACTACCACTAACTCACCACCATATTATTCTTCAGACACCCAGACAGGCTTGTTAAGCAAGTGCTCTTACCACTATTCTCAGATAACTTGAATGAGCACACCAATGCACACATGACTAAATAGCATGCTCACAACTTAATCTCCATTTCTCAGTTCCATACTATATGCCAGGACTCCAAGAACATTGAAAACATATGGTGAGCTCAGACAAATTCAAAGAGAAATATTCAAAGGGAAACTTCCCAAAAGCAAGGAGTGACTAAATGAATTAGAAATTAGCTGAACACATTGATGCATGTAGTGTTTCCTTTAAAGTAATATTTCATTGAAATAAGACACATTTTTGCAAATGTGTGCTTACAGGATGTGGCATGAGAGAGCACTCAAACTTGGAAAGGAAAGCTGTGCCAAACTTGCTGAGGCCACTAAATGGCATATCTGCTTGCACTGCAATTGTGTTGCCAGGAACACTACGCTCATCTGTTCCTCCCTGCCTCAACCAATGATCCATCCTTACAGGCATTGAGATTGCAAGGGAAACTAATGAGTACAGCAACTTTACACTGAACTGCTTTGAAAGATAAGCTCTAGATTCAATCACTGACACTGAAAATGAGTACCCACCATGACAACGACAAAACGGTCAGTTGTAGGCTCGGGACCAATATGTGCTCCTGACATAGCAATCCCCAAAGCCAATCAGCATGTGTGTTGCATCTTATAGTAGTTTAGAGAACTACAGACCAAGGCAAAAGAGAACCAAACATCTTGTTTCCTGTACCTGGGTAACTAGTCTGTAGAAGATGCTTGATGAAAGTGGTTTTGCCTGTTGAATATTGGCCCAGGAGCATCACCTGAGGCTTGGCATCGAAGTCACTTGCAGTCTGTGTGATTTAGCCACAACTGCCCATGTAAGCCTGCCAGAAAATCCTTGCAAATGAAGAAGTTGACAACTGCTGCAAAATTTGAGGATAAGTGGAAATAGTGCAGACCAGTAAAGGTGAGACAAAGTCATTGAAGCGATATGCAATTTCCAGGGGCTTGAGCTTCTCAATATAAAGTTTCTTCAGGCCATCAATTATGGATGTCACTGATTTTGCTGGAATTGACTGCATCAAATGCAAAAATTAAGGATTTAAGAAGGGAGACAAATACTACAGCAAGGCATCACATATCTCATAGTTGTCACATTCCATGTAGTTAGCATCACAGATCTCCTTGCTCTTGAGAGTTGTTAAACCATCTTTTTATGCCGAAAACCTAAATCTGGCCATGAGGTTCACCATATCTTACCCACCAGAAAGCTCCAAGACAAGCACAATAGCATTTGGAAGAGTATATTCACTCAAGCCCCTCAGTCATGCTTACCTTTCGAGCTGATTTCTGAGAGAACCACTGTGCAGATTGTGCCTGCAATTGTGGTGATGTTCCTGTAACACAGCAAACCAAATTGCATTGTTAGGTTGAGGCGTGACAGATAAACCCTAAACAAGTCTCCTACTAAAGCAAGGAGGTGAATCTTAAAACCCTGCCCTATAATTGCTACATTTCCACTTCTGTGTTCACAAGTCTGTGAATGGGGATGCTTACAAGTGAACATCAGCATAGAAGAAAGAAATAATACTCACCTAGGTGCTACAGTTTTAGAAGATGGAGCACCAAGTGAAGAATGATGACATACCATTTGTGTGGACTAATGCATCAGATGATGGAGTTTGTTGTGGGCGTGCCATCTACATGGAACATAGGACCAACATTTCAGTGGAGTACATGTGCAGGATGCAACTTGCTTTGAGACCACAATACCAGCACCTCCACTACCACATGGGAAAAAGAGGGCTTGATTAGGAGGAGCTTGCTGCTATGTGTTTGTGTGCACCCACAATTGCACTGTACCCATCATCAACAACTTCTTCCCAGAGCACACCAGATAGAAACAGAGGTGGAACTCAGAGATCACAGCAGTTGTGAGCTTTCTTGTGTTGTTCCTCTCTGTCTACTGCCTTCTTCTCACAGTACATGTGTTTTGTTTGCTGAAAAATCTTGACCCGATTATGGTGATATCTTCTGAAGCAAATTGAAAGATTGGACACAGTCTATGCAAGATGCAATACCTCATCATGGCTTCTATGTGATCAAAGTACATATTTGATAGGAAGTTTTTCTGCAGTTCCTGGAGGTCAAAGAGAGAAACTGTGGCAGGAGTCCCTTTTGGATCCTTCACAATGGTGTGATCACAGATCAGAGAAGATAACTGAACATCAATCCTGTCAGGATTCAAATGGCACCATAGCTCTTGTTGGTGTCAATCATGTTGCTCTATCTCAGTTGCTATCATGCCATGGTCTAAACTTTGGCAGAAATTCTTGTCAGCTCCTTTGCACTGGTGGGATAGATACAGATGATATCAAGTGAAGTATGACACAGCACAGTTTTGCTGCAACTGTTACTGCAACTACACAACAAAAGTTTTGTAGAACAGGACATTGAACATATTGATATAGGTTCTTGATGTGAGAATAGAGCGCATACAGATATAAGATCCTCCAAGCCCTCCATGTTGGGTGGACTGACATTTTCCAAGTCTACAGCCAAGCATCCAATGCACAATGTCAGATCATCTCCTCACAAATGTAAAACTCATGCATGATTGCAGTGATACAGATCCCCATTGTGTCATGGTCTCCCTTTGAATTTCCATAGAACATAACAACAGCAATTATGCTAAGGAAAAATCTCCCATCATCACCCACGAAAGTTCCTCATAGTGATGGTGCTGATAGCAAGTTTGAAACGGATACTTCAGATCAGTATGCTTCTAAAATGGGCATGCTCTCGATTGACAATAGTGTAAAGATTGAAAAATCTACCTGCATTCTTGAGCATATCGGAACTAATTTCCTGGCCTGTCTGTGCCATTGATATCACCTGCAACCACATTGTCCCATCCTCTCTGACATATCAATAAAAAAATTGCAGCTTCCACCTTTTGCATTAACATAACCTTTGTGACCAGGTAAAAGAAAAGCAAAAACATATGGTTGAAATGCACTAGCCTGCATTGCTGTTATAAATTCCTTGAAGCCAAGAAACCCCTGCCGCTTGACATCAGCAACTGCCCATACCTACCATCACCACACTTGCAATGGCATTGGTTAAGCTCCACATTAGCTGCTGTGCACACGATTCTATTTGCAACTTCACTATATTTTCATGGACCAAGTTAAGCATGGGTCAGTCTGCAAAACATGGTCCGCGCATTCTGCTTATACCCTAGACTTCAACCAAATTGCTTAAGCCCATTGTTCCCATAGTATAAGCTTGCAAGGTCAAGTATATAGTCGTTAAATTGTGGAGAGTAACAAAGGGCATGCATCACTGTATACAACAAAAGAATTCCAAAATAATTTTGGCATGCCAAGGAAAAGAAAAACCTTCCCATAAACAAACCTGCTTAAGGTCTGCCCTCGGAAGCTGTGACAGGGAGAAGAACTTGACTGCATCTGGCCCTGTGAGCCTTCCATCAGCATCTGCAACATGAACATGAACATCCAGATCACATACCGAATACATTTCATACCGTTCTGCGTTAGGGTACAGACTGCCAAAGAAAACAGACGGAGAAAGAGATAGAGAAACAGTTGTGAGAATAATTCATGCAAAAACCCTAATTTTAAAGCTGAGGAGTAAAAGAGACCACAATCCAGCTTAAACGTCCTAAACCTCCATCAAAGCCATTGCAAAAAACATGACACAGACAGAGAGAGAGAGACACACAGAGAGAGAGAGAGAGAGAGAGAGAGAGAGAGAGATTTACATACCTGTGTCTGCAAATTCAAACCAGCGCTTGTACAAGGGCTCATCCTGCTTGGAATAGTTTGCGGATGTGATGGACAACATATCCATCTTTCACCAAAACTCGCTCCCCTCTCTTCTTATTTCTGTGTCTTCTTTCCTTTCTTTTTCTCCCGTGCTTCTACTAGTACTACGACTACTAAGCTTTTTGTGTGTGTTTTGCTCACAAAACACACAGACAACAGAAATATCAAAGCTGCAAAGCGCCCAAAAATTCCAACAACAAAGAAAGGTCTGATGACATGAGCTGCTTGGTGGTGGCCGCGACCTCTGTTCTTCTTCCGGGCATTTTTTTAAAAAGAAAAAAGAAAAAGAAAAAACAAAATACACTAAAAGGAGTTTTTCCACACGTCTTTGTTTGTTGCCACTTGCCCACCTATGTGGCCCTAAAACCCTCCCTCCCACTTTTAATTCATTAGGCGCAGGTGTCGATGTTCCAGAAGGGGGTTCCCTAGGGTTTGTGGGGGGCGGGGGTTAATTACCCATTTTGCAGAGAGTACAGCCCCTAGGGTTTGCAATTTCCCTAGGGTTCAGGGTACACCCCTAGGGTTTGCAATATGAAATACTGAAACTCAGCATTAAATGCACCAGGCTCGAGAACATTAGCTACACAGTACGCATAGCAACATCACAGTGTACTTTTTTTTTCCCCTGTAAAACCATGATTTACAAATCATGGTTTTTTTTTTTTTTTTTCTTTTTTCACAAACCATGATTTGTGAGAACCGACTTGTGAGAACCGTCCCTGAAATTCGACAGTTCAAAATTTTTGTGAGAACTGCTGGCCCTGAAAACCGCCTGACTGAATGGTTCCAAGAACCTGCCTCAATAACCGGAACCGACGGTTCTCAGGAAAAGTGAGAACCGCCCAACACTGGGAAAGACTGCAGAATGAATGAATGATGTTAGGGTTTCATTTTGTCACACATTTTGAGGAAACATGTTCTCACCATATGTTACTTTTTCATTTGGTTGCATGGGTTTGAGGAAAGTTCATCAAGTGGTTATTGGGAAGTGTGTGATTTCATCATTCGGAACTTTGTGGAACATAACCCATCATCTCTCATGAGAATCTTGAGGCTTTGATTGGCTGTCAGGTTGCAAGTTACAACCCATTAACCTTCTCTACCTCTGTTTCAATTGCAATCTATTAGTTATAGCATGTAGAGTTCTGAGTGTAAAAAGACTCAAAGCTTGAATGTAAAGAATGGACGAATTATTCCATTGTGAACATTCAAATGAGCAAACTTTGTTGCCCATTAGGGTGAGTCAAAACTTTGAAGTGGGCAGCAAAACAGACACAACGGCTTGCACAGGGCATGTTCAATAGTAATGGTTTTCATGACTTCCACAAATGGGCATGTGGATTTAGGAAAAGAGGCAGAAAAGGCCGCATGAAAACCATTAGGTGTAAAGTAAAAGCCCTTGAACGGGCATGCTTCAGCTCTACAGGCCTGCTGGGAGGTGAGATTAAAGCTAGGCCTACTGAATTTTGAGAAGGTCCTACTCTAAGGGCTCTACTATGTAACAACAAAACCCAAGCCACCATTTTCATAGCACCTTACACCATAAAGACTTGATGAATAAACATCTGCCATCTTTCTTTCTAACAATTTTTTTGCTGTAGGGCAATAAATCATACACAAGAAAGAGTGTTTGTCATGCCCAAACACACAAGATACATTTGTTGGCCTTGCCTACCAAGGCAAAGGATATTGTGTTTAGATTCATTATAGAGTACAGTAGCGTTCAGCAGCCTTTACTCACGGGCAAGGCTCTCTGAGGATGGGCACATTACCAGAATTCAGCACTGCCCTCACTCTGCTGCCTCGGTTGGGTCGGGTGCCTTATTATTACTCTGGTACATCCCCGGAAGCAATCAATTAAAACCCCAATTTTAGGTGGAGAAAATCCCCATGCAACAAGACACACACGCACACGTAGGGAGCTTGTATACTGCGAACACAAACGGAGAATTTACGTTAAAAGCGTTCGCTAACGTTAAGTACGTAACGTTGTTAGTTGTTTCCTTCTTGCTTTTGCTTCTTGAAACACTAGTGTAGCAAGAAAACAATAACTTCACGTTTTAAGTTTTTGTTTCATTTGGACGCGCTTGCATTTGTCGATTAAATCTGTTTTTCCCTTCATCTTGTTCCATCTTTTTTCGATAATTTACTTCTTTAGTCTGCGGCTGCTGCTGCTGCCACAAGCAATGGCGGAGAAGAGTTACAAGTATGTCATCGTTGGTGGAGGTGTTGCAGCTGTAAGCTTTTGGCCACCTCCCTGGTTGACATCATGATTTCTTGCACAGGGGGAGAAAATGAGTCCTTTATTAACTAGTTTTCCGTCCTATTATGTATCCCGTATGTTTGTTTCATTCCGATCCAGCTCTGGAAAAGCTTTTTTTTGGGGTATTGTAATCTGATGTAGTGGGGAATAATCGGATCCGGCTCTGGAAAGCTTTTCTTTGATATTGTAATCTGATGTAGCCGGAAATGAGCGGGGTTTGAGGTTCAATGAGAGATGTTGATGGATCTGTGTGAGTCGGTGAACATGATTAGCATTGTGAAATCGCGCAAGCATGAGCTTCTCAATATGAACAAGAGGTCAAGGAATTTTCTATTTTCCAACTGTATGTCGGTAGCTGAAAGAATTACTCTGCCAAGTCTCCTTCCCTTTGTTTCCGGAATGGCGCTTTTCCTTGCAGAGGGAGCCGAGAAGTTAATGTCTTCAGATGATCGCAATATTTGCTTGCACAAGAGGCAAATTAGCTGCTGTGGATTTCATCAGCTGGACACATGCATTACCTTAGATGGTACAGGGCCTCAGACTCCAAATCGAGCCAGACGCGATGATCATAAGCTACGATCTGGCATTTTTCCAAGTGATTTACTTCCGTTTGTTAAGTTACGAGTTCTTTGTGCAGGGATACGCAGCACGAGAGTTTGTGAAGCAAGGACTAAAGGCTGGCGAGCTTGCTATCTTCTCTGCAGAGAAAGTAAGTAGACAAAATTCGTATGTACCTGTCATCGCCTGATCAGCAGCCAAAGGCTTTGGAATTCATCTGCTCTGAAATATCTCACTTTCAGATGCCAGATATTAGTCTGTCACGTCATCTCTGCAAACTGATTCTTTCCACAATCCAAGAAATGTGTACTGTGGCCTGAACAAGAATCACGCTCTAGAGGAGTATACCTACTGGTCACTTCTTTCTTGCTATTTCACATATTTCTTCCACAGCTAGCTCTTGCAAGGATTCCTTGACCTCCATAACATTCCTGGTTATCTGCATGCATTGCAGGTTGCACCGTATGAACGCCCTGCCCTAAGTAAGGGTTATTTATCCCCTGAAGGTATGCAAGGATAGCCGCTTGACATATATACCCAGCATTTTATTTCCGCAGCATATGCAAAAGTTCAAAGCTTTTTTGCCACACAGATGTTCACAAGACTAACCTGTTGACGAATTTGCAAGCTCTCTGTACAGTTTCCTGAGGATGAGTGTGATAGAGCACTTAGGGTTGCTGTGCAATGTGAGATAGCTGTTCCTTTCAAGTTGGGGATGTCCATGAAAGGTTTAGACACTTTGTGTGAAGTTTTATGCTTCATAATTCTGGTCTTGTTATTTATTTGGGTTTGGATGGTGGAATCTGTTGCATTGCAGGGGCTGCTCGACTGCCAGGATTTCATGTCTGTGTAGGCAGTGGGGGAGACAAACAGCCACCAGAATGGTACACTGAAAAAGGTTGGTTGGTCCTTAATTCTTATGCTCAAGTTTGAACCTGAGCCTGACGGATTATCAAAGTGATGATCATGCACAGAAACAATGAAGTATACTTGCTCTTGGATACAGTCTGTTATATTCTGCCAATGGCATTCTACAAATTATGTCAGGTTTTGTGGTGGAGGCATTTGGCAGTACAGTTTGTGCAAGGGTTGTTTATGGTTATTTCTCAGTGGAACCTATGATGTGTTGGGTAATGGACTCATTGCTGTCAACAGTATAGGTAACTACTGAGAAATCAGCTCTGCAGGTTTCAATTGTGATTGGATTTCACTGGCAAAGTGAACACAATTTTCCCACTGGAACACTGCTTTTGTTTAAACTGTTCTGTTGGAATTCATTCTGGGGTGCATTACATTTGGTGCAGGCATCGACCTTCATCTAAACACTCAGGTATCAAAAGTGGATGTTCAACAGAAAAGTTTAACAAGCTTGGTGGGAGTGTCTTACAGATTTTCAATCCTGATTTTGGCCACTGGGTGTACAGTGAGCCACTTGCACTCTTCAAAACTTTTCAATACAAAACTCCTCCCACAGTTTGCCAGAGTCAGAAACCAGACAAAAATAATCTCATTTTGCCAGATTGAACCTGATGTAAATAGACTTGCTTCAAGTTAAAACTATCACTGGGAAGGATCAACAAATGAACTCACAAAAGATGTCATGTCTGCTGCTTTGCAGTTTACAAAGCTATCAGAGTCTGGTGTACCTGGAGCTGATGCTAGGGGTATACACTATTTGAGAGTGATTGATGAGGCAGATGCCCTAGTGGCAGCAATGAAGGCAAAGAAGGATGGTGCAGCTGTGGTTGTTGGTGGGGGCTATATTGGCATGGAGCTGGCTGCATGCCTGTGCTTGAATGGCCTCAAGGTCACTATGGTTTACCCAAAACCATTTTGCAGTAAGAAATTCACCCTCTCCAACCAAGCTACCAGTGGCCCTTTCAATAGGATTATGTGTGGTTATTGATCTGTGATGTATCTAATCAATTTGGGATTGTTTCTTCTTACAGCTATGTGTGTGGATCTGAGGTTTGTAGTTCACAGAGCTATGTTTATGATTGTCCTACATGGTATCAGGTGCAAATGTGGCCCGCTTGAATTGGATTGCATAATTGTTTGAGATTCATATTCTGATGATTTTTCTTGCTGGCAGTGCCCCGTCTCTTCACAGCAGAACTTGCCTCATTTTATGAAGGTTATTATGAGGGCAAGGGTATCACCATTTTGAAGGGGCCCAAAACAACTGCATTTGAAACAGATGCAACTGGACATGTAAGTGGAAAACAAAAGTCTGGAGAATTCTGGTTATACCCCATCACTACTATGTAAGACAGCATAAATTCAAACTAAAAGCATCATAGGGTCCCTTGACACCAACTCATTCTATGAACAAATCCTATGTTTTGTAAGGGTAATGGTTGCTGGATTTGTCTTTGTCCAGTTCTTTACTGGATTGGAAGTCTGCTTAGTCTCACTAGTTGTTTTCTACATTGCAATCTGAAGAATTGCTTTGCTGCAGGTCAAGGGAGTCAAGCTGAATGATGGTTCTGTTGTGCCAGCAGACATTGTTGTGGTGGGGGTAGGGGCAAAGCCATTATTGGGACTTCTGAATGGACAAGTAGTGGAGGACAAGGGAGGTTTTAAGGTTAGTTCCAATTTTCTGGATAATTTACCAAGCATACAAGTAGAGTTTAGGCAGACTTGCATGGAAATTCCAGTAGAAATCCTTGAATAAGCATGTTCTTTACAGGACTGTCTGATATCTGCACAGGTTATCACTGAGTGGGTAGGTAGTGAATGTCATTTATTTTCTGATGGATGAAATCGATTTAGTGTGTGCTTTCTAAGTTTTCCTTTTGGCAGGTTGACGGATTTTTCAGGACAAGTGCTCCTCATGTGTATGTGGTTGGTGACCTTGCTGCTTTCCCACTGAAGATGTTTTGTGACATTAGGAGGGTGGAGCATGTAGACCATGCACGGAAGTCAGGCATTCATGTTGTTCAGGTTCATCCCCTTCCCTCCGCTGGACATCCAAATGAAACAGGCCTTGGGGAGGCTGAATAAATAGCTTCAAAATCTGTATTATGACATCACAGAATTCTAAGTTTGTGGTGGATATCCAGAGTCTTTTTGATGGTGTAGTGGATGAGTTTCAGCTAGTGGCATGCAAGTCTTTTGAATAAACATGTAGGTTAAGAAGTCATAACCTTGAGATATTTGATTGTTTCTGTGCATTGCAAAGTGCAGGCAATCAAGGCAGCTGAAGAAGGGAAGACGATTCCTGAATATGACTATCTTCCATATTTCTATTCCCGTGCATTTGAGTTGTCTTGGCAATTTTATGGCGACAATGTTGGGGAAGGTATTACATGGGGAAGGGAGGGGGCATGTGCAGCCAAGTCCAAATTTGGTACCTACTGGGTCAAGGATGGGAAGATCATGGGTGCATTTTTGGAAGGTGGCACTCCAGAAGAGAACAAGATGATGGCCAATGTTGCAAAGGCTCAACCATGTGTGTGCAGCAATGATGAACTTCGTGCTGCAGGTCTAAGTTTTGCTGCAAAATTTCATTGATATGTCCATAGTTGTAACTTCAGAGAGCAGCACGCTACAAGAGAGTTGGTGCAAACATTGGGAAAACTGCAACCATGTGTACGTGACCTTAACAACAAACTCTGTGCTGCTGGTCCAAGTTTTGCTCTAAACTTTTTGTTCATGTATTTGCACATTATACTGTCACATGCATGTGTCCATAAACATGTGACAGACAAGTGAAGCAAATAGCAATGTTTGGTCTTAACCATATGTTTGAAACATGTGACTTCTGTGATGTGATCTGGTGTACCGTTGGTTTGTAGCTCATTGAACAGATGTCTTCTTGCGTAGCCATGCCTAGCTTATGGCTTTTGTATTCCGGAAACATGCTAATGATTATCTATATGTGATATTTGTTTCTCTCCACTGTGTCACATATTCCAAAGAGCTGACCTCTCAAAATTAATTACTATATATCGGTATGTCATTGGTGTCAGTGAGAGTGAACGAACAGCCAGCAACGCACCATCCATTGGAAGCCTGTTATTGTTCAGTTTTGGATGAGAACCCCAACTGAGTTGACACCAGGTTTCACCTTGGTAACCTATCCTGTAAAAATAGGAAGGTAGGTAGCAATATAGGTGGCTATTCCATAAGTAGATGTGTGCAGAGGCGAGTTGTTAGTAGGTTAGCAGTATAATTAGAATGTGGTTAGATAGGGAAATAGAATCCAATGGAAAAGAGTGTTTCCTACCCCACCACCCATCATCCATCCCTCATAGTGAGCTTTAGGGTTGATGGAGGAGCTCCACATTTGGCTGGCACAATTTCCTAGTTATTCAATCCTTTGTGTGTGTGTAGTGTGGAAGGTGCCCCAGTTCCACCTAGGAACATGGCAAGCCCAGTAGGGTGAGTTTGCTGTATTGCTGGGTGGTGATGGGCTGTTCCAAAGCGCATGTAACTGGTAATTCTCCATTGTTAATTCACATCTCCAAGGTTTTCTGAAGGCTCATTTAGATTTCAAGTTGGGTCATTCAAGATCGCAAGTGACTGCACCAAAAGTGGAACCGCTGACAAAATGGCTGCCTGTGCTACCGTTGGAAAAAGCCTGAAGAACTGTCTGAATGTTGTGGAGTTGGATGTCACCTGTTCAATATCCTTGTTTATAGATTTTGCCTCTTTTCAGCTTTGGTCCACGTTCCACACCTCTTCTTGCACACACACACCTCTTCCACCATGACCAGGTCTACCACTCCTTGCGAGAATTGGATTTTTGCACATCTTCTAATTTTTGAAATTTTTTACTTGATGTTGTTAAAGAATGGGTCAAAAAAATTCAATTCTAACTTGCTTCGAATTTGTGTGTATTTTTTCAATCAGAGCATTGAAAGATTGTATAACATATGAAGTGTAGCAACACTGAAGCTTAGTAGTAGAGTGAAAAATTGTAGCAAATTTTTCACTAGGGCTGCCTTAATAACCCTATGGAGTTCTTCTGGCCTCCTTTTACTCCTAGAAAAAGAGGAAGGTGGAAAGAGAATTTGTTTTTCTTTTGGGGTAGAGGGTTTGTAGAAAGAAGGGAAAAAAAAAATGAGATGAAAGGAAAAAGAGAAGAAAAGGAAAGAGAGAAAATGGGTTACCTTAAAGCCTTAGTAGTATGTGAGCTTTATTAGTATAAGGGCCTGCATGTGGTGGACCCGAACAAAAATTGCATGAAGCATCAAACGCATGGATGGAATTGATCACAAAGTTCATGGATGGATGAAATGTGACATGTAAATGAAATTAGTTTTTGGATGAAAATTTTTAATTGAAATTAAAGATTACCATATATTGTGTGAGAATAAAATGGTCTTTGTAGACAATTCATAACTTGCATGTATTTGGTCATATGGATAGAATTTTTAGGGATGAAATTATGGATGAAATTATGTTTTACTTCCATAGGTTAATTATTGTGCTAGTTTTGTCAAAATGACTTCAATTTGGGTCCAAGTCACAAGAACTTGAACATGAATCCCGCATGTTTAACCATGCAAACTTTGGGAACTTGCCAACACTAATAAGAACCAGCAATGAATGTGGGAAGACTATCCAAAATTGGAATGGAACTCTTGATAATTATTTGTGTAGTTCTTAAGGCTCATTATCACAAATTTAAAAAATCAAAGAATTATTTTTTGGTAATATGACCATGATTTTCAAAAAAAATTGAAAAAAATCAAATGATTGTCTATATAAAAGTGCCAATTCCTCACTCACTAGTTCTTTCATGAAAACCATAAAAAAAAAAACTTTCAAGATTTTGAAAAAAATTGAATTGACAATTTTCTAGTTCTAATATTTTTTAAAGATTGAAAGCAAGGATTATGATCAAAATCAAATATCAGCCCAACAATAAAAAATCCTTTATTATTCCATTTGAGTATCATGGGAAAGAATGCAATAAACAATAATTTTTCCATAAAAGAAGGAAAAACGCAACAACAACATATGCAATTATGTATAATGTAAGATGAAATTAAAAAACATTATTTTAAAATGTACATTGACCTTGAACGAGTTGTAAAACTATGGTACAAAAAAACCCAAAAAAAAAAATCTATATTTTTTTTTGCTTTACGTTAGGTGGAAAATTTAAATTTCATTTTGAGTTTGTGCAACTTCACTATTGTTACAACTCTTAACAAATCGTATGTAATAAATGAAAACAATTGGTATTTGACACTTAGTTTTTAATAAAAATTTTCCCTTCTTTTGTGAATAACAAACAGCATTTGAAGCTCTTAGAAAGGTTGGTTGGGGTGGAAAAAAAAACACCCAAAGGTATTGTGATTTTTAAAATACCTTTATTAAGGGATGTCAAATTGAGTTTTTGAAAGTTGATTATGTACCTCATTACTACTACTACTACTACCATGTCCCTTGACAATTTCAATGGTAATTATATTATTTTTCAAAAATGTTGATTTTTTATTTTTTTTTTCTTCTTCCTCTTCTTCTTTTTTTCTCCTAGTAACAAAATTTTGTGAAGGAAAATATTGAATTTTTAAGAATATTTTATTTTGTAAAATAAAAAAATTCCAGAATTATTCAATTATTTGATGTTTGTGTGAAAGCTGTCAAGATATTTATAGTTTATTTATATAATATCCTTGGTTTTATTCGTTTGCAGTGGTGTTCGATTATCCTTGTCGTCATTTGTTGTCATTCGTTCGATCATCCATCCCC
>Ga0209611_10005035_pt1 | contig 22375 bp, 16 predicted proteins | sample S1TSphgellanicum_3_FD_187693 | JGI IMG/M metagenome (GOLD analysis project Ga0209611, IMG submission 187693) | Host-associated microbial communities from peat moss isolated from Minnesota, USA - S1T2_Fc - Sphagnum magellanicum MG (SPAdes) (version 2) | ecosystem: Host-associated > Plants > Peat... | reverse complement strand
TTTCCAAGGTAGTCATTAATGGCTAATGGAAGGGCAAAACTAATGTAAGTTGAACTATTTTTGGAAGTAAAAGAGAAAGGAAATTTATGTGCAAGTGAGACCAAAGTTGATTTGTGATGCAAGTGCTTTGGCATAGTAACTAGAAAAATAAAACACTCTAGGACTTCAAGTGGGACGAATGTTTCTTGGAGGCAAAGAGTGGCAACTTTTCGTCTCTGTTGTGTTTTAACAAGATTTTAAACTTTGCAAGAACATGCTTCAATTTTGATGGTATGTTATTTTGAACAAATGTCACACCATGTGCTTTTTGAAAATCTTGTAACTTGTCAATAGGCATTCTATGTGTAGTGAATCAAATTGAAGTCTGCACATTCTTGCCATTCTACAACACATTAAAGCTTTTAGGTTTTTGGAAGTGTTATATCACCTTGATGGGAAACTTTAGGAACCGGCAAAGAAGAGCTAGGTTAAGTCAACCATGTCTTGCAAGAATAGTAGCAAAATTTACCTTAAATGAAATTGCATTTTCAGAGAAAAAGACAAAAGGGAAAAGTATGACAACAATGATTTAAGGAGAAGGCAAGGAACTTGGCTAGAACTACAATAGATTTAGCATCCTCTAATGGAACAACACTAGAAGAAGATACACCTAGTTGTGGAAAGTGTAAGGCTTAGTGCAAAAGCTTGCAACTCTCATAAACTCTAAGCTTGGGACTTTTCTTTTTGAACTTAGTAGATAGTTGGTCATGGAAAAGTTGTTGGGTAGCAAGATGATAAAACCCCATCTCCCAAATTATTATCTTCCTCCTACGGAAGCAAAGGCTCAACATGCCCTTGTCCAAGGGTTGAAAATTGAACTTGACTATGTGAAAGGGGTGTAATCCAAGGAAAAATAACATGTAAGGGCATTCTGCTTAATGTTGTGGTTAGTAGAGAAGTTGTCGGTATTAAAGCATTAGGCAAAGTCCTTAATACAGATCCAACGAACATTTCTACTGTTATATAGAGACGAAAACAAGTTGAAGCATCTGGTTCATCATAGTGGGCTCTCTTTACTAAAAAACAATGGGCAAATTATCTTGATGAAAACACTATTTCATACATGATAGATTGGTGGAGAAGTGAAGCAAGGGTTAATCTTAATAGGATCGATGTCACAAGTAAACACATTGTCACTAAGGTGTACGAAAAACATGCCACACATTTATTGTTTGAAACCTAAGTGAGAAATACATACTCCTTTTCATTCAATTAATCTTTGAAAACTGAACTAAGATGTTTGTGAATTTTTCTAGATTGTAGGAATGTGCAATGACCATGATGAATTTCTTTAAATAAAAGGAATTTGTCATGTAGGTAGTATTAGTAGTTTGAATCCCTTGATTTTCACAAAGTTTATGCACCCAAAGCAAATTAACTAATCTTTGTCTACATCAAATGCACTATATGTGAATTTTTGTAATTTTTGTTCTTTAATTTGTAGGCTTCCAAATATGTGCATTGAGGTTTGTAGACCATAGAAAATGTGATTAATTTGAATCTTCTTTTTGTTTTGGACTTTGCATATGTTTGAATCTTTTTTGTCATTGTTGTATGTACTTGAATGTGTAATTTATACATGGTTGTTACAACATATAAGTAAACTCTACAATGAATGTTAGAGCTACTATATGTTATCTCACTTTTTCTATGTTGTTTTTATATATTTTGAAATACAATGAGCAATATCATTCCAACATTTTAATTATAATTTGTGTAAAGTGGCAAAGGTATGATATATATATTATAATCTAAAGTGTGTTTTTTGTTTTGTTGTAAGTACAATGTGCATTTTTTCTACAACATTATACATTATGTGTAGACCATGTGTGACATCAAGGCTAGGTATTATATGTAGTACTAGTATACATAATGTATTGTATTTATTAAAATTTAAGAATATATGTGTATTTTTTGCATATTATTATATGCATTTTGAATATCGTGTTTATTCATTACAATGCATGTATACATACATGGTAGATTTTATTTTCATAATAAATAATTTGTAGTAGGTTTGTATATTCTTTGGACTTGAATGTGCATTTTCAATAATATTTATATAGTAAATACATTAGTAATGTGTACTAATGATGTGAATTGGATTACAAACTACCAAATTGACAATGAAATCCAATCTATGCACCAAGGCATTCATTCCAAGTAATAATCTTCGTCCACATTATGTACATGCTTAACCCTACTTATAGTGAGACTAACACTTAACCGAGTGCAAATAAGATACGTGAGCCACACATGCCTACCTTTTGACTACTTGTGTGATTATTTTGTGGGAAATATTCTTAGAATATTCTTGAAATAATCTTCAAAAAAAAATTATTTATTTTTTAAAAAATTAATACTATTTTATTAAGGTTCATGTTAAAACTTTGGCCAAAAAAATCATTTTCAAAAACATTCATATCCATTTACAAGTCCTTTTACTGTTTAAAAGTAAGCATTGTAGTGCTTAATGAATGTTTTTGTTAATTTTTTACTCATTGGACCAATTTCAAATTAATTCACATGTTCCCATGATATATTAAAAATACAACTATATAAACTAATCTTATAATTTCAACATCAAATTAAACTACAACTTTAAAACATGAAAAAACCAAGCAAGCATTACACTTGTTATGGTACGTGTTATTATGATTACACCCATCCTAGAATGATCAAAGAATCTCACTTTTTATGTGAGCAATGACAAGGAGCATGACACACTTTTTATATAACATTGTTTGTTGTTACATTGGGAATGGCTTATGGGGCAAGGTGTAAAGCCTCAAGAACATTGGGTGTTCTCTTACGATTGTGTTGGCTAGATCAAAGGTGCTAGGTGCATGTTCTTTGTGGCTAGGTATCCCAGTTTAACAAGAGGTTGCAAAATGAGATGGGGATTCTTTGGCACAAGCCATGGAAAAGGTAAGTGGAAGTTAAATAATTGCTCAAAATTTTGTGTGTTTTTATTTGAATTGAATTTTTTTATATTTATCATTTTTAAAACCCATTTGCCACTACTTATTCCATTATGGAAATCTTGCAAGAGAGTGGGATGGGGCAGGAGTTGTCGTGAAAAGAATATTAAGACGAAAACAATTGTAGAATCCTAAAAGAATACTACAATTTGCTATAAAGGTGGCTTCTTTCCTTGATGATACTCTATCTATTTGAGTTCCTACTTTTTATTCCCAAACTAAATCAAACATTTTTCAGAAGTTTTGGCACATTCATTGATGATGTAAATAGGTCAAACCTTCATGGATGTGACGATATCCCTAGATCTTCAAAATTCCACTCCATTTACTTAGTATCTACTTTTGATCCTACATTGTTGATGGCGTGAGATCTTACATGTTTATATCCTCCTTATGTGATGGAGGAGTGGGAAACATGTCAAAATAGGTTTCATGTTCTCCCATGGTGAATGATTAAGCTCAAACCCAGCAACACCATGCTGGTGAAAGAACAAATGCAAGAGTTTGAAAAGCAAGAAGAGTGGGAGTTTGAAAGAGATTTTGAAAAACTTTCTAATATGTTGTAGACTAGAAACAACTTTGCAGTTATAGTTATTGAAGGGAATGTAGGAGTTGATTTCTACAGCCTACAATGTCAACAACCAAAACACATGGTTAGTGAATCTTTTTCTTAATTATGTTTGGGGTTGTGAATTTGGAGCGGGTGACTATGTAGTGGTTGGGATTTATTACCAAAAATGGGCGAAGGGTAATCAATCCTATGTTTATATGGACACTCCAACATAACATATATATATGTTCATTTGGTCAAAGCTATTAAGTTCCCCATGACACCACAAGATCATTGAGTCAAAGGAGATGATCCAATTTACAAATTTTTTTAAAAACATGAAGTTATGATATACTCTACATTGAGAGAGGATGATTACATGTTTATAATGTTCTTAATTATTGTAAATTGGGTTTATAAGCTCTTTTGTTTCTTGTTAAATTCTAATCTAATTCAAGGCCTTTTGCTTTTATCATGGGTCATCCATGGGGCCTCTGGAAATGTCACAACTCTAAATGCATTATTGTTTCATGTTATTGATTAGATTATATTTATATCAACTTTGTAAAGTTGGCATAAATTGATCCAATAGCTAAAGTATAACCAACTGTGGGAATCGATGTGTCAACATTGATATTGAAAAATTATGGTGGTGGGATAAGCTTTCTTTAGATAATTGTTCTTGAAAACTTGGTCGGTTGTATTTAATTCATGAGTCATCAATGATGCACCCCCAAGCTCCTTGATAGATTCAACTGTGAATCCAAGGTGAAAACAGTGGAAGGATGAGGAGTTAAGGTACACTTTCTGGCTTGTAACACTTCGAGGGTAGAAGGGCATGCTGAAGCTCTAGGATAGGGACTAAGGAGAATGACAAGCGGGCCAATTATTCACATAGACCTGCACAAACCAAACAACAAGTTGGTTAATGCATAGTTGGAACACTTTTGGTGCACGGACGAACCATGGGCAAACACAAACTCACAAGATTCACCACGGCTCAAACTTGGGGGAAATCACCACCTTCCCCTTTATAGTATTCTTTGTGCTTAGCCACAAGGCTAGCACCCAAATGTCATTTTGTCTCGAAATTCTCGAAATTGGGATTCCCGTGACTTTGAAGGTTCATAACTTTGTGTGCAGACCTCCAATTGAAGTGAGGTTGACGGCAAAGTTGTAGCCCTCATTGAGAGCTTTTCAAAATTATGTGGCATGCCACCTGCATGCAAGGAAATTATGGCGATTCCTGACTTTTAGTGGTCGGGAGTCAAATTGGCAATTCTTTTGGCCATAACTTATGTTGTAAGTACCCAAATGGGTCATGCAAGCCCATTGTAGAAATCTACGTTTCAAGATCTTTCCAATGGTATAAGGAACTCTTCAATCCAATGAAATTTGACCCTTGAAATTGCCCTCTAAAAATTTGGGAGCCCATCGGGACTCCAACTCCCAAAGTGGGAGCCCACTTGGGAGTGTGTGGGTTCATTCCTTTAGTCTCCTACATTCTCGGGAGCATGAAATGTGACTCCCGGGTTTCATTCTTGGCTTGCACCTTTGCAAGCCTTCGCTTTGGTCACAAGCCCAAGGCTAGGGTTGCAACAATCAAGTTTCTCAACCCAATTTTTAATATTTGTTAATCATAAAACACATAAAACACATATGGAAGGATTGATTTTCACTTTAAATATGTTTATAGTACCCATGGCTTTGACTACATACATACAATTAGTTCTTCAAACAAAATTTTGTAAAATTTTAGTTATAAAAAACATGACAATTGTATGTTACATACATTTTGCATATATTTCCTACCCACTATAATGCATGCATATAGACACGTGGCATATTTAATTTATAATTTGAATACTTTGTAATAGGGTTGTGTAGATTTTATGTATTTTTACAAATTTTTTGAACTTTTCAGTTAACAAATATCATGACTTTGTTGCATCATCAAACATTATAATATAGGGTTTAATAAAAGTATATTGACATCATTGACATGACAACCATGAAGAGGAGCTTTTGGAAGTAAGAATAGGGTCAAATTAAAGCAAAGGAGGTGTAGGTTTTGAGCATTTATAATGCCCAACAGTTGGGCTGAAATAGTTGGACTTATATTTTTTGAATTGTTGTTTAAATGTTTGGAAATAATTTTAAATTCATGTGTGAAAGTAGTAGCTTTAAAATGCTTTATTGGCAACTATGTTTTGACATTGTAGTATTACATAAGTGCCCTTCACACACTTTACACAAATACTTATGACATATAGAATTTGCAATAGATGGATATTTTGAAATGTAGCAATAGATAGATTCCATGGAAAGTTTGCACTTTATGTATTACAAATTTGAGCTTGTATTTTGCATGTGTAACTAAATTTCAATCCAACAGATATCCCAATTCAACACAATTGTTCAATGAAATAGGCACCATCTTGGATAGATATTCATTTTATTACTTTGTAAAAAGAATACTGAAAAAATATTCTTCTATTGTATTTGAAAATATTGTACAAAAATTCCTAATGGTATAATGAGTACATGTATCTTCAACTGAGTTACAAGGCTAGTACTTCAACCTCATATACCAAGTTTTTGCCATTAATTGACTTGAAGATGTTCAAATTCAAGATATTAAATTGCCAAATTAAGAGAATGGGCTATCAAGAAGCCCAAATGCACCCCCTAGAGCATGAAAGTTCTTTCTATCATATAATTACCACCAATCATTACTTGGGATTTTTTGCAACACAAATTAATCAACTTGTGCATTAGTTTCAAATATTAGATATGAAATATTTGCAAAACCATATGGGACCAAATGTAGATCTAAGCTTCAATTAGCAAAACTGCAAGTGTCATGGGGAATCAAACAAAAACATAAAAACTAGAACCATTTGTGGAAGCAAAAAAAAATCTCAAAGTTGAGTTCAACCTTTCATTTGAGGTTGCAAATGGCACTTGCACAAGGAGATAATGAGTTTTTGCAAACTTGTTTTTTTTTTTTACACAATTGTGTCAATACACTAAACAACACCCCAAAAAATTTCAAGTAACCAAAACTTGCAAGAACCACAACTTTACAAATCCTAGGCTATCAAAAATAACATTTGTGCACAAGTTTGAACAAGGTGAATAATGTTAGAAATTCCTTTTTGTCAAAAAAACTAGGATGAAATGCTTGTAGAAAAAGGAAGTTCATTTCTTTCCTATATGTGGAGGAAGTTTAATTCCTATTTTCCTCTACAATTTACATCACCACAAAGGTAGGAAAAAGTCAAAACTAGATGTTCCTAGTCAATGAAGTTGATTCCATAATCCTGTTAAATCCAAGTGGCAAATAATATATTACTTGTGGGCGTATACAAGGTACTTTATGTATAAAACACAGAAATTCAAATCAATGCACAAGTTTTAATTGAACTACTAGTGGTAGAAGTAGGACCTACCCATGTAAGCTCCTCCATGGCACTTATTTTGTGGAATGTGAAAAATACCACCTACACAAATACACATACATTAGTCTCAACCTAAAATGTAATGACACAAATGAATGTAACAAAAGAAAGGAATGAAGAAACATACGTGGTATATGTGCCTAACATTATTTTCAATTTGGATAGGGATGTCAAACAAGTTTGCATCATAGCATTGATGGTTTAAAAATCTAGAAATATTGTTGCACACAATTCCATTTAAGCACAAAGCCCTTTCATCATCTATTAGGTTCTCCATGGTTCATCAGCATCCAAAACCATGCTATATGCTAGTCTTTTGCAATCTTCATACACCTTGTTGCAATATACCATTTTTGCATTTGTCACAATCTCACCAATAAATTCAAACATAAAAGAACCAGCTGCAAAGTCTTCCATTGTTTGGACGCCCCATCCCTTTCTAGATACAATCATAAACACCTAGCAAAAATTGAAATCAATGAAATCATGAGCATCTAATACATATTTAATTTTAATTTCAACATACAAATGTTCATAATAATATAAACAAAGACAAAATTGAGATAAAAAACCAATTCATATATGAAACATGAATTAAGTGAAGGATGAAATAGAAAACTTGTAATTTGTGATTGATCCCTCTTTGCACAACTCTGTTCACACAATCTTTAGAACAACCACATTTTCTAGAACATTCTTGTAAGAAGCTTCAGTATTTCTGAACCTATGATTTTAGAGCATCGACACCCCATGGCAGGCTTCATGCACTTTAACAATCACAACATGTTACATGCAACATGGTAACATTGTAAACATATAGTTGATCAAAGCAACAAACATGTACCTTCTTCAAAAATCTTGGGCGCAAATGCCCACATTCAAAATAAATATGTTGGCCTCCACTTTTGCATGCACAAGTGCAATGCATAATGGGATCCAAACAATTAAGTTAGTGTAGTTTGCAACAAGCTTTTGATCAATTGAAAATCTAGTTTCCAAATTTAAGTGTGCATTATAATGAACAATGGGTTTTGTGATGTACACAAAGTCAAAAGCAAATGAAACATTTGTCCTATCATTGACTCAAGGTATGGGTATTCCTTACACTCACTTGAAATGTCTTGGCAAAACTCATGCGGGTCCTCACCCTATCCAAACCACTACATTGCAATTTAAACCACAACTAAGATTATCATTTTCCAATACTCCTTTCGTATAGAGTCATGAAAACAAAGAAAACAAAATAGATTTGAAAATAAATTGTGGTGTAGCACCCCACAATGATTAAAAAACAAGTTTAGGCAAAGTGAAAACTTAATGCCCATACATATTAGTGCAAGCCCTATGGAGTCTACATTTTCAAACTTAAGTTATTTACCAAATGTGAATTATTTCTTGCCTTTCTTCACAAGTTTGTTTTGTACCTGCATATTTACAATTTTTTTTTTTGAACCATGATTTGTAAATCTAGTCTTAGGAGTCAGAGATATTCTTGTGATTCTTGGCTCAAACTTGTGCTTGTGGTCATTGAAATCATCCACAAAAGCGGCCAATCAATGGGTCAAAGCCTTAGGTGTAAAAATTAAAGGATTTGCTGACAATTTTTGGTGGCAAATTAGTATGCCATGTGTCTCTATGAATTATAGCTTTTTTCTAAAATAATAACCTTGGCAACTTTGAAGTACATTTGGATGGGGTCTTTTGATTTTCAAATCTTGTTGGGATCTTTTGTCCCTCCTTAGGTAATGTAACTTCCGTTGATTATACCTTATTTGCAGAGGGAACAAGCTTTGTTCACTTCATTGGGGAATCATATTAAGTACCTCCAATTGAAGTATGGGTTTCAACACCGTGCTTTCTTTTTGGTGTCCTTTTAAAAACATTCATCTCATGGATTAAAGTAGCCAGGGGATCTTCATGTACTTCTTTTGAGTTTTCGTGAGATATATCTTATGATCCATTCAATTTTTGACCAAGATTATTAATCTTTTCACTTGAAACCAAAACATTTTCACCCAATGCAACCCCCACCAAACCTACACACTCTTCATCCCCATCATTTCCTTCAACAAGTTCTTACTAACAAAGTGTTTTTGACCACACCTTGTTTACATTGTTTCATTTCAAGAGAAGGGTTAGATATGCATGAACCTACCCTCTTGTCATAAAGTGACTCCTTAACTTGGTTAGTTTCACCCGTGCTGAGGGTCTCAAGTCTCTTGTTGGTCCCAAGTCGGGACCAAATCACTCAAGTTGCGGAATTGGGAAAGGCTTGGGGCACGCTCCAAGCTCTCAGCACTAAAAGGGGTAGAGGGGCGTGCTAAAGCTCCGAGATTGGACTAGGAAGAGGGATAAGCTATTCACTCACTCGAACCTGCATCAAACCAACCAACAAGTTGGTTAATTCGCATTCTGGAGCACCCTTGGTGTTAAGACAAGCCACGGGCAACACTAGACTCACTTGACTCACCACGGCCCGGACTCGGATGAAGCCACCACCTTCCCCCATATAATATTCTCTGCGTTTCACCATTGCACTTGCATCTGAATGGCACTTTTCCCGGGACTCCCAAAGTGGAGTCCTAACACTATCCCGGTTTGGACTCCCGGGACTTTGGGTGCTCATAACTTCTCGCTCTAACCTCTAATTGGGACGAGGTCTGAAGCAAACTTGTAGCCCTCATTAAGGGCTTTCCAACGGTGTGTTGCACTCTACCTGCACATACCGGGATCAAGTCGATTCCCGACTTTTTGTGGTTAGGAGTCAAACTACCAGTTTGATTCCCGACCTTTCTTTTGACCATAACTTGTGATACAAATGTCCAAATGGCTCATGTGAGGCCATTTTGGACATGTACACTTCCAGACCTTTCCAACGGTATAAAGAACACTTCAATGCGAGGTGTTTTGACCCCTACAATTGAACTCTGAAGTTTTGGGAGTCCTAAAGGATTCCGAAGTCCCATTTTCGGGAGTGTGAATGGCGACCTCACACTCCCCTCAAAATGGGGTTGTGACATTTTTACTAACAAAGTGTTTTTGACCACACCTTGTTTACATTGTTTCATTTCAAGAAAAGGGTTAGACATGCATGAACCTGCCCTCTTATCCTGAAATGACTCCTTAACTTGGTTAGTTTCACCCATGTTGAGGGTCCTAGTATAGTGCATGTAGAAGTTCGTTCCATATATGTCTTTGTGAAAAACCTTGCACAATAGAGCACAATATACAACATTGTTCAACTCATAAAACAACAATGTCTACATGTACCATACATAAGATATGTATAGTATTCCACAAATGTAGCACTGCCTACTTCAAATATGTTTAATACATCAAATATACAAATTACCCTGACATCAAATGTGCATAATATGGCAATAGTATAAAATGTACATTATAACACAACAAAAAAAGTACAAGTTTAGGGTCCAACTACACTATAGGAACCACATGTGCCCCTTTAGACAATTGTTTTATTATTAGGATATTTTTAGAATTTTAAAAATATGTCTTTCAAATAAAATTAAAGATCTTTAATAATAATATTATGTGAAGGTGTATATTAAAAAAATCCCAAAATTTTTCATCAAAAAATATTTTCAAATTGTGCTTTTAATGTCATAACTACTTTTAAGTAATGGTTACAAGACGTTGAAATCCTTATATGTATTTTTCATTCATTAAATTGATTCCAAATTTTTATGATATGTACATAATGTACTCACAATAACATTTTGTAAAAAAAATTCTATTTATTATTATCATGTTTTTTTATAATTTAAAGTTTAAAAAATTAAACAGTGGTTACAATTGTTAATGGTACATGTTAATATGATTACACCCTATACAAACATCTACGAAAGCAACAAAAGTAACAACATAAAATTTATTAGGATTATCAACAAATGTGAAAACTACATAAAAAATAACTGAAAATTTGTTAAAAGTATGAACAATTACAAAAACAACATAAGAACCATGTGTTAGTTCAGTATGAACACTTGTAAATACAACATAAAGAAAAACAAACAATGTTTTCAAAGTGACTACAATTGCCAAAAAAAATATTAAGAATAACATTTGCAAGTATGAACAACAAACTTTGATACTAATCTTTATGAAAAACCATGGTGTGCATAGTGATAGATATGTTCAATAGATACATAGAAGGTAAATTGATGGTGTATAAACTCATACACTATACATCAATGTAATCAATTCAAAATTTGAACTTGTATAAGTTGTTGTTTATTGTATAAACACAAGATATATTGGACAACAAAGACCAACTATAAAAGGAACCGTGAGTGTAGGCAATATGCAAATTACATTAAGTTCAAAATTTTGTATTTTGTTGTTAATCAAATAGAATGTATCCAAGGGCATACCTATGTAGCAAATGGATCAAATGGAAAATACAACAACAAATGTATCCACTGCCAAAACACCTGAAACAAATCACCACAACAAATGAAATAGACTCAACAGACCTCCACAGTAGAGTGTAATACTCAATTAATGTAATAAATATAGTAGCATCAACAAAAAATGACTTGATCACAAGGGAATGTAAGAAAAATACAAAATTTACCAACATTGGGACAATCTACCAATGCAATTTGCTTACGCAAATTGAGATGTTGCAACCAAGCCTCCTCACAACCTTTAGATATTTTTTTTTCTAGTAGCTCTTTGTTGAATTATTTGAAACCAAAACTTTTTTACCACTCAAAGGACATATTTGTCCTACAATGAATATTTTCACACTTGCTACTTTGCTTGAAGTGTATCAAAACACACCAAGGGTGATATAGATGTCTACACAAAAAAACTACGATATCATTGTGTGGGAATCCACACAAACAAACAACACATGGTGTAATCTTTAAAAAACTAGGCCCAATGTCAAACTTCATATTTGAGTTGCATAAGGGATGAAGGTGCATTGTTGATCCATTACCTTTTTTTATGAGAGTAACAAGCTGCTCCCCCAAAGAATTGTATTACAAGTCACAAAACACCCTCCTTTGTTTTAACTCTCTAAGTTCGATTTCTTTAAGGTCCAATTCAACCCCCATTTTTTGTATTATGTTTCATGCTTAATAATTAGGTTTTGAAAGCATTTTTCTTAGATTCTTTGAGCTATCAATGCATCTGACTCCAACTTAAGCTTTTTATTGATCAGTTTAGGTGATGATACCTTTATTAGTTGGACCAAATCATAGGCATTTTCAATAGCAAAGTTGAAACAAAGAGTTGACGCGTGTTGTCGATCCTTAGCTTCTAAGACCTTGTCTTCTCCTTCTCCTCCATCAAAAAAACTTGTACTAATTTCATTAACATTATGACAGTTCGCAGTTGGTCAATTAACTTTTATTTCTCCTTCTATGCTCATTCAAAATTATTTTTTGAAGCTTCTAGTTCCATAAAAACAAGCTACAACAACTAACCACCTCACTTTGTAATTTCAAAGTCCATTGTTTTGAAGCTTGTTATTGTTCAGGTACACACAAGTTTGTGGGAGTTTCAAGCTTTGTGTCATTGGCCTCAAGATTTTTTTCAACTTATGGTTCCCCTTTCAACCAAAGGACTTTATTAGCTTTCATCAAGTCCTTTATTTGAACCTCCATGTTGTTCATTCATTTAAAATACTTTCAACGTTGATTCGTATTGGTTTTTTCAACGAATGCAACCCAACTTATTACTTAATTGACCTTTTCTGCAACAATGCCCAATGCAAATTCCTTTGCAATCAATTTTGAATAATGCATCTTTGCTTTCCCATAGCATAGAGGCCAAATCTTTTCCACCTTTGCCTTGATGTCAAGATCTTGGCATTTTGTTTACCAAAACCTTGATCGTTGAATCGCCTTGCTAAAGGTCTAAACAAGTTTCTGCATAAGCAGGTCACGACCAACCTTCAATCTATGAGGGTTTATGCCTGAACTGTTCAACCCGATTTTCATGAAGTATGCGAAATCCCTTTTTAGTGGGGGTTTTTGAAGCCTCTTCATTTGAATTTCTATCTTTGCAACGAGGTCTTTCGACTTAGTGATAGAGTTTGAGTGTTTTGTGTCAAATGTGTCTTTGCTTTCATTATACCTTGCCTCATTAACTTAAGACTTGTCAACCTCATGACCCCAAAATCTTGTTTTTGTAGCTAAACTAACCATTGTTTACATAAAATAAAAAATGACACAATGTTTGATCACTATAGCAGCTAAAAAAACTCAAATAGTTGAACAAAGAATAAAAAAACACGTCATTTCAGCAATGCACAACAACCCAAAAACTTAAACAACAAGAAATCAAACAACTTTCGAGGTGGTGGTAAAATGAAAGAAGCGACCCCTAAGTGATAGGCCTACACAAACCTACACAACCAAACCATCGTGTAGATGAACAATTACCCACAATAAATGTGATGTGAAAAGGTAACTAAACCAATAGCATTTCAACATTTGTCTTACTACCTTTAATGGGAAACCATTTTAAGAAATGTTTTATGATTACTATTATCATCAATGACCTTTGCCAATAATGCACAAATTATTTGAAGATGAGGATAAGCCCCATTATTAGTTTACTAATTGTGTCCCCTTGTTTTGAATTTTAAGTTTAAATATAAAGATAATATGGATAACTTAGTACCATTGGATCATCATCCATGGACCAAAATAGTTTTGGCCAAAAGGGCCAATAGTGTACAAAACTTTGCAACTTGAATACTTTTAACATCCATTGTTTTCAAAAAAATCATTTACATCATAGCATGCAAACACCTTTAGTGTGTTTCTATGAGGTGTTGGGTTCAATTCTTAATGGATGCATGCCTTAATATATCTTGTACAAATGCAATTTACGAACATGTACATCATGGTGAATACACAAACATGTACATCATGCTTAAATGGTGTCAAAACATTTTTGTCGACAAAATCAGGGAAGAATTTTTTTTTTTTTTTTTTCATAGCATGTAAATTTGTCATGACATGTCATGACAAAAATGTAATATGTGAATCCATGATCCAGAAAAAAATTATATGATGATGTGGCGCATTATTCCATGTCATGTCAACTTGGGACCTCGTATATCCATGTCATATTTTTTTAATTAAAAATTATCTAATGTAACATGCGATTATCCAAAATGACTAAAAAACATTTCCCAGGTAGATAGAGGTGACACAAGGTGGACAAAAATAGAGAATGACTAAATAGGATTAAAACTATTGAAATTGAATTCAAATTAGTTTTTAAGGAAATATTTGAGTTGATCTAAGAAACATTGTGAGGATGAGGAGATTATGAATAATAAGTTTTTTAGAAAATAGGGAAGAAGCAGCTCAAGGAGATTAAAAAACAATTTTTTGATGAGGAAGAATAATATTACTCTAGTATGTGTTTTGTTTTTGTTTTTTTTTTCGTAATTTTTTGTTTTTCTTTTCATTGATATGAGAATTTGAGTTTGTTTAGAATTACTACAAAGTTAGAACTATGCAAATCTATATGCTATGATGGAGTTTTGTTTGAATTTTAATTTGATTCCTGTAGTTGTTTCAAAATAGATTCTGTATTTACAAAATAACATGTTAAAAAACAGATTCTAGATTTTATACAGTGTTGGAACATTAGTATTTATCATAAATCTATGAAATTAAAATCAAAGTCTGAATGTGGCAAGAAATTTTTAAAAAATTTTTTTGGGGGAAATTTGATGATTTTAACAAAATAAATAAATTACTGTGACAAAATATTCCCATTCTATTTCTTTTTTTTTGCAATTTGGTGAAATTTCACCAAAAAATGTTGCTGAGAGCATCTCCACCCACACCCTCTATTTGGGCCTCATTAGTGCTTACAAGGTCCAATTGTTCCCCAATCCTCACTATTAAACGTGAAAAGGTAAATAGGAAATAGTGAGAGATAATTTAAATGTCGTCACATGAGCCAATCATTAAGGCTGAACAATCAAAAGAAGTCCTTTACTGGCCCTCTTGGAAGGGAGTAGAGTGTGGACATATTCAGCGGCCAAGGCCCCAAACTGAGTTTCACACTATTCCACTGTTATTCTTCATCCATTTTATGGCTGTGGTCAGAGAACCATTTAAAGAGCTAATCCATTAACTACATCAGGAGAAGGCGAGTACAGAGTTGTCAAATGGAAGGCAGTACGAAATTGTGTGTTTCCCAGGGGTTGGCTTTGAGCATACCACCTCTTATTTACATGTGCGCAATAAAGTTTTCAGTAAAGTCTGGCGATTAGGGGGCGAGAACGCCGAATTTCAGCATAATAGGGCATCAAATGCTTAACTGGGAATGAAATTTTAGAAAACGAAATAACAGGGACCGAAACTAGTTGTTCCACCAATTTTGGTGGTAAACTGAGTTTCATCCCCTCGTTCTTTTTCTTGCGCGCCTCCACTCCTGCAACATATATTTTCACTGCTCCTACCTGTACAACAACTATAATTACTTTCAAACCTTGTGCATTAAATACTGAGATATAGTAAAATTTCATTACTTTGCATATACTGAAAGAGGGGATAGGGGATGAAAGAGAGGGTGACTTTACGGTTAAGTTTAATACTTTGAGGTATTTTTCATGTGCTCTAGAAAAGCCATGAGAAAGTGCACACGAAGGTCCTGAGTCTGACTCATGCTTACATTGACAAAATTACAACAAGGCCCAGACAGATCTTGCAAGCCTACCGTTTATTTGCAACATGTGCAATTTAGTCAGTCCATGTCCTTGTGTCCCGCCCCAAAGCCTGGAGGCTGGAACCCAATGGCCATGCTCCAGAGTCCATTGTGAAGGTGGCAAGAGGGATGGCTTAAGTGACAGCGAAGTAGGCATGGTCAAGCATGGCTTGAGAAAACATGAAGATTAATGTTATTCAAAGCCTGCTAGTCTCCAGGAACAGCGTAATGTCTCAATAGTCAATGCAATGACTGCATGCTGCGCATGTATCGTGGTTGATGTCAGATTTGACATATATTAATTCAAATTTTCTTGTTGAAAAATTTGGGATATTTTTGTAGATGCCTGAAATTTGAATCACTTTGCCTAGGCTAATAATGAAACGAATTTGAAATTTGAAATTAGTTTCACTTCAATTAATCTGTAGAAAGCTGAAAGTACAGAAACAACGGCCTTTTTATTTCTATGTGTATTTTGAGGGATCTCCCCCAGCAGAAGAACCCTATGGCATTATGCTGGGGGAGCTCCCCCAATTTTATAAGTTCCCCTTCCCCATGGAAATTTCTCTTTTTTATGAAATGCAAGGAAATAAAAAGAGAGTTGTTTACCTAAGGGGAGGTTCCTGTACTTGTGTGTTCTCCTGAGGTTTAGGAACACCAACAATAACCTTTTAAAAAAGTTATTTGAAAAATCAAACTATAGATATGTAATGCTATCCATCTATGCTTCAAGCTCTTTCACTAATGCACTTGACCATCATTTCCATGATCTCAACATCTTAAGTGACTCTCCCAATCTTGATCCTTCTCATTAGTCTCTTCACATGTGCCACATGGATTGGCAAACAGGGCGCACTTGGCATTTGCTTTCACAACTAACTTTTCTCACTAACTTACATGTGCCTTGAAATTGTTGAGGCTCCCTAATATGTTGAAAACCTGGAAAATAAAAATTGGTGTAAAAATGCCTTAACATCCCAAAAACAAGCATTTAGGCACTTTGGGTTTCCAAACTGACAATGACATGTACAGTAGACAGATTTGAGATTCTTAACTAGTCTTTGTTTTTTAGGGGACAAAAAACCACCAATTGGCAAAACATACACACACACACACACACAAGGGACCTGCAATAGCCCCATTGTAAAACGACGGCCCAAATTTGGGTCAATTTGCCTAAATGTCATGGTGCCAAATGGCACCATCAACACTGTGAAAATCATTAGCCTCTTGTTCTATGTATGCTTTTATCATATACCAAGCAGTTAAACTCTAAGCACTGGTAGCAAGTCATAGTTAGCAGATCATTACAGACAGAGATGTTGGAAATGAAACGTGGTGAAGGCAAAAGACTAAAGACCTGTTTCAATTTGCCTTTGTTCTTTTGGGTGATTGTGGGGCAGAACTTTGCTCAGACCATGTCACAGTGATTTTTTAAAAAAAATTCTTAAAATATTTATTTTTCAAATTTTGTGATATAGCTGAGGTTGTGATTATCCATAAGCCAATCACTTTAGCCAAATTTTTCTGTTAAAAATATGAAAAAATATATATTTAAAAAACCTTATATATCTTTGGCTACCCTACTTGAATGATGTATTGAAATTTGGTGAATTTTTTAATAGAATTTATAGTTGTTTTTTTTTTCAGTTTTTATTGATTTTTTTCAGAAAATCATTGAATCTGCAGCAAAAAAATTCAGAAATTTTGCAACAGTGCAAAAGTTTGCACCCAAAATAAAAGCTGGTGGGGGACATTGAACTGATAAGGCTCCTATTTGGGTGGTATGACACCCCTAAGGGCCCTTGACAGCTGGATTTGACAAATTTGTGCTAATTTCAACAGATTTTTACTGAGGGTAAGGCTCCCTATTTTGGGCATTATGGCTGTCAGCACCCTGCAGCCAAGGGCTGGTTTCAGGCATTATCATTGTAAGCTCTTTATAGACCAGGGGAAGGTTAAGGCTCCCGCATTTTGAGCATTATTGTTGTACTCAAGGGGCTGTATTCAGGTATTATGGTTGTAAGCAACCACCCCTCCAGTGGGTGTAAGGAGATCACAACCACAATGCCCTCATGGGGAGCCTTACCCTATACTTTGATTCACAAGTGGAGCTCATGTGCCAAACTGTGACACACAACTTGACTTCCCCTCTTTATTTGATGGAATGAAATCAAGTTGATTGGCATGTACTTGGATTCAGTAGGATACAAACCTTCCTCTTACAGCAAATAAAGAGGTGCAACTAGATAAAAGGCTCACAAACCCAACAGAAAGCTATGACTATTCCAATTGTGACTCTAGCACAGGAGTCTCACCATCAGGGACAGGCTGAGGATCCTCGTTATTCACTTCTGTGGAGTTGTCATGTTTCATCATGGATGCTGGATCCCCATTTTTGGGTTGTTGTACTTCACCAATGTTCCAGTAAGCAGCAGATTTCATGTCATCTTCTTCCATCAATTTAGCATAATCTTCATGCTTGTAATCAGCAGGGTTATCCAGTATGTGATTCAATTTATCTTTGAGAAGGAGCTCATTCACTTGCTTCATGGACTTGGGGTTCTTGGTGTAAACAAACTTCACTTTTTGAATTGATCTAGGGTCAAGGAATGGCTTCACAATCTGCAATCCAATTCATAGAGTGTATGAGATACATATACAACAAACACAGTTACTTAGTACACAGTTACAATCTCCCCAACATATGTGCTTACAACTCATTTATAAACGACTAAAATAGAAACCAAAATCCCTCTTGAGAGAGGACCAAGTTTTGCATTTAAGTGCCTTGAAACACTGTGCATGAAGATGACCAATAAGCAAACCCTAAACAGCTGAAAAGGAGACAGGCAATAGCAGAAGGAAAGAAACAAATGATCCATGCAGCTAAAGGTGCATGGAATTGTTGTGATCTGGCCTGATGTGTAGGTCCTGCAAGTACAAGAGAATTCTGAGCCAAAGTCTTACTGTCCAGAAAGTTTCAAAAACACGTGGTGGGTTGAAAAGGATTGCAACATGAAGCCGCTCTGGGTAGTGATTTTGCAGGATGTTGGTAGCTTCACGAGCAGTCTTGATTGGGGTAGAATACTTGATCCCCCAACCTTTGAAATTAGCTAACAAAATTATTTGCTCCTGGCCAATTGGCAGGTTCAAAATTGCATTCTCGACACAGTAAACCAGGTGCTTGATATGCCCATCCATCTCACTTGTGTTCTGTACCAATCCAAGCAATCAATCATGAAAAGTCTGACTCAATATATACTCGGAGCCTCTGAAAACACAATCCATGAAGTTCCTCATAAACCCCAAAACCCCAAAACTTTAACCCAAGAGGATAACTTGCAAAATGCTTCACTCTCACAGACACAGTACCAATTAAGCCATTTGTATATCATCATTTACCTGCCTGGTGGGGTGTGAAACCAAGATAGTATGCCCTTGCTCGTCCAGACAGTTTACTCTATACATTTTCCCAGTCTCATGTTCCTGGGCTACTTCAGCCTGCAAAATCATGGAGCTGACAAAACATGAAAACTGACAAGGAATTCATCATGTGATATCCACATGCTGCAACCAAACATTGCAATGATGGTTGAAGTCAGATTCCCAAGAGCGTTTTGGTTGTGGCATGGATAAAAGAATTCAACCTAAATGCAGGCTAGCTAGAGGTGTATGAACACATCACAAGACATAAATAAGAAACATGTAGGAAACTCAAATTCCATTAAGATATGCACCGCCATGCAGTGGTAGCTAAGGGACATAAAAGGAGTCATGAACTTGTCAACCAGTCCCTAGTAGCTAAAAATGTTCTTCTTACAACTTTCTAGGGTTTTGGACAAACAAACCCATTGAATTTCTTCTGGCTTGAAATCTGATCTCCAATGGAGTGTACCCCTCAACATCTGCTCTGATTTCTTGACATTCCAATTGCGTGCCCGCAAGTAGCGCTTAAGGCATGCATCTGTTGCATATATTTCCGCACGCCCTGTTAGGGGCCCAAGTGCTGCTCGCAGCTCATTGACCTGTAAAAGCATTCCAGAGAACATATCCTCAGCCACATCATTGCACTAGTTAATTACAACAGAACATCCAATTGGAAGAAATATGGATTTGTTGCGGGGTTTCAAAGATATCATGTATGCAATTTTAACCTATTGTTACAGAAGATCCAGAAATCAATAACCAAAGAATAAGAGACAGACATATTGAAACCAAGTTCCTCACAGAAGAGACCTTCACACTTGACACCTAAACTGAACTTGCAAAACCTTATATGAAAACCTAACATTAAACCCCAAGATTCATACTGGCAACAGTACTGATCCGTGAACTCATAAAAGCATCATGAATAGAATGCAATTGGATTTCAAAATGTACTTGACTTGTAAGACTTTAACTAGAAAACGAAATGAATAGAATGCAACCATGTAACCTCCGAACCTCAAGGCTAAGAGAATCGTATGGTTCATCGGTGGATCACCTTGACTTGCTCTTCAGCAGGTGAGGAAGGCTCATGATCCAAACTTCTGCTTCCAGAGTTGGTCCTGCTCTTCCTCAACACGTTCGTCATGATCCCTCCTCTTCTGTGAAACTTGCGGCCGGCGGTACAAAATCAAATTACGCTGGGCACACATTTACACAACAATTGTCAGACCTAGTAGGCGGCCCCATTCAGAAGATTATCCATGCGTTTGTCCCAAGATCTCGAACTGAATGAAGTTGAAATCGTTTGATGAGCTCTCGTGATGGCATCATATAAAGACCTCAAGTTGTTCTCTATGACCACAATCTGAGCGAAATTCCCATCACGAGGAACATTAAAAAAAGACTGCGAACAAAATGAGAAGACACGGATGGTTGCGGGAAAAAAAAAGTTCCATGTACACAAATCTACGACTTCACATGTTGAAGCGAGTACTTTTCAGAAAAAAAATTTAAAAATACACAACGCCATCGCACAACGATCCCTGGATATCATCTATGCCTTACCGGCACCAATCTCAGCATCCCAAGCTGCAGAATTGCCCCAATATAGTACACACTCACGTCGCGGGTGGTTGGAATAGCCAACAGACCAAAAACACAGAGCGAACAGCAGCATGAGGATCTCAGCTCTCGCTGGAACGAGCGGCAAACAAGGAGCACCAAAACCGCAGCTTAATACACGCAATAATCATAAGAAAATCCTGAACAGCGGACCTGAATGTGCTGATAAATCTGCTGCTACAGCGCCACTCGGCGTCCTTGAAACCACAGATTCCCAGAAAAAATACCTCTGAAAACGGTTGGCGAAAATAATCATAAGAAAGGGAAGAATAATAAAATAAATATACATGCACACACACACACACACACACAAACCACCACCCCCGCCCCCACAACAAAAAGAGGAAAAGCAAGTGTGAAATTGTGTTTCTATATGCGACGAAGAAGAAAGAGATGGTCGTCGACGAACGCATTAGCTACAGAAGAAGAGACATGGAGAAAAAGCCCAAGAAGGACACCAGCAATTTGCAGCGTCGCCGAGGAACACACACACACGTACAGTGCACACAAACGCCCCCGCACCACATGTACGGACAAGAGAGGCAAAGCATACTACGTTTTTCTTTTCTTTTCTTTCACGTGTAATTTCTTTTCAACTTGGCTCTAGGATATTTGCATTTGGGGCCATTTTTGCTTGTGTCACCAATTGCTATGCCATCTCCCCTTTTGTGTCCATCTTTTTCCGCGCCTTTTGGGGGAACCACCACGTTCCCCCAGTTGTCATGGGGGGAGACCCTAAACACTCTAGTACCTTCACCATTCTGGAGCTTACATCTTAGACCCCCTTTAGACTAGGAGTCAGGACTGGAAAAACTCAGGGCCCAAATTTGAGCATTTTTGGCTTGTTGTTTGGCACTAAGTTATGAATAAATGTTAGAAACATTGATTTCAGGATATTAATAAGTTTTGGAACATTTGGGCCCAAGGATTGCAATTTGGCTTCCCAAATTCATTGGTATCCTTTTTGGCCTTGCCCGCCAAGGCAAGGATATTGTGCTTAGATTTGGCTTGTGTTGAAACTTGAAATTAGTTCTAGAGTGATAATATCTTGAAGGATTTTGGTTTCTTTTAGAGGATTTTTTGAAGATCATATTTTTGCATGGTGAAATATTTGACTTTCCACAACCCTTCTTTAGCCTTAAGATACGTTTTAATGTAAATGGCAAGGCCACAGTGTGATACACCCCTTGTTTAACCTTGGGCCCAATACAAGGCCATAAAGTTGAGCATTGCAAATTGGCTTCCCAAATATGTTGGTATCCTTTTTTAACTTTGGGGCCAATACAAGGCCACAAAGTTCAGCATTACAAATTGGCTTACCAAATTCCTTGGTATCCTTTTTTAACCTTGGGGCCAATACAAGGCTATAAAGTTCAGCATTTATTAGTCACTTGGGGCAGATTGAAAAGATTTTTTCTATTTCAGCCTTGACTTCTAGTGTAAAAGCCCTTGGGACTGATTTCAACTTTTGCACCAATAGGAATGCTTGATTTGAGTTGAACCTTGGCCTTGACTCCTTGTGTAAAGTGGGCCTTACAATACTCCTCAAGAGTGCAAGGGTTATTTTTTACTTGTGTGGTGAAGGTCTA
>Ga0209611_10005034_pt1 | contig 22375 bp, 10 predicted proteins | sample S1TSphgellanicum_3_FD_187693 | JGI IMG/M metagenome (GOLD analysis project Ga0209611, IMG submission 187693) | Host-associated microbial communities from peat moss isolated from Minnesota, USA - S1T2_Fc - Sphagnum magellanicum MG (SPAdes) (version 2) | ecosystem: Host-associated > Plants > Peat... | reverse complement strand
AAAAAAAAAAAAAAAAAAACACAAAAACAAAAGACAAAATCAGGAACAAATTAACAGACACCATGAAAATTTGCGTTGTGATCATCATGTGATTACATTTGCTTAGAGGAGGGAAAAAATAGGGTTTTCTGGATATCTCTCACCTCAAGGGCGCGGTTCTTGGCGAAGGATTCGGGATCCGCTGATAAGCCTGCGGTATCCCAGCCATAGTCTCCCGGAAACTCTCCCTTCAAATATGAAGGTGTCTGTGCTGAGAAGGCGCCTAAGTACTTGGGACGATCCGGCCCATACCAGTAGTCCGCGCTCTGTGAGTAGTGTGGAAAAGAACCAGAGAAAGAGTCCTCAGTACTTACTGCCGGATTCATGTTGACATAGACTCTTCTTCAAAGACAAAAAAAATTCAGGTCCATATTTGCAACATCCCCTAGCCATGCAATAGAGACCATGGACACCATGTAAAGAGAATGCAGTAAGTAACCAACCATGGAAACCTTCGCCTGACCAACAGCGACCTTCTCCCTCACAGCATTTCTGGTGGCCACCGTGCCAAAGAAAGCTGAGCGGCTCACTGATGTGCCTGCTGCTGTTGCTGCCATGGCCGCCATCCTTCCTTTTTCCCCTGTTGCAGACAAAAAGACATGTAGAAAGTTATAGTCCACTAGACGTTATACTACGACAACCCAGAAAAGGAAAAACAAAAAAAAAAAAAAACCCCTTCGGAAAATTCTTACAGCTCGGGACCATAACTTCGGAACGAGAAAGCTAGACCAAAATAAAATCCTGAACATAAATCACCATTTTAAAAGCTCCAACAAGATCAAAGCTCCAATTTGAAAAAGGCCGACAAAATTTAAGGGAAAAAGAAGGAAGAAAAACCAAGAATACAAGCTTAGCAAAAGAACACTCAAAATCCTTAAGAGAATGCAATGAGAGCTTCATTCCGGATTACCTACCTCTGCAAATTACGCACCGTCGGAAACTGGAGTTCGTAGAAGCAAGACGAAGACGAAGACGACGCACCAGCAGAAGAAGAACAAGAAGAACACTAGTGATCAAGTCAGATGAGAGACTTGCAGCCCGTTTTTAAATACGCCATCCGGGCTTCGGGCAGCCAAAGGGGCAATCTCACAGCTGATAATTCCACCATAATCGCCCAATAGGGTGACGAGAAGGCTATTTCGCGGATCCAGTCGGCCAATTGAAAGAGGCGCTAGGTTTCCGGGCAGATGATGCAATTCGTTAGCGGGCAGATATATTAATCCCCCCCCCCGCCGGGGATATATGTTTTACCCGGCTGAAGAAGGCTCTTCTTCTCTGAAGTCCGCCTGCCCGCCCTCGGTGTGTTGTCTAAAGGGTAAGTACGGTGCGGATGGAAGCTTGGTTGTTGAATGTTTCTCTCTCTCTCTCTCTCAAGATTTTCTTCACAACAATTGCGTTACCTCATGCAACAAGGGGATGGAGAATCATCCCCCACCTCTCTGTGCTTGTAGTGTGCTGCACTCTATCATCAATTAGCTGGTGTCTAGTTTCTTAATTTGAGGGAGTTTGTTAGAAGATGTAGGTTATATGCAGCTTCAAGATTCATCAATTTGACTCACTAGGTTGCATCTTGAGATGATTTAGTTATGGAGTAAATAAGCTCCTTGAAACAGCAATAACAAAACTCCTCAAAGACCCAACACCAGAACTGACATTCTTGGGAAGGACAATGGAAAATTGTGTCTTTCACACCTCAATGAAATGTACCTACTCTGGTCCAAAAGTGAGAGTTCTGGACACACAGCTCCATTTTGCAAACTTCTCATGAATCTGACTACATCATATTGTCTGTGTTTTCCAATTGTCAAGAATGACGACAGTTCACAAGATGGGGATGATAATTTAGATGAAATGGCTTGACAGGTACATTGGTGGTAGAATCACTCATGAAGCAAGTGCCATTGCCAGGTACTTGGCAAAGAGATTTCCACACTGGTGGAAACAGAGGATGGATGCCATAAGTCCTTTTTCAGACTAAAATATCTCTGGGTGCCGCTCCTGAATTTCTTGGTAATTTAGAAAGGCAATTCTTGTGTGATGGTGGCTGCTTCAGATTAAAGGACTCGACCAGGTTCTTCAATTGAGAGAAAATCTCAGATGGAATGCCTATTACATTTAAGATGGTATGTCAGCATTGGACTCATTTGTCCAAGACTAATGATTTTGTAGCATCCCATTTTTTGAGAGTTGATAGATTGTTGCATGTTATGTTTAACAAGTTTTAGCCACCAACCAAATTAATAGAGGAATAATGAGCTAGATCATGTTTGCAGATGAGTATCAAGTTCTCGTTTGAAACAGCATAGACAAACATAGAAGTTGCACAACAAACCCAAATTTGTGTCAAGCTGTTAGAACATAACCCTTGGTATTGATGTTATGAAAATGTTCTTCACATCTTAAGCTGCAAGAAAGTGCCACTTTGTCTCGCCTCACAAGCTGTATGGGATTCTGTTTAAGGTTATGCTAGCTTCAACAATTTATCTTCCCAACATGTACTTGGCACCATATGAGATGAACTCACTCTTCAAACCCACCTGCATGTGGGAGAGACAGCAAGCTGTAGTTGCAATAAAAAACCCAAAGTTCAAAACCACACCAAAGAAAAACACAAACTATGTTCTAGAAATATGCTGCAAGTGTATTATGATAATTAGCGTTTACTCTACACAAGGATTAAATAAAGGTTGAGATTCATGATTTATAATAAGAGCAAATGAATGTTGCTTTAAGGTTCAGAACTTATGAATGAGGTAAGGTTATGAAGATATGATGATTACTCATGTCAAAGCCTTTGTTTTTCATGACATAATTGGAGGGATGGAGTTGTGGCCTCTTTCACACTTATCCACATGAATGCTACAAGCATGCATGCACGCATGCATACACACATTATTTACATGTAAACCAAAACATCATGCACAAATATCTTCATACTAATGACAATTTCTCCTTACCTAGAATTTAAGTCAAACAAACTAGAATTGAGAGATGATGCAATAAAAAGGCATCCCAATCTAATGTAAGTAGTAGTGCTTCATGTTTTATGCATGGTTAGGTTATAGAAACCCTAATCTAACCATGCATAAGCCATGAAGCACCTATGGCAATGGGCAAACACTAAGTAGCTACACTAAGCTCCATGTGAGCTAGTGACCCTACTGAAGCTAATGCAAGATAAGGTAAGTGAGGTTGGGAATAAGCCCAAGGTGTGCCATGAGTCAAAAAGATGCCAAACAAGATTCCACACAAAGTGAGAGGTGTGTGGGAATCAAGGTAAAACCCTTGAGATATCGGTTGAATGCATGGAGTTGGGCCTTTTAAGGAGTCCCAATTCTTTAAAATGGGGTTGGAGGGATCAAAATCTATGTAAAATAATTGATTTTTAGACCATTGGAAAGGTTACAATGTGACTTATAATAAAGTCATGGGTGTGCATTCCTAAAAAAAAGGTTTCTTGAAAGTTACGATCTTCCATGAAAAGTTAAAACAAAAACTACCAAAATAACTTTGCACCACTTATTTCAGTCACCAAATCATGTATGATACACAAACTTGATATGACATTAAAAATAATCTTTTCAAGGGGTATAAAGTGGTGTGCTTGAATGTTTTAACAATATCTATTTTTTGGGAGAATGAGATTTTAAACTCATAAAATAATAAAATGTTCCAATCTTTATGAAGGTGGTGGTGCAATGGTTAAGAACTTGATTTTTCAATGTGAAGGTGAAAAGTTCAAGTCCTCACACTTGCAACCTAAATTGTCTAAATAGTCTAGCTTACCTAGTAATCTTGTGTTGGAATAAGGGGAAGTTGTAGATGGTGAGAATCACCATTTCTCACCCTTCGACCTAGGATCCAATTAAATACAATTTCTGAATGTAGCACAAATAAAAAACAAAAATAAAAAATCAACAACATAGATCATAAGCAAATTGCACATTTATTCTTTGCAACCCCATTGCTTTCAAAGAATTTTGCAAGAATAAGAAAATAAAATCTCCACAACTCTTCCAAAAGGACATACAACCACACAAAACACACACACACACACATACACAAACAAACAAGGGGAAAAAATGTATTTAAAAATGAAATGAGCCATTGAGTTGCCAGTTTCATTTACAAATGGCACAAAACATAAATAATAATAAACAAAAGTTTTCATGTGATGCCACATTCCACTTCAATGGTTTATTACAATCCTAGTGAACCATTGGTTACAAGTTTAGAAAAATGATTTAAAAATTAACGTATTTTCACATTTTTCCACATTTGGTTAATAATTCATTCATTATTATCAATTCACTTATTAATGTATTAATTGGACCTTCTAACAATTGATACCTAACATTTTTAGTAGATATTTTTAAAATTAAAAAAATTAGACCAAGGATTAACACATATTATATATTATAATGTTTACCTAATAAACAATATATGAGACCATCTATTTTTACTCACATATTTTTTAAATTCAAATAATAATCCCCCTCGTCCCTTTGGTAACAAATTATGGGCAAAGACTAGTCAAGTAAATGAGGTACATTTTCCCCAATCTTATGAACTCAAGGCTAATTCCAAGGTCTTGCCAAAAATCTAAGTTTCATGTTTTTTTTTTTGATCCTAGCCTTTTTTTAGCTCCTCATAGCTTGAAAGAACATGCACCTATGACCCACTTGAAAAGATTACTTGCCCAAGGTGACATCAATGTTATGGGATCCAAAATAGGATTAGTAAAAAAAATATGTTTATGTTTATTGTGACATTTTCAAGAGTCCAAAACTAGTTAAATTTGTTGTAATTATGATAATGAACAATCTATAAATCTTATAATTATCCCTTATGCTTTTGGCAAAAAATTGGTATGTTGCCTTATAAATATCATTAGATATATGATTGGTTAAATAATCCATGTGAAAGATTAAAGATTTTGAATGACATGGGGGAAAAATGATAAAAAAATGATGAAAATCATAACATTTTTATAAAAAAAAATTGTAATTTCTTGTGCCATCAAACAACTAATTGTAGAGACACCATGTCACATGAAAGTTGCATTGGAAATCATAAACTTTTGTGATTATATAATCTATTTTCTCATTCACTACCATGGATACAGTGGCCTAGCATGCTAGGTTAGGTACTTACTTACCTAACTATCTACTTAGCTAAAATAATAAGTATGTACATAATAATTGAATAACATGGCTTGACCTAGCTAGCTAAGTAACCCAAAGGCCCACCTAGCCTACTTTATACTAAGCCTACCTTGTCAATCCACTAGGTATTAGTAGCCTTTTCTAACACACATGCTAATCAATAAATGAAAATGTACATTTTGAGTTACAATAACAATTCAAATATGACATGTCATCTTGTCATCTACATATAATTACAAATATAATTACAAAATTATCAATTATCAATGGATGCCACCAATAATGGATGACATATATATTCATTTTCCATGAATCTTTTCATTTCAATCAAGATAATAAAAAATTATGGTCACAGGTATGAGTAAAATTTGGATCCATCACATGTAATCACAAAATGAGTTGATTTGCACACTAGTCACAAACATAGAGTCGAAATGAACAAGATTTCTTCTTATGCATGTCATTAGTTGAAACATATATTCCAGTTGATTGTGTGTAATTTAAATTATCTCACAAGTGAAATGGCATTGTGGGTTCACATGTATGTTTTCTTTGAAAATAATATTTGGCTAAATGCAAGTTAGGGTGATTCAAAATCGGCAAGAGTCTTAGTCCCAAAAATCCATATAACATTAGAATGGAAAAATAGTTAAAAACCAATGTTGAGTGGACCCTATGTGGTGATTAATCAACTAATAAAGTCCATAGGAAAGGCTACCCATCTAAACAACTCTTTGACATTGGGGGAAAAAAATATTAATCCAACAAAAAATGACCAAGATAAGGACTTTTGAAAATAAGGTCCAAATCTGGTCACTCAAAAATCCATAATTATTTGTCAGTTGAAGTTTTTGTTGTAATTTTTTTCAATCCATATTTAGTTTTCCATCATGTATCATATATGGAATCCCTATAAAAAATATTGAAATGAAATCATAATAAAAAATGCATTTGAATGTTAATGTTGAATAGTCCATATGCCCACTTTAAAAGTCCATTACTATATGATTGGTATATATTTATTGAAGTTCGCCCCTCAATATATATTCTTATTCAAGTTGACAATTTTAATCCATAAATATTTTTGTCAAATTGATGATTTTACAATGCGTTTGTGGCATTTGAATAGAGTATACTTTGTAGAAAGTCCATAAAGATGTAAAAAGTGAGCCATCGTAACTTGCAACTAACCATTTAAGATTTGCAATTAATACAACAATATATTGATAGTCAAAATCTATTACAGTGGGATGAACTTGAATACAAACCAATTTCATGAAATTTTCAAGCCAAATAGCCTTGGTTACATTGCCTTTGACAATGTTATGCACCCATTTTTAGTGTCGGATAATGTGATACATTTATTTCTTAATTGCACAAATTATGGCACCACCCACAAGGTAGAAAAAATCTTAAAGTGCATATAGGTGTCCTTATCATTTGCCTAATCAACATTTGGAAAACCATGCAATGTATGGCCTCTTGCATGTTGTTAGTATTTTATACACATGTGAAGAGTTCCATTGATGTAGCTTACCAACAAGCAATAATTTTATTAAAAATCATAAGACAATAGGCTTTTGATTTTTTATAGTGTCCCATATATATTCTTGTGTATGTGGATGAAAACATGGTAAAACATACACAAAAAATGAATGTCTCCAATTTATTCATGTATCATGCATATTGATAAAACATGTAAGTAACATCAAAATGGGTGGAACTACAATTCAACAGTGGAATTTATTTTATATTAATGAGAATCTATTTGCAATTTAAACTAAGTAAAAATTTTAGGTAAATAAGTTGAAAATTTTAATTTAATGCACAACAATGAATTTTTTTATGACATGTTTGTTGTTGCTTTCGATCTACTTGCATCCAACATTGACAAAGTGATTTTTGTGCCTACATTATATGTTTACACCCATGTGAATAAAATGTATGTATGTTGTTTTTATGCATGTGGGTGTAGGAATGACATCTAGACACCCTTCAATAAAACAAATTAGGTGTGATTCCAAATCACTTTTCAATAGGTGTTTTATTTGATAATGCCTTGGGTAAAAAATCTATTTTGTAAATAATTTGTACTTAACAAAGGCTTTCCTCAAAAGGATTTAGGTAAATGGGCATCGAATAAAATAAAAAAGACTAGTCCAATCAACATTTGATTTTTCTTTCAAAGACACCAATTTGCTATGGTGTATAAACTATAGTGAATTACCTTTGAATGACACATGTTCTTGATCTTAAAGATTAAAAACATTATACTTGTACTCTCCAACATTATTTCATCTTAAATTTTTGATCTTTTTATTGCTTTGATTTTCAACTTGTGTCTTATATTAAACAAACTTATCAATGGTTGTAATTTATATTTGATAAGATACAATCTAGAATAATGTGACATATCATCAATAAATATTATAAATAATTATAAGCATGTGTGGGAGTTTGAATTTGTCCATGCATGTGTCCAAATGAACTATTCCTATCAACTTTATTGCTTTAATGCTTTTTAATTTGGGAAACTTGTCCTTATTTTGTTTTCTTTGAACACATGCATTACAAAATTGTGAATTAATTTTATAAATATTATGAAGTCATATGGACATATATTTCAACTAATGTAATTTAGTTTTATTTATATGAAATAATCTTTGATGCCATAATTCATCTTATTAACATTCACAGTAATAGGAACAACTATGGTTTTTTGCTTTGTCATAATGAGTTTTTTATAATTTGTGTAAGTCAAAATGTAATGTGTAAATACATTATGTAACAAATCATGGTTTTTCAAACTATCAGTTTTGATTACTTTGTTCATTTTGATTAATGAAAACATACAATTTGACCAAAGGACTAGTGCATGAATGGTAATTCTAATTTTTTTTTTGGATCAATTTTATTATCATGACTTAGTTGATTACCTATCAAATGAGACATCTAATTGAATTGGACAAAGAAAAGAACATCGCTAGTCAAAATGGCCAATCAATTTCTAATAAAATGGGACATCTAATCAAGTTTGACAAAACAAAATGACATCTTTGTTCAAAATGACCAATAGGTTTCTAGTAATATTGGACATATGATCAAGTTGAACAAACAAATGACATCCCTAGTTGACATGGTCAATGGGTTTATACTCAAATGGGACAATTTTGTGTAACTAACAATTTGTTAATAAATTATGTCATAACTACAACATACCTACCTAGCTTACATTAGGATGATGTAAGTAATTAGTATCCAAAAATTTGGACACATCTTTGATTGAAATGTTGATATAACTAAGTTATGTAAGTAGGCTCATTAGTTAGACAAGGTAGTAGGCTAGCTAGTTTTAACTTAGGCTCTCACATGTTTGATAGTTGTTGGATGCATCAACATCATGAGACATGTGTTGAGTTGCCCCACTTTCAATATACTAGATAAGTTTTTTCCCTCTTCTAAAATTGCAACATACGACTTGTTAGTGCTTGTAACAATGTTTATATCTACCTTTTCAAATTGCTAAATTATTTCCCACTCTAGCTTTACAATTTTTGATGTGACAATCTTGTCTTTTACAAAAGGAACAATTCACCTTTGATTTAGTATATAACTAGTTCTAGATGACCATTTTTCATTTTTTGATGGGAATCGTCTTTTTCTCTCTCCATCTTTAAATGGGTTTAGGGTCTTTTTAATTTTTCTTAAGGTTGAAGATTATTTTACCAACATATAAAACAAACATACTATTTGTTGATGAATTTAGGCTTTAAATAAATATTTGTTCTTGGATTAAGTCCACCATAAATTATTGTAAGTGAAAGCCTTAAAGGTTGTTGCATGCACATATAATTTATAAATTTCTTATAACTTACAAGCATATAGCTCATAAATGAAAGCATTGCCTCATCATTTGGTACTTAATCAACATTAATGGTTGATAATTGTTCAGTGATAACATGAAAAATATGAATATATGTATTGTCATGTTTTCATTTTTTCTCATCTTCAATGCTTTAAATACATTTTTTTAACATTTTAGACTTAATTAATTTAATCAATTCACTCCATGCATTGTGCGATATAAGACACATTGTGATTGAATGTGAGACAATGCTATTTTCCAAACAATTTGTTTACTACTACAAGGGACATTATGTCTATATCTTCCTAATTGTTTACATTATCTATGCACATGTGGGCAAGTAGTACATAATTTCCAATTTAACTATTTGGGCTCCAATTGGAAGAATATGACTCAAATTGGAAACTTATGAACCATTTTACATCTATTTAAACAATGTTCATTGAATATGTTTGATTTCATATTCCTTCATTGTGTGGTATTATGAATTTATTCAAATGTCAATGTTCATCATTCTCAAATGTGATGTGATTTGAGGTATGGAAGATACTAATTGTGTTTTGAAAAAATTGAAAGATTGGAATTTTCTATCATTCAAACTTTTTGAATTTGTAACCTAATTGATATTTGGTCATTTTCATTTGAAACACATTAAAATTCTTTAAAGTCACATCAAGTGTAGCCCTTATTTCATACTTGATTGATTTAGTCACCCCTTTTTTATTTTGTTTAGAAAGTCCCAAAGGGGGACACTTAGTGTAAAGTTTGGGATCTACGTGCATCAAACGACCATTTGTAGGGGGGTATTAGATAATTGTCCAACCTAATTTTTATCACCTTATTATTATCTATTTTTCTAATGTATAAATATTAAAGCCACCCTATATTAATTATAATCCATTATTGCATATTAATACATATCCTATATTATAATTAAATTGATTATTTGAATAAAATGTACCTTTTTAAAAACTAATTACCTTACAATTTTTACCCAACAACCAATATATTACACCTTATATTTTTACTCACATATTTTTTACTTTTTTTTTTACTAATGTCCCCTTTGGAAAAAAATCCCAAAAGTACTAGACTTTGAATAACAAAATTCAACATGAAATTGTTGAAATTGATTTGTGATTTGTGGAAGGTGTGCTAATACGCATAGGAGGGCTACCTACCTCAAGGTTTGCCTTAGGCACCATAGTCAAGACCAAACTCCTTTTAACATTTTCATAGGTGTTAAATGGACCTTAACTATAGTACTTAGTGGAAATTAATTTTTAATTTTAATGTTCACTTAACATTTCAACCCCAAATGGATTCTTAATGAGTAGTTTCATCCCCTTTGTGGGAGCATTTTATGGATAATTTTGTTATTTTCGACCTGTTTGAAAAAACATTGAAAACACAAATTAGTTTGAACCAAGTTTTGATACCATGTTGGAATTACATATGCTAATTCATGCAGACATGTTATTATTGGTATGTAAATATGTTGCATTAGAATGAGAGAAAGAGCTCTTATGAAGTTGTATAAGAGATATGAAATGTTTGTATTCAATAATGTCCTTAACTTGGTAATATATTATCCACATTAACTAATAACTAAATAAAAGATGTATACTATACTTTTCTATTGAAATATTCATCTATGATGGTTTTGACAAACATGTTAAAATAAATTTATAATGGGTTCATAAATTTATATTTTCCATTTCATTATGTGTATGGAATGATTTTTCTATTGTTAAAATGAATGACAAGGTTTTGTGCATTTCAAACTATATGGAGGTGTTCCTTACAATGTACATGTATTGTCACAGGTCTCCAATCTTTTTTTCAAATTTGTGGTAGATTGAATATTTGATGAACAATTTCCAAATTAAGACTAATTTTTAACTAGAGTGGTGGTGGTTGCAAATTATATTAAGGATGGAAAAGAAGATGATGTTGATGGGTGTGAATGGTGTTTAAAATTTTGAAAGGATTTCATGATTATCTTACATGCCACATGTATCCAAGTTTTCATATGGTGCGAAAAAAGGCATGAATGTAACAACTTAAGAGGTTGATGTTAGATATCAATATTCTAGCAAGTGGAAAAGGCTATGATTTGAAAATAGAGAAGTATGCATGTTCTAAAAAAATTCAGATGTCACACAAGTAATTTTTATTAATAATAATTCAAGAGTCTATTGAATCATGGAAAGTAAAATATGATTATAAAATTCAAAGAATTTTGAGTTATGTTTGGAAAAATCTAGGATCACATGTTACAACCATTGTAAGTGTCAATAGTCATATATACTACATGTAAATCATGTGTCGGTGTAAATCATTTACACTTACATGAGGCCAATGTAAATATTTGTCAAATACATTTACATGGTCTTATATAAATGTTTGGGGTGTGTAAGTGTATATATAATATACTTTTAATGACCATACCTTCTTGCAAATCCATATTAATTAGTTATGGGTGCATGTTTTGATGGTTTTTTTTTGCAATGGGACATGTGGTTGGCCTCTCACCAAAAAAATTATGAAATCCTTCCTCCCTTTCCCAAAGTGAAAATCACAATCTTTTTACATTGTTTTACACAATCGTGTAACATCATATGAATGTATTTGTTTTACACTTACATTGTTTTACATAGTCTTGTAAAACCATATAATGTATTTAATTTTAAACTTACATTTATGTTGTTTTACATGTCATAAAACAAATTTACATGATTTTACATTTGCACTTACACAGAGAGTAAGTCCCAAACCATGTACATGCACAATATTAATTACAATCCATAACCTTCAACCTATGTTTCATTAGTAATCTACTAGTTAACACATAACTAGTCATTTGAAGATGCCTTGTGATGCCATTGGCTAGTTACACACAAGTTACAAGTAGTAACATATGTGTGTCAGACCATGCCATTGGATGGCGTCCATAACTTGTTCACAAATCCTAGAGACCACACCATTTGTTTGCATCAATAACCTATGTCCACAAAGAAAGTCGCAAATTGGCTCCTTGCCATAATTCATTTCCACCATGTTTGATCATAGGGCAATAAACACACGTTTGACACCTTCAAACTAGTTTCAAACAATTGTTTATGCTAGGTAACCAAAGTCATTCTCATTAATTAATTTGTCCAAAATAATACCTTGGGCTCTCGTTAGCCCAATGTTCCATAACCCTTGGCTACTTGGATGAAAAGAGGGCATCTTGATTCTCATGATGGTTGATTTTGTACTTTAGTAACCAATAGAAGGCATTGGTTACCAATCTTGAGACATCCTAAACTATTCTTGATAACTAGTGGTTCCTTGTTGGTCACCCAGTCCATAATGGTTAAGCTAAAAATGTTGTCCTAGTGAGTCATGCTACATTGAGCTCAAAACATTCCACTTACAACCTTGAATGTGGACAAGACTTATTTTTTTTGCACCTAGATTATTTTGTTGTGCTCTCACCAAGCACTAGGCAATTTTGTAGTGCGGGATATGTAGTTTCACTACATGAAATGGGCTTTTAAAGTTCAAACCAATGTTGGTATGGTATAGAGGGTTTCAAAAAGTATGTAGAATTAAAATTGATTGGTTATCACTTAACAAAAAAAAAGGGGGACTTATTTTAATTCATTGTTTGCTTCCATCAATGCCACCATTGCACTTGTTCATACCCTTGTTGGGTGAATATCCAAGAAATTTTTTCGGATATTTGTCTTAGATATTATTTTCGACATAAAAATGACATTTGGTGGATATCACTCGAGGTGATATCTGGGTTGATATTTGGGGTGTCAAATATCACCCATTGTGATATTTGACATTTTATATTTGAAAACTATGCCGGATATCAAAGATATTGATATCTGGCCTAGATATCGTATCTAGGGCTAGATACCAGGGTTAATAATTAGCAAGTAGGTCAGGTTACTAATTAGGTTAGGTTTGTAGGTTCACACATAGCTATGTTTTTTATTCATTTTTCTGATGTAGCTAGGGTGATGAGAATCCCTAGACAATTTTAAACTATTCTGGGGACACATTTTCAGAAGTCTCTTCAAAGTTGTGGTCAATAGTTATTACTATGGTTATATTTTCTTTAAAAATTAATTTATGATATTTTTTTGAATCCTTTAAGAAGAAAACAAATTTGTGACAAATTATTCCCTTTTCAAAAAAAAAAGATATTTCTTTTTGGAGATTTTTTGCCCAAAAAAAAAGGACTAACGCCCAACATAGCAAGCCAAATTTTGAATTTCTGATATCCTGATTTTTTGGTATCCAACTAATAAATAAATGATGGATATCCAATAACATTGATATCCGAGTCAGATTGAAAAATATGAAAATCTGATATCCAGCCAAGATGTTTAAATTTTTTTTTAAAAAAAATGCAATATCTTTATTTGACAGATTTTTAAAAAATCTTTATTAGGTGGATATCCCAAAAAGGTGATATCTGCCCAACATTTGTTCATGCCTAGGGCTTTCTTTTTTTTGAGAAAGTCCTATTCATATAGGTATATATATTTTTGTGCTTTTGGATATGCATATGTCAAGTTTAATGAAGCTCTAAAAAAATGTGTTTAGAGTTTTGTGTTGTTCATGAATGGTAAAAGTTATGCATCACAATGTATTCTCCAATGGAAAAAAATCCTCTAGCTTGTAAGCTAGAAAAAAATCACCACTTTTTGGTGGTTATTTATTCAATATTTTTCTCAATTTAGATAAAATTTTGATGTGAACATTCGATGCCCATATCCATATCTCATATTAATTGGCATGAAATTGTTGTCTATTCATGTTCATACCTGGGATACCCGAAGACAACTAGGTTGTTCTATAGACCCATTTGATGTCTATTTGAAGAAAGATTTAATATTCATGTTCTTACATAGTGTTTAATACCAAATATGCAATTGGTATGTTAAAATGGACATAATTGGCCAACACTGGTTTAAACTAGTGTTAGAACTTGGGTGGTTCTTTGATTTTGTTAAGAACCTTTGATTCTAGGCTTTTAAAATTTTAGAAAATCAAAGAACATCCTTTTCAGCTTTTTAAAAATTGTTTAAATATGAAATCCTCCGATTTTTTTTCATTATATTTAGAGCCAAAAGAACCTCTAGTTTTGGGTTTTTGAAAAATTTCAAGGAACCATTGGCTTTCATGTAAGAACATGCAAAGAATATGTGGTTTAGGGTAGGTTCTTTGACCTGGTTCTTTGATTTTTTGAGAACATGGGTTAAGGGTGAAAATCATTTCTATGATTTAAAACCTCCAGTGAAGAGTCATAACCAGTGTTGGCCATTTATTACTTTTTTTTATAACTACCAGGTAGGTTATTTCTTGATTTTTTTGGGTCACACAGGTTATCAATAAAAAAATTTGGTTGTCAAATTGGTTATCAAAAAATTGATTAATAACCATTGGTTATGCATAAGAGTAGGTTATCAGATAAACAATTGATAACCACCTAATATTGTGCGGGTTACTAGCTAGCTGTTTATAAGGTTTTTTCAAAAATAAAAATATCTTCTGTTTTTAATATTTTATATTGGTGTTTAAAGATTGATAACCTACTTGGTTGATAATCAGGTCATTCAGGTAGGTTATTAGATTTGTGAAAATTCAATACTAGGTGGTTATCAATTTAACCGGTTATCAAAAATCAAGAACCAGCTGTTAGGTTATTGATAGCCAACTTATAACTGAGTCAAAAGTCAATAAACCAGCCGACACTGGACATAACCAGTTCTACGATTCAGATAACCAGCAGTCAGAGGGCAACCTAGATCCTACTCTTACCCGCCGGTTCCAGGTTCCAAAGAGTGAGAACCACAGAACCCTGGTTGAAACTTTGAACTTGAAACCAACAATCATGCCAGCATGTAAGTTTAGGGTTTAGGGTTTTAGCAGCTTCTTACACTGGTGATCATAGTAAGTGAATCCATAGATCCAGAAATAAATGCATAAATAAATAAACAAAGGAAAACCACCCAGCAATGGAACAAGAGAAGAAAAAATAAATAAAATCAAAGTCCAAACAAAAGACCACACCCCAAAGTGCAGAATGCTCAATGGAGAGCCCTAAAAAGAGAAAACATGAAACCTAGAACCTAAACCCATCACCAGTACCACGAAGCAAGGAGATGGTAGAAAAGCCTGGAAGGACATCAAGCCTAGAAGACGGCTCTTGGACTGCCACAACTGCCAGACACAAGATAGTGATGGCCTGAACTCTCTGAAAAGCCACTGATTCCATCTGCTTATAAAAGGAATGTACAATCAAAAGAGGAGGACCTCCAGAAGCTAATGTCAGAGACATTCCAAACAAGTTCAGTCCAATGTTGAGCATGTTCTCACAACTTCAAAACTTATGTGGAATTATTGATCACTTCCCTCTTTCCCCTGGTTTTAGATTCCCCAGTAAAAAATTGCAATAGATTTGAGTCTGCAAACTTGAGTATTGCATGAATAGGTGGTGTGTTCTTAGGAAGGGGGCTATTAGTCCAGGCCAAAAATAGTGGCAGCCAATATTAGGAATAGAATTTCCATGCAAACCAATGAGAAGGCACATCATGGAGTGAAGGGGCCTCCCTGTTTTTTGCCTTGTGGGTGTGCAAGAAAAAAACATGTACTTAAGACAACAACATGTATGAACATAGCAAGGGAGTGGAGATCTTAAAATAGGTATTCACATTGAGGCTGCTGCGGGACCCAATTTTGTGATCAAATCAAAACCAACCATCTGATGGTCAAATAGGTACCATCAAATATGGAGCTTTTGATTCTTTTCCATGAACTGGGAAATTGTTGTTCCAACTTAATTACATACCATAAAATATTTTACTTTTTTTTTTTTTTTTGGGAATTCAAAAAAGTAAATTTGAGAAGCTGCAATATAATTATTATTTTTCTTTGGAAAAATATTGATCCCAAAAAGTCTCCATGGTTCCATTTTCTTGGGTTAGAAGATAAGGAATGGAAACCATTTACTCCATGGAATCCAAAACTGTTTAGAGACACATCAGGTGGGTTGGATCCATCAAGAGTTTCCATACAACTAGGGTCCAAACTTCTGATTCCAAAGTCCAAGGCCCAATACTCTGCAGCTGTAACACACGTCCTTTGAATAAGAGTTTTTTTTTTTTTTTTTTTGGGGGGGGCTTTTTCCCCCTCAATTTTATGATATTAAAAAAATTGCGAAAATTTCTCTAACTTTTAGCAAAATTAGTCAAATTTCAAAAAATCTGAATTTTCTTTGTCAAAAAATTTCAAATAATTTGTCAGGAAAAAATAAAAATCACTGGTACCTACTAGCCTATAAGGGTACTTATTGGGAGACCAAATCCAATGAGCCTGGATATTTTCCAATCCTCCAACGAATGAGATTGCCAGGGTGACCAAGCCATGGCCATTTTATTGGTTAGTTTCCCATGAATTTTCGGAGTTTGGGCTTATCTGATATGCTTTCTGGTGACTGGAAGGGGTTCAGGTACTTCATTTGTTCCCATTCCTCTAGGGGTTTGCCCTGTTTGGAGGATACTTTGTTTGCCAGGACTTGGGTCCTTTCATCTTGTACCTTTTTCACCCACCCCTTTTGTTGGGTGCTTTGTTTTATTGATGATTGGCAGGCTTATTCCTGGAGATAAGCTTGAAAAGCTCAATGGTGAAAATTTGGATCCTCATTCTTGGCCTTATCAAAAAAAGAAGAAGAAGAGCAGGTACCTACCCCCAATATTGGGTTTAGGGTTTTGGGGGTAGGGGTTGTTGGATTTCTGTTGTTCTCACTGTGTTCACATACGCTCCCAAATTCTCAAGTTCCCAATGTGCTTATCACCTATTTTGTCTTTGGCTAACACAAGGAGCATGAATGGTGATGACATACTCCAATAGCCTGCCTACCTGCCCAAAATTCTGAAACATATTTTCTTGTTACACGGAAAATTTGAAAGAAACTCTCAAGCATACTAACTTCATTATTTAGTATAATGTCAAATTATAAAAATATTATTATTTTTCTACTTGAACATAGATGATGGAGAATTTTTTAAAAATTATTACACACTTTGTTGCCAAACAGAGTTAAGTACTATAGTTAATGGTAATGAGCAGGCAATGGCTCAGTACTACTACTACAAAAAAAAGAAATTGATGAAAACTTGCCAATCATCAATAAAACAAAGCACCTTACAAAAAGGAAAGAAAAAGGTACAAGATAAAAGGATCCAAGGATGAAAACACAGTTTTAAAAAAATATTAAAGTAAGTAGACACTCCTTCAAAATACAAGATGGAAAAATATAAGGATGAAAACAGAGTACAAGATGAAAAGATAAAAACAGAGTTCAAGGAGACACTCAAGTAAATGGACACTTTTTTAAAGGAAGGACCTAAATCTTGACAAACCAAAAAAAAAACAAAATGAAAGGACCCAAGTCCTGGCAAATGAAGGATCCTCCAATGAGGGCGGATCACTAAGGGAAGGGGAACAAATCAATACAAGATTTGGATATGGTGGAAATGGTGGTATCTAAATATTAACTTAGCTTTCTATTATGATCGTGGTTAGAAGAAGAAGAAGAAGAGGAAGAACAACAACAACAAGTGGGCACGAATTGCATGGAACTCCTTTTGCCTCATTTCTAGCAAACACTTTCCATATCTGGCTACTATGTTGAATTTTCTCTCTCTGTAAAGCCTGCAAGACAGAAAGGAAGAAGAACGTGCAAAAGAGGAAGGAGAACATGCAGATTAGGGGCTGCCATGGTGGTTGTTGTTGTTGTTATTGTCGTTGAAAGTCAGTCTTGGGATCTCTTGTGACCAGTTGTGAATGGTGATAAAATCCTTGGGAATTATTTCTAGTGTCTGAACTCGAATGTGACTAGTGATTGAATGCAGCAAGTCAACCTCCAAGTCAAGCAAGCAAGGCTTAAGCGTCCCTGATGATTTGTTGGGTTGTTTTTTCAGCAAGTTTATGATCTGTAATTGTGACCAGCTGCTGGTGCATCATACTTTGTGTCATACTGCCGCTGCTAGCTTGCAGCAAAGTTGTGTGTTTTCGAGCTGTCTTGAGAGTGGATTATAAGCAGAGGATCCACCTATCTCAGAAGTATAGTAGTTACACCCTCAATTTTCTGCATCTAGATCGACAGAAATATCTATTTTCTCTAGAACTCTGATTAGGTTTTGCAGAATGGACGTAGCCAGCAGCTTGCAGCAAAGTCTGCGTTTTCTCGTTGCAGTCTTGAGAGTGGGTTAGCAGGATCCACCTTATTTATCTATTAAGAAGTAATTACACCCTCGATTTCTGCCTTTAGATCTCACTCTGATGTTCAACTTAGCTGGTTTTTGCAGAATCGACGTAACCAACAGTGTGGAGATCTCACTCTAAAGTTCGACATAACCAACAGTGGTGAGATCTCATTGTGACGTTCGACGTAGGTTTTTGCAGAATCAACCTAGCCAGCAGTTTTTTGCACTACTTACAGAGCACGATTTTCACGGGTTTGGGAATTCCTTGGACGACGGAACAAGCTGCATTCTGTTTAATAAGAGTACTAGTGCTGGGAGTGGTGATGCATACAAAGAACGTCTACGAGACATGATCCTTGTTTTCTACAGCAGCGTGTCGTCATGGATCCCCGAATCTGAAATCAGTTACTTTGTTCGCGGTTATGCTTTTAACGAGGATCAGGCTTTGCGTTTGTGAAGATGAGGTGGGTTCTTCTTTTGTTAATTTGTGGGCACCAGCGGAGGAGGAACTGCTCTAGGGTGTGTGTTTTGTGCGGAAATTTATAGGAATCAGAAGCGGTAAAATGTTGCCTCTGATTGGAGGAGTGGTAGCAGCCGCGGCCTCTGTGGGCTATGTTTTCAAGTACCGAGTTTTCAGGAGCACGAGAAATGAAGAATTAGACCAAAGTGGCCAGCAGCTGGATGTCAAGCTGGTTACAAATGTGGATGGACCAGAGGAGGAAGGTGCCGACGACGAGAGGCGCAGGAATGAAGCTGGCATGCTATATCATGAAGTTGGGTTTAGGGTTTCAGGCAACAGCTCGGATATGGAAGAGATGGCCTCACAGGATCATCCTAATGGAGGCGCATTAATCCAAGAAAGCAATGAATACAACGTACAGCAGAGCAGCATTCACAGAAGCATGGTGCCCCCCTGCTGCACGGCTGAGGATTCTCACACCAAGCTTCTTGCTGGAGAGAACAAATTTCATGATTTGCGGAGACGTGTGATCTGCAGCCCAGCTGGGGATGAGAGGGTCGTCCAGGAGCTTCAAAACGATAGCAAGCAGCAGGCGCACAAGAAGGGGCAGCAGCAGCAGGGAGAGTGGTGGGAGCTGCCAGACTTGAGATTTGAGCTGCATGGAATTAGGGAAGATCAGAAAGAGCAGGAAGAATATGTTGCAACAGATCATGGGTTGCGCTGTTTTCAGCAAGGTGTTGGTAAACAGAATGATGAAAATGAAGAAAAGGTAGTGGGTTGTGTAGACGAGATGCCCAAAGATGGCAGCTGCTCGGAAATCAGGTTGCAACAGAACGGGGAAGATGATGAGGACGATACAAAGTGCGAAGTTGAAAGGAGCCAAGTTTTGAAACTTCCCCAAGAGATACAAAGACAGACACTGGAGGCAGAGCATCATCCTGTGTCAATCAGTAAAAACCCTGAAAAATGGGAGATCGTGTTGTCAGGTCAGGAAATTGCATCATGTGAGAAGAGTCTGTTGGAGCATGAGTCATGGGAGGAAAGGTTACAACAGGAAAGGGATGTGGCCAATGTGAAGCACAAGGAAGAGATGCAGCGTGCATTAGAGGCACAGAAACTAGAGCTGGAAGAGATGTGGCAGAAACAACTGGAGAACAAACAGAAACAGTGGGAGGAAATGCAGGCTAGGGAAATGGAGCAGGTATGCAGGTCGCTGCAATTTGAATGGGAGGGTAGGATGCACAGAGAGATTGCTGCAGACAGGGTGAGGCACGAGGTGGAATTAGGCAGACACTTCAAATTGGCACTGGAGGCACAGACACTCAGACTGGAGGAAGATTATGCACAGCAGCTCGAAGAGATGCGAGAAAAGGAAGACAGGAAATGGATGCAGAAGCTTTTGATGGAAAGGGAAGCACTACTTGCCATGGCCAAAACAGTGTTAGCACAGGAGAGGGAGAATTGGAGAGTAAGCCAGGAGGCTGAGTGGAGGATTATGCTGGCTAAGGAGAGAGTCCAGTGGGAGGAATCAGAGCAGCAGAAAGACATGGATCAGAATCAGAAAAATGTGGATGCATGTGTTAAGAAGGAAACAGCAAGGTTGGTGGAGCTGCACTCTGCCAACTTGGAAAGTAAAGAAATGCAACTACATCAAGCAAAAGAAGAAGTTGCAAACCTCTGCGCAGAGCTAGCTGTAGTGCGCCATCAACTGGAAGCTTTGCAAGGTAGGGAAACCCAAAGTTCAGGTCGGATTTGGAGGTTCAGAAGTTCGGGAGCCTAGAAACTACTAGTACGGGACAAACACAACAAAAACTACTGCAAAAGCTTCAACAGCCATGTAAGCACTCCATCAACTTGAAAACCAAACAAATACAATTAGGGTCATACCATAGATGAAGAGCTAGGTGGGTTGCTGCAATATGAAGTCAACCGCACTGTGGATAAGCATGGACACCCGGAAATTCAGATTGCACCCAGGGTCTAGAATCTAGAACTCTGCTAGGAGCCCCAAGTGCAGAGGATTCAGCATCAATACCAGCAAGCAATGTGCATCTGTTGTCTTCAGTATTGACTATACAAACTGTGTACTCAGTTTAACTGTATATTTTAGATTCATGTTTACTATCAATGTCTATGCAAAGACCTACCAAAAAACTTTTAGTGCATTCTAGACTCACATTTGACTTCAGAGAAATCTCAGGGGCCATCTTTTTAATGGAAGTAACTCTTGTTTTTCCAGTGGGATCTTCTGTTTTTTGGGGAGGTATCATCAGGTTCTTTATGTGGGATAAGGCCCACAGTTGAGAGCATTACCAAAAGTGGGTCTGCACTCAGCTACTGCCTTGTGCGGCCCATTCTTCTGGTAATGCTCTCGACCAAGGGCCTTACCCTAAACTTAGATGTCTCATTTTGTCCTCATTTTGCTGCAGATGGTTATGTGGTTCTTTCCTAAGGTCTGAGACACTCTCATCCATCCATCAAGGAAGGTTGTTTGTACATGAGAAGGGTCTATCTTTAGTCCTAAGGTCTGAGACACTCCCATCCATCCATTAAGGAAGGTTGTTTATACATGAGAAGGGTCTATCTTTAGTCCTAAGGTCTGAGACACTCTCTCATCCATCTATTAAGAAAGGTTGTTTGTACAGGAGAAGGGTCTATCTTTGGAAAGCTTTTAGTGAGTAAGAGTTTTTGGAGGCCACCTAGTCGTAACCTAGTTAATCATAACCTAGTTGCCTCTAATTCACAATTATTATCTATTGGCCATTTTAGCTACATATTAATTTGATTTATTACCAACCAATTCTCCTGACCTATTAACTAACATACTCTATGCAGCACCTAGGTTAAGCCAAGGGTTGGGCAAGGTGACATCTAAGCTTAAACTTAGGCCATGTCACATGTCACATAGGCATACACATGGGCCATGACACGTGTCACCAAAGCTTAAACCTGGGCCATTCCACATGTCACTTAAACTAGGCATAGATTACACCATGTGGCATATGTGTTAAGCTTAAACCTCTATCTAAGCCATGTGGCACCTAGGCTTAAACCTACATCACATGGCATTTAATTAACTAGGCCTAAACTTAAATCACATGGCACCTATGTTAAGCATAGATTTAAACCACACTTAAGCTAGGGATAAACCTAGACCACATGGCATTTAGGCCTTCAATCTAGGTTAAACATGTAGCACCTAGCCTAGGCCTAAAACTAAACCATTTATGTTAGGTTTAAACATAGGTAGCCTATGTGGCACTTACCCTAGCTTAAGTCTACAGCTTACGTGACATTTAAACCAAGCCTAGGTCCCATGGCACCTACATTAGAAAAAATCTTCAAATATATGTTTATGACTAGTATTCTAGTCATAAGGAACAAAAATGATTAATAGCTTTAAAGTCATCATGGATGAGTTGTTTAAGACAATAGTCATTTAGAGCATGATGTGGTTAAATGATATGGCACATTTCATCTATTAATCATAAAGGACATATGTGAAGTCATTAATGATAGTTTAATCATTTTTTAATTATATTTTTATTTTTTACAAATTGGACCCAAAAAC
>Ga0209611_10005033_pt1 | contig 22376 bp, 18 predicted proteins | sample S1TSphgellanicum_3_FD_187693 | JGI IMG/M metagenome (GOLD analysis project Ga0209611, IMG submission 187693) | Host-associated microbial communities from peat moss isolated from Minnesota, USA - S1T2_Fc - Sphagnum magellanicum MG (SPAdes) (version 2) | ecosystem: Host-associated > Plants > Peat... | reverse complement strand
CCCCTCCCCCATTTCTAAAATTTCTATGTTAGATAAAAGTATCAACATTTAAAAAACAATTTAACTAGTTCTTGCAATGTCGATTCTCAAAAAATTAAGAACAATTAATTTTCTTTTGCCGATTATCACAAACTAAGTATTATTTATTATTATTATTTAAATTTTAAAATTAAGATTAAATAACTATTGTTTGAATTTTTTTTTAACAATGAAAACATTATAAACAATGTTAGAAAAAAAATCTAAAAAAATCATCAATTTATTTATTGAACATTTACATTTCAACAACTTCATCCCTTTCAAATTCCCCTTTAAACTCTTCAAACTCCTCTTCTAAATCTATATCCCTTTCAAGGAATTTTGATAAATTAAATAGAGATTTACATCCTATTATAGGATTATTATACCATTTTTTTTTGACAAAAATCAACTTTTAAAAAAAAATTGTTTGCAAATGACATCTCTTAAGGTTATTAATAATTCCAGTCAAATAAAATATCCTTTCTATTTCTACAATCCAACAAAATTTGTTGAACTAAAAATCTAACTATAGGAAACATTGCTTCATGTTTATGCCACCATTGAAGATGACATTTGATGTCCTTAACATCCAATTGATACCTCCTAAAAATCAGAAGCTCCTTTTTGACAAGTTATTTTGTTAGTTCATGTGTGTTTGTAATCAATTCAAATACATCCAAACTACAATCTTGATCAAAAATATTTTGGGTAGTAGAATTCATTTATGATCTCACCAAAGGGTGCAAATGCTCATGGCATTTGACCAACATGAGATATAAAGATTTCCTATCATATTTTTTAATAAGAATAACACCTTGCTCCCCTCCAACAAATGAAGATACTATATGAAGGCTCTTATATATGGGGTTTAACATCAAAGAATTATGGGTTTTTTTTTTATCATAAACCTTTGAAAATGAAAGGAAAAAATCACACACATTGATTACTTCCCTTCTAATGTTAGAAGCTAACAAAGATAACTCATCATTAACAACTGATTCTTTATTCATTAGGGTTTGAAATGAAGGTAAAATTTGGTTTTCTTCCCTAAGTTTCAAATTCATGGAAATGGTAGAATGTTAAAACATCACTAAGAAGCCAATGTCCACATGATTGATTAATAACACATGTAGACACAATTGGGGAAATATAATCAATAATAGTTTGAGAAATCTACCATGTCAAAGATGGAAGCATTCGACCAATGACTCTCACAACAATCTATTTGTTGTAATAAAGTACAATGGCAAATCGAAATTGTAAATTCTCTTGAAACATAATGATTATACTAGCAAACTTACAAAAAAACAATAAGAATTTGATTAGGTATCTTATCAAATTTTAAACCACAAAAACTTTAAAGAGTTGAAACAATAATGAGTTTGAAAAAACTACCTTGTTTTGCTTTAAATGTTTTATTTTTTGGGTTGAATTCTAGTTTCAAGATAAGCCTTATTCCATTCTTATTTGACCTTCCCAGACTTTTAAAACCAAGTGATGCATTTTTGCAAATCTGCTTGGGCAGACGTGATAGAAACATATTTTAGATTTTTGTAGACTTTTTCCTTTACAATGCCATATTGACATGCTTTGGAAAATGCATGTGCAAAACAAGTACCCTGAAAGTTGTTTTCTAACATAAAAAACTCACAATTTACAACAAATTTCAATGCACCAATCATTGCATTGAGATTATATCCTTCATCTTTGACATAAGTAATATTTTTTCCCTTAAACCATACATGTCTAACAATTTTGTCAAACTTTTGGCCAAGGCTTGCCTTGTTGTTTTTAGTGATTCAAATAAACCAATAGTCACATGTTTAGGCTGCTAATCACTATTTTAAAAATTAATCACCAATGCAAACACATCATAAGCTCTTTTAAACATCTAAAGGTTGAAATTAGTTATTGCAAAATGACATTCTACCAAAGCATGAACAACATATAATTAATTTGTCTTCTCCATTAACCCTGACAATATGTCTTGTGAAAATTACCTTCTAGAAGGGAAGTTCAATTTTGGACAAAGATGAAGAATCAAGCGTTTGAGCCACATATTTTCCACAAACTGGATAGGTAAATTGTTCTTGACGATTAACAAACCAAGGTCTTTTAAAAATTCTTTGACACATCTTATTTTTTGAAGGTATTTTTGATAGAAAAAAATTTAGAGATTAACCCTTTAAATGGATTTGTTATTTTCTTTGAAGGCTATTTTTCCTTAGTATTTTTTAGTAGACTATTCTTTTTTTTTTCAAACATTTGTGCAATAAAAGAATGATATGCATCCACATGTTTTTAAAAAGAAGTTATTCCATTGGTTTTGTAATAAGAAATCAATCCTTTCCTCGCTTGAGTTCATAGATTTATTCCAATTATCAGATTTTGACAACAAAATATGCTACGAATTATTTGTGTGTTTACCAAATCAACTTCTACATTCCCATTTACACAATTAAAACTCCAACATAAAGAAGTTTTGCCATGTGGTTTCCATATTTTCTTTTGAACATATGATTTTTTCAAGTTTGCTTTCATTATTTCTTCATTGCCATTTTTTAGATTCTTATTGGTTTGTGTTTGGACACTTGGATTTTCTTTAAACCCATCTTCCAAAACTACATTCATACATATTTCAATTGCTTCATTGTTCCCATATATCATGTTTTCATTTGTAGAAGATTGTTCCATTGGCAATTTTCACAAGACTATGTCCAAAGATAATGTAGAAAACAACTATTCTTCAACAAATTATGCAAAATTTTTAATAAAATTTCTAATCAAAATAAAGAAAAAAGAAAGAAAGAAAAAACATTTACATGCAAATGGCTTTAAAGGTTTAAAAAATACATTTACAAACAATGGGGTTTAAGGTTTAAAAAAATTATCAAGAAATCATTCATTTTTCTCTCATCTCATCATGGAAAAATAAGTTTAGATTTAAATCAAAGGTCCAAATTTTAATCCTATACACAAACAAATAAAACAACAACATATTAAAACTCACAAACTACATTAAAACAAAATGTATTCAATTCAAAAAATAAATGACAAACAAAATACAAAGCTAAGAAAAAAAAACTCAAGAAATCTAAAAAATAAAAACCTTTGTTGTTGGATGAAGCTTGATGGTGTTGGTCCAAGTTCCTCCACCTGCACAAGAGAGTGGGGAGGGAGTACCAATTAACAAGGTAGAACAGCAAGGTGCAATAGCGAGTAGTAAGGCAATGAAACAACAATTGGGGGGGGGTAGGAGGTACCTGAAAAAGAATAGCAAGGTGCAAAAGTAAAAACAACAAGGCGTGAGTAGCAAGGCGCAAGAGCAATAGCAATAAGGTGTGAGGGCAAGAATAGCAAGGTGCGAGTAGTAGGTGTGAGTAGCAAGGTGTGAAAACGAAAGTAGTAGGGCACGAAAGCGAAAGTAATAAGGTGTAAGAGTGAGAGTAGCAGAGTGCAAAAGCGAGAACAATAAGGTGTGATAGCAAGGCGTGACAATGAATGCAACAAGGCAAATCAACAAAACAAAAACAACAACAAAAGCAACAATGCTAAAAGAAAAAACAAAAAAAATAAATCTAGTTAGAACAAAAATGCATAATGAACATGAGACAAAACTGTTTTATGTATTTTTTTAGGGTTTGCAGGAAGGAGCTGTTGGAATGCAGCACCTCCAACCTCAAACCTAACCCTAAGTTTTCATGAGGGCAACTAAACCTGAGACCTGGACCCGGGTAAAAGGTTTGACCTTACCTGATTATCAGTTTTATTTTTATTTTTTAAACAGGTTTTGTGAGAACTGGTAGTCCGATTTTCAATCAAGGCATCACTCAAGGTGATACCCTGAGAGGATCAGACTGGGATGCCCAGGTGATGCCCAGGGGTATTTGTGATACCCATCCAACACTGGTTGTTAGTACCATGAAGATGGGGATGCCATGGCAGGTTACAAAATTATTGTAACATGAGTATGTTTCGCAAAGCATCCTATTAGGACCTGGTTCCATAGAGGGTGGTGACGAGAGGACTTGAGGGGGAACGGGATTGGGTGGGAACAAAACATGTCCTTGTTAGTATGTTTGTACTGTTCACATTCATTTCCTTTCGGCCTGTTTAATATTTTCCCCTCTCTGGAGATGAGGATTTCAATTCCCCCCAATCTTTAAAATTTGAAATCTCAGTCATCTGATGGCAATTCCAAGGGACCATACAAAGCTCCCAAGGGAGCGCCAAGCAAACGGAAACATATATGGCAGGCCCTGAGTTGTCACAAGACTTCCGACTAGTTTCAGAAATACACTAGAAAAAAATTTCAAAGGTTTTTATGGATTGATGAGTAGAGATATTAATTAAATAAAATTACTTGGAGAAATTTGTTATTCGGTAAGTGCTTTGATACCAGTGCATATACCAGTGCTAGGAGGTACAGAGAGAAGACAAATATAAATTGCATTATTATATAAGAGCCTCCCTGTCCATTAAACCAGTGAATTCATTATCTTTTCACTAAGTCTGGTTGATTATTATAACTAATGAATTCTAAGTTAAAATTCAGTGAAATCACTTGACTTACACAGACACACTTTTGTTATAATGTTTTTTTCATTTTCCTTGTGACATCTGGAGAATACCCACCAAGTATCACCAAAAAAAAGAAAAAAAAAAAAGTTGTTATGCTCGGTAAGGCTATTAGAAATGGCTCTGTAATTTTCATTTGTTCCTGTTATACCCGGAGGGTATCACTAAATTATTACTAAAAAAGGGGGACGAGAAGAAGAAGAAGAAGAAAAAGTTGGACGAGGTTGTTTGTTACTTGTTATGTTCGTTATAAAGCCCTTGGCCGTTGGGCTTAGCCTACAAATGAACCATATACCCAGACCAAGACTTATGACCCCACTTTTTCATTTCTTTGGTGGTTTTTAATGGAAAAAAGTTTGCAACTTGCAACCCCAAAACGAGAAAAACCCTCACACCACTTCTTTCCCTCCTCGCAACCTCCAAAAGAAACCCTAGAATAGGTAACCGCCATCCATCTAGTACTTGGTGGCGCATCCTACGCCGCAGGATTCGCGGTTTAGGACAATGTGACCCCAAGATAGCTATCTAGCTAGCTAGCTAGCTAGTGAGCACGAGCCGTCGCGAGACTGCGTAACGGCAGCCAGTGAGCGCGCGCAGGCGCGACGTGAGCGAGCGATGGACTTCCGCTGGTAAGAACATCGAAGGAAGGAATGGGGGAACTGTGGAATGGGGAGTGACGTTGCTGCTGGAGTCCGTTGTGTGCCCGCCGCGGTGAAGAAGAGATGGTGATGCTCTTGCTGCGACTGTCGCCGCCGCCGTCGCTGCTTTTGCGCATCTCCTTATTATGAAAGGCGGAAAGTGTGAAGATGTTTTTCAGAAGCCAGAATCGGGGCTCGTCGGGTAGGCGTGTTTGGTGGAGCACGGTGCTGTTGCTTACTGCTGTCCTCGGTGTTGGCATCAGTGCTTGGCAGGCACTCGTTTTTTCTTCTTCTACTCGTAGGAGTTCCTCATGTATACCTGCGGCTGCTGTGTTTTATATGCCAGAAACTGACTCTTCTTCTTCTTCTCCCTCCGTTTTTTTCCCGTTGCAAGCATTCTCGTCGTCCTCGTCCTCGTCGTCATCTTCTTCGTCCTTTTCCTCGTCTGCTTCGTCATCAGCAGAAGGTAGCTTGAGTTTCCAGCCCACGGCTGCTGCTATTCCAGCTGTAGGTGGTGTGCATTTGAGAACTTGGAGCAGCAATGGAAATGGTGGTGAACTCTTGCTGCGAAATATTGTTTTCGGGATTGCGGGGGCGTCGCAGCTGTGGGAGAAGAGACGGGAGTTTATCAAGCTATGGTGGCGACCGGAGGAGATGCGAGGGTTTGTATGGCTGGAGGAGCATGTGAAGATGGAAGCAGGAGAGAATCTTCCCACGGTGCTCGTCTCTGGCGACACTGACAGTTTCAGGTATACTCATCCCTTGGGGCATCCTTCCGGCATTCGCATTTCTCGAGTTGTCTGCGAAACTTTTAGGTTGAACCTTCCCGATGTGCACTGGTTTGTCATGGGCGACGATGACACTCTTTTCTCCACCGACAACTTGCTGCGTGTTCTCAGCAAGTACGATTCCAGGGAGATGTATTACATCGGAAGTAGCTCTGAAAGCCACAAGCAAAACGTGCATTTCAGTCACAGCATGGCCTATGGTGGTGGAGGGTTTGCAATCAGCTATCCTCTGGCAGAGGCACTCTCAGAAATGCAGGATGACTGCTTGGAACGCTACCCCGATCTATTTGGCAGTGACGACCGGCTTCATGCTTGCATCACCGAGCTTGGTGTACCTCTCACTCGAGAGCATGGCTTTCATCAGGTTTGTTGTTGGTGTCTCTGCCTTGATCACCATGACCTGGATATGTCCCTGTCAGCTGAAGTTGCACTTTTTCCATGACGTCTCTCTCTCTCTCTCTCTCTCTCTCTCTCTCTCTCTCTCTCTCTCCCCCTGAGTCACAGAGAAAAAATGATTTACTCACATGGCATCAAACTGATGGGTTGGATTTTGCAGTTTGATATTTTTGGAAGTGCACATGGGTTGCTTGCATCACATCCCTTGACTCCCTTCCTATCAATGCACCATTTGGAGTTGATAGAGCCAGTGTTCCCAGGGCTGACAGCTCTGGAAGGTCTGAAGCATCTGACAAAGGCCATGCGAAATGATCCTGCAAATTTCTTGCAGCAATCAATATGCTATGATCAAAAGCTCGGTTTATCATTCTCCATTTCATTAGGGTATGTTGTACAGGTCTTCCCAGAGATCATTCTTCCCCGACTGCTGACGACAGTTGAAACTTCCTTCACAGCTTGGAACCATAACAATCATGCTCTGGAATTCAGCTTCGACACACGACCTGTACCCACTTCAGTGTGTAAGCAGCCGTTTCTGTTCTACATGGAGGAAATGCATATTGATGAAAGCAATAATAGACAAACAGTTGGGACATATAAGCGATACATGAAGGTGGATGATGCAAAGAAACAGGCCTACTGCTGGTTCCATCGCTTGCCTCCCCGAAAGCTCAAGCAGATTACAGTGATCAGTGATTCTTTGGACATGCACTGGTATATGGTAAGTCCATTACTGTGTGGCTTCTCTTGGTTCCTGTGAATGATCTGGTGTGAATACTTTCCCCTCTTGCCAACAGCATGACTGAGGTCTTCCCATTGCTTCTGGAAGAAAACATGAGAGAAATTCTGGATTCAGATTTTGTGTAATGGTTTTGAATGAAATGTTTTGGACAGATTGCTTTTACTTACCTACACCTACTGTCATCATTGGGACTCATGAAGTCAGTGGGGGTAGGCATGGCCTCTTGTCACTGCTATTCATGATGAAGTTGAAGGTCTAGCACTTGTGATAGTTGCCCACATCATTTTTGCAGCCATTATTGTCTTAACACCTTCAAAGTGTTTTTGGTGTGAATTTATCTGCAATCTCATAGATAAATGTTAGCCCCTAACGAGCAAGTGTTTGAGATTCACAGGTACCCAGAAGACAGTGTGCAAATTTGATGGGTATGAAGGACCAGGTGTTGACAATCTATGTGGGTGCCTGTAAACCTGGGGAGCTCATCGGTGGTTAGTTGGTGTGTGGAACTGACTAATTCAATGTTCCGAGAACCACTACTATACAGGCAATTTGTGGTGCCTGATATGAATGCGATGGAAAATTGTGTTAGAAGATTGCCTCATTGATGATGGTCCAATATTCAGCTTACAATATTCCTCTTCTTACAAACACACCTTTTGTACCGTAGTAGGTTCAGGCTCTGATTCCTATATGACATTGATGGGATTTAGTATTTTACAAAGAAGCAAACTTCAAGCAAAAGGAGATGGGGAAAGCAGACCTGAGAGTCAGTCAGCCAGCCAGCCAGAAGGGTTGAGCTGCAGTTCCATTTGCATTATAGCAGATGACCATCACATATGATTTGAGCCATGTTTTGGAGATTCTGCTGTCCGGAGCAGTAGGGGTAAAAGATTGTGCCATCTAATACACTTCCAATCAAGCTTCGTTCTCTCTTCTGACGCTTGCTTCAGGTTATGGAAGACTACTCACTGCAAAGAAGGGACCATTTGTTGAGGAAGTGCATATTGGTCCCGAAGGTGCAGGAGTTCAACAGGCTGCAGAGACAGAGATCAGATTCAAGTACTGGACGCAAGCCATGTGCTGCATTAGACCACTCCCTTCAGATGCACCACTTAAATATGGGATTTGAAGGAGATTCTAGAGTGGGTCAGAAACCTTTCAGTTCAATTCAAATTTTTGATACTGCAATGAGAATTTTCCCCCTGCAATATTTGTTTCCAGACTACTGGAACTACATGCAACAGGCAACTTTAGGTATGGTGTGCAAAAGTGATTTAACACACAGCCTTGCAGACACTGTTTAGATGGATAGACAAGCAATATGATTGGTTTTGATACAGGTTTGTTCTTCAGAATACTAGCAAGACTGGAGAGATTCTGAGAAGATTTGTCAGATTTGTGTAGTTGTTTTATGTCTGAGATTGCCATGACAGAATGAGACACAAGTTCCTATCACAATTTGCTATTGTGTGATGCAAGGATCTTTTGACAAGCCTGTCAAAAAGTGTGCCCTGCACATCAACACATGTTTCCAAACAGACTTCTTGACTTTGAAGATGGTGAAGAAAAAACATCGTTGAATAGAAAAGTATACTGCATGTAGTGAGGAAATTGCAGGCAAACAAAATTCTTGAGGACATTAAGAACTGCGATCGTAACTGAATTGTGAGCCCAACCGAGAAAACGGGCAGTGAGTCATTATAGGGGAAGACGTTTCTGTTGCCCGAGTTGCCCGCTTTCAGTTAAAGCCGGTAAGAAGCCTGCAATTCTTGTCCGGAATGAACTTCTGTAGCTGCCCTTGTGTGTGCCCGACTGATAATATTCTCACGGGCATCGTCTTCCCCGATTTGTCTAGAGTTTCGTTACGTCTCTGGAACTAAGGACGGTTTATTCAAGTTGTTCGTGCTTGAGATGCGACCGAGCATTGCAAGTTCATGCCCCGATTCATCATGGTACATGATGTCCTCAATTCGTATCACTTGTAGTTCTACGTGACGAAAACCAAGTGGATCTTGAAAAATTGCATTGCGACAAGTTCTGAGTTCGTCTCTTGCTTCCTGTTGTTGTTCGTCTTGTGCTGTTGTCGGTGATCACATCCGCTGGAGATTTCGTCCGTAATTCTTTTGATGAACTGGATTTTTTTTGTCAGAAGTTTTTTCTTTCTTGCAATTCATGATGATTTCAAACCACACGATTCCTCCTCGTCTTGAAGAGCATTTTCTTTTACTGTCGAGGTCCGATGTTTCGATCTTGCAAAGACATGATGCTGAAGCCCATTGACTCGCAAAAAATTCTCTAAGTAGCCTGCCTGCCTGCCTGAAAACGAGACTCACAACAAAGAAGGATTTAGTCCACTGCGATGGAGTCATTTCCATTCAATTTCATGGAGTGCTCAAAGGACCTGAAGTCCGACACACTGCACACAACAACAGGCAACAAGAATATTATGGAGCTTTCAGAGTTCACTGGTCTGGTTGAGGGGCTTGCGCAACTGGGAGTTGAGGAAGAGCTTGCTATAGAAGCCGAGGAAGAGCTTGAGTATGCTGCAATGAAGATTTCCCTCGCAGATGCCGCCGCAGAAAGGATTGAGTCATCAAGCACACAACACGTTCCGACCTCCGCTGAGGAGGACTGCAGCAGTCACGGAGCACCCGGGACGTCAGTGTTGTTGCTCCGTCCCGTCCTCACAATCCCGATGTAAGAAAATCTAGCGTTCTTTCAGCTTCATCTGGTTAGTTTCCCAGTGCAGATCTGAGCGTAGAAGCAAATGAGACCAAAGTTCTGAACAGGTTGTTGCCTGTGTTCATGGCGATTTTCTGTCAGATCTTTCTTTGTCTGGAGAATTGACACGAGGTGGTCATCCATGAAGCTCCGCTTACTATGTGAGTACCAATTTTCTTTCTTTCTGCAGGCAGAAGAAGGAAGCCTCCTGTTCTCGTTTTCTTGACAATGGCGATTTTCTCGCTATCGGTACCAGTGCAGGAACTATTGAGGTGATATGTGTCCATGTTCCAGTCCAAACCTTTGCATATTCCTGGCAACAATTTCTGCCTGAGCTACTGTGATCTCCTGGAAGAAGCAACAAACTATGATGATGGTTTTGAGTGTTTCTTCCTTCCTGTACCCAATGTCTTCTTGCAGATTTATAATGCAGTGAATGGAAGGATTGCATTCATGCTGGACATTGGGAGGAAAGGACAGCGGAAGTGGTCATGCACTTCCATGTGCTTTCATCCTGCTTTAAATTCTTCTGCTTCCACCCAAAACTTGCTGGTTTCATGCGGTGCTCAATCTTGACTGTCGTGCAAAACCCATCATCACATCCCACATCATGTTTCTTAATTTCCATGGAATTATGAGAAATTCAGAACTTAAGTTCCATTATTCTTGAAAGAACTGTACAATACAAATGTTGCACTTCTTGGGAGTGACAACATCTCAGGGGTGACAGTATGGGTGACCTTGTTATGTTGAAATATTTATGTAGGAACCATTATTGCATATTGAGTTTGCAATTGCATAAACGAAACATTACAGCATATCTCTTTCCTTCCTCCTGGGGTGTGGGTGTCTGCCTGCTTCAATGTTTTGCCCTTCATGAGTTCCTCTTGGCAAGCTGTTGGGGAGGACAACAGACTAGAGCTTAATGCCTGAGAATGGGCCTGTTTGATTGTGCAAGATATAAATGGACAAATCCATCATTGGCATGCTACATCAGAGATGCATCTGGGGATGACAAAAGAGGAAGGCAATGAGATTTATGCAGTTGACTTCCATCCAATTGGTGTGAAGTTTGCTACTGCAGGGCTGGACTCCAAGGTATGCTTACTGTCACCTCTCTTTCCATAAATCACTTCTTTCTCTAAAGCGCTATGCTACCTCCTTGTGCAGCTCTAAGGAAATCAGGAAAATTTCATTTTTCTTTGTTTTCAGTACACAATCAAGGTATGAAAAATAGGCTGTGGTCTAGGAAAGGCCATCTACGGGTACTCAGCATAGGAGATGCATAATTATTTGCAATAAATATATGACAAGAGACCACCACAGAGAGTGAGGCATTCTGATCAAACTGTAGCACACGTAATACATCCCCTGTAATCTAATTTGGTCCAACATCATATGCCTGGTGCAGGTCAGGATCTATGATGGAGTCACACAAAAGCCCTTACAAATTCTTAGTGAAGGGTGAGCACATTGTTCAGAATGCCAAAGGAGACACTCCCTTGTCCTCTCCATAATTTTCCCACAATCTGTCAAGGGACATCAGTTGTTTTCCTTGTCCTTGTTGTCGATGAGCATCTTCATGTAACAAAGCAGTTGCATGAGCTGAGAACATGGGCAAAATGTGCATGAGCATTGGATATCATCATGAGTAGTGAACATCTTAAGAAGATTCCTTTTGTTTTGGCAACATGTGCAGAAATGGTACAACTACAGCAGGACACTCAAACCGAGTATTTGCTGTGAAATGGCATCCTGCAGACATCAACATCACTTTGAGTGGTGGATGGGACAATACCACCCAGGTGGGTTATATATCTTTATGGCACAATACAATGCTGAACTGTTTTCTTCCCTGACATTTTTCTGCTTTTTGATAGACAACATTTTGGAATGAAACCTGGCACATACAACTGGTTCTTATGCAGTACAGTACCATGAAAACCTTCACCACAGTGGATAATGGTGTGACCTCCAGTCTGCTGAGGCAGATTGAAACTGACCAATATTCTGATTGGTGATCAATATTCTTCAAGGTTTGGGATGCCAGAGTTGGTTGTTCAGTGCGTAGCATATATGGGACTCTAATCTGTGGAGATGCACTTGCCATTGATGCTGGAGGCAATCATGTGCTGACAGGATCATGGCGTCACTCAGACCAACTTCAAGTAATCATCCTAACTGATTGGAAAAAGAATCCAATTTATTGTAAGAAGTGGTGCATGTTACATAGACAACTCATTTATACAACATGAGCACTAGGACAATACAAGTAGAGAGTTAATTGTTTTACTTGAGCTCTTATGGACTGAGCTTTTGGGTATTGTGGAAACACCAGCAAAGAACCCAGCCACAGAAAAGGTTTAATCCACCTGGAGTCAATTCCAATGGCACCCAGTACTGTGCAGGACAGCAATATTTACCCCAAGTTGTCATGGCTTGAAGGAGTGGGATTACGGGAGTGGTCAGCTTATTCGGAGTATGATGTGGCCTCCAAGTGAGGACACAGAAGTAAGTGAATCCTTAATGATCTTCCAGAGCCAACAGTGTTCAGTTTGAAGATCTTAGATCGAGTATCTAATACAAAGCCTTATATCCGGAGGAGCCAGATTTACTTGAATTTGTGATTACAGGTAAGGGTAGAATGAAATTAACACTTGGACAGTGGGCAGCCTTGTCGATTGTACACTGCTGTATATGGAAGAGGAGTATCCAACAAGCTTATTGGAGCTGGTGGGAGTGGAACAAATCAGGCTTGCCTTTTCAATCATGAAACTGGGCAGGTAAATTATAACAGCTTTCACCATATCCCAAACATTGATATGCAGCTTCTTGCTTCCAATAAAAGTTGCCATTGTCCATTGCTTCTGTAAGCCCATGAGATGGCACTGTATCCCTCATATTGGGGTTTCTGTGGCATGTATTCAGCTGGTTGGCCAGTCTCCAGTCCTTGATACAGGTGAAATCTCTGCACTTTCAAGTTCTCTCCATGTCGAGTCAATCCAGTGCCTGACTTGCACTGCAACAAACAGAAAACCAAGACCTGACCTTTGCCTTTGTAACCTGATATGGAGCTTGTGAATTTTATCACCCAGCTATGTAAATAACCCTGAACACTGACATCTTCTTTATATTCATCCTTTTTTTAAGTCTACTCACAGAAAAATTCAAGTGACTTCTCCTCACTAACATAATGTGCTTGCTCAAACTGAAGTTATGCATTTCTGTGGATGTGTATCAAAGATAGAGTAAATGGAATAGTCAAGGATGGAGCAGTTATTAATGTATTGTCTGCAAGGTACTGATTGCATTCTTCTGGGTGGCAGCTGTTTACGGTATGTGTTTCTCTGCAGATGGTTCACTTCTTGCAGTGACCACTGCAACTGCTGTGCATATTGTTGCCATGGAGAACTTCTTGTCCAGAATGCCAGATGCAGGTAGGTAGGTGCTGATTGTATTGGAACTAAGTTATGACTGCCAACAAGACTGAACAATTTGTCCCTTCCATTTGCTAAAAATCAAATCTCTTCATTTTCATCTGTGATGAATCATCACTTGCTGGCACTGCAGAAGGCACAAAACAGTGGTCAAATTCCTTTCTTCACAATTCTATCCTAGTATAATGAAGGTCATCATCATCTTCAGCACATAATTTTAGATGCATTTTCCTTCACTCAGAGGGTGCAGAGACAAATCCAAAGATGAAGCTGCCAGAGTGAACCAACAGCGACTAGCACACCATCCACTGGAAGCCCATTATGACTCGGTTATGGATGAACCTGAACTGAGTTGAGGTCTGGTTTCACCTTCATAACTTCTCCCGTAAAGAATATGTAGGATTGAAGATTTAGGTAGGTATATACATAGGTACAACAATAGGTGACTACTAGGTAAGTAGATGTATAGTGATGGTTAGTATGTAGGTAAGGGCCAGTGACTTGCTTGTGGGTACACTGTAGAATCAGCCAACAGGAGTAACCACCATGGTTAGCAAAGGAGTTAAAACCCAATGGTGGAAAATTGTTTCTTGTCCATCCATCATCCATCCTCATGGTGCACTGATGGCTGTTGGTTCACTCTGGCCAGATGCAGTGACATTGAGGGAATGCTAGTTTCATGAGGTGAAATTCACTAGAGAACTCCATGCTCTGGAGAGTTCCCTTCTCTTGAGAGCTAGATCAATGGAGTTGTGGTCATTGTTCTTGGCTAAACTCTCTCCGCCTCAACCTTGTGCCATTGTGTAATTTGTTTTTTTTTTTTTTTGGTTTGTTTTCTTTTAAAGACCCAATGAGGATTTTTCAGTTCAATGGTTAAGAACCACTTCTTCAAGCAATAGATTTTGAATTCAAATCCTTTTTCAAATAGCCGTCTTCTTTTCTTGAATGAACTCTTCTTCACATGTTCATTCAACAAAGATGGTGGCACATGGGATTTCTTTTGTGCAACTTGGCCTCACTTTCTTTGTCATGATGTCCAAGGGAGAAAAAAGGGTCGAGCCAAGTTTCCTGGGGAGAAAAGAAATTGGGACTACACTTTTGTTGAGAATCTTGACTACATCCGAAAGGGAAAGCATCAATTTTTAAAAGTTGCACAATGGATGAATGTGTCTTTCATTTTTTATTTAATTAAAATAAAATTTCATCCATTTCGTAATCTTTTACCTTAGTATAAATTCATGATGTAACTTTGATTCTCAAATTTTCATCCATTGTGCAAGTTTTCTCCTCAAATTTTCATCCATTATGCAACTTTTTCCATAAATTTTCATCTACTTTGCAACCTTTTTTTTATTAAAAAAAATCACATACTTTGGTTGTTGGTGAAAAATGAAAAAATCTAAATATTCTTGAAGAAGAGATCTATGAACAACAAGTGCTCCCAACTCTTTCAAAGGTTGAGTCATTACCGAGGGCAAGAGAACCATTTCTGAGGCAATTATTTGGCAACACATTTGCCCTTGTGAAAGGCTATTCATTGGGACAACAAAACCATTTTCAGGGCAACACGAGAACACAACCATTTCCTAGGGAATGGATGATCATTCTCTTTCTTCATTGGATGAAAACCATCCAAAACAAAGATGGAAATGGCAAAAAAGTTGAACACATGATCTTCCACTTAATGGTCAACCATTGTGCCACACCATTTGCTAAAAAATGAATACATAAGTCATACCTAACACAATTTTCATAAGTAGGGGACAAAATTTTTAATTCAAAATTAGTTTCCAAATGGGCATTACTAGCAAGCATGCAGTCTCTTGCTCTTGCATAAAAAACTAAATTATATTAGTTTTTTTTTCTTATTTAGTGCTTGTGTATGACATGCACGTCATGTGTTTTCGTTTTAATTAGGATTACAATAAAAACACCCAAACCATTAGAAAAGGCATGGCAAGTAAATTAGATTTCAATTTTCTTTTACACTCATTTTTTTCCTTATAGATAAAACAAATTGAAACTCAACCCAAGTTGAAATTAAACTTTTGAAATTTATTTCAATTAGTTATGAATTTGTGAAAAATTGTGTTGGGGGTTTTTTGTATTGTTATATGAATCACAGATGTAACACATGAAATCTCAAAAAATATGTTTCTAATATGGTCAAAGAAGGATTCTACTACCCCGAAAAAGGACTTTTAATATGGTCAAACAAGGCTTCTACTACTCTCCAAAGGACTTCTAATATGGTCAAGCAAGGATTCTACTACCTTAAAAAAAGACTTTTAATATGGTCGAACAAGGATTCTACATAAAATATTAAATAAGCCTAAGATTGGAAATGCATTAAATATAGAAATATTGCCACTACAGCATGATGTCACCAAAACGGGCCTCCCCTCCAAACCCCCCATCCATGTTTGCATAACTACCACATCTGCACATTACATAATACATCCTGTGTAACAGGTGATGGCCACAATGGCATCCATGGGATGAAAGGTACATCAACCATTACATGTCATCTCATTGGATGGGCCCATGTAACATGCGTTGATTTCAAATTCCTTTGTGCAAATCAACACTATCCAAATAGCCCCACGGTCCTTGATCCTAAACCCTAATGCAATGTAACAATTTTTTGTGCCCACGTATCATCTCCATCACTAGACCAGCTTGAAGTTCCATCACCATTGTCTTGCAACTTTGAACAACAATCAATTAGTTTATTACACACCAATAATGTAAACAATCAAATAGTGTTCATTGTATCACATCAAGTTATTTAACGTGCCTAAAAATTAATGCAATTTGTTGAAGTACATGCAATGGAGCTCTCGTGAAACCTACAAAGCGCTTCAAGCGCAAATGCAAAACTATTATTGAGGTAATTCTTTTTTAGTGTTGTGATGATGGCTTGAAATACTTGTGGAAATGCCCTCCTATATTAGACAATGTGTTGTTAAGGTGTTCATGGACTACATGAAAGACTTCAATGAAAAAACCTTGGGTAGTGCTTAAATGTTAGTAGAAAAGTTGAAATCATGTAAATCTAATTGCAGTTCGATTGTTACTTAACTCTTCAATTGGATTTTGTTGTCTTCCTTTGAAAAATCTTGTTGAACAATATTTTGTAACATGCTTAGGAGTTTTCTTTTGTGGTGAAAAGCATGGGAAGGAATCTATAGATGTGAAAGGAGTGATATGAACATGAAACTATTTAGAAACATCAAATTTCTTTCTTTTATTCAACACATATCATAAGTTTAAGTCCTTCATTCATGTGTTCATTTTTTTTGCTTGTCACTTGTACATGTTTTAGAATGTTTTAGGATTACATGTTGCAAAATGTTTTAGGAAAGAATAGGGAATTTATATTTGGGATTCATGTTGTGATCTAACTTGGGTATTGTTGTGGTATCAAGTGTTGTAATGGCTAAAAAGAACATGGATAATGAACATGGGAGCGTAATGTTATCTACAAAAAGCGAAAAATACCTAATTGCTCAAGGTTTGGTTTGATACTATGCTAATCAGGGTATGAAAAATTTGTGGAACAATTTGTTATGCATGGGCTTTATAATGAATTAAAAGTGGAGTTTGTAATAATAAAGGTAAGTGTTTTATATCATTATCCATATTTGTTTAAGTCACAACAAGTGGGTGGCTAGTTATAGATTTAGGTCTCATGGTTTTACATGTTGAACATGAAAATATTTGCCCCAAGTTACTAATATTTAAAAACATATCGACATGTTAGGACAATGATAAAACATCAAAAGGGTGGTAAGATGTTCTTTACATGTATTGTGGTGGAGAGTGGCCCAACAAGCAAAGACTTTCAAAATAGTGGCATAAATGCTACAACAAAACACTCTTTTATCCAAACTTAGGTAAATGTGTTCAATTGTTAGTGTACCTCAACTTCAAGTTTGCCCAAGGAACTAAAAAATTAAAAACACATGCGATGATGAGAAATCAACTTCTCACTTGCCGATTAAAAGTTAAGCAGGAATTGACAAGGGGTAGGATCAAAAATTTGTAGCTAATATAGTCATTAAGTAAATGCGTTCATTCAAAACACTCCATGGATTAGAACCATCTGCAACATATGATGCAAAACACCATAAGTCCACCTCCACTGCAAATGTACCTGAAGCATCAAAAGAAGAGTTTACAATTAATGGAAAGTAGAAAAAAATGGTCAAAACCATAAAAAAAAAGGAGATAGTACCTATAGTTGTCAAGGAAGGAGGTAGTGCCAATAGCCAATGAATGACAAGGCAACAAATCAAAATTGAAACCCAGAAGCCTTGCAAAATGCAAGTTCAAAAAAAATTGAGGAAGGTGGTTGGGTGGGTGGTTGACAAATTTCATAGCATAAGTGAACAAGATAGTGGGTTTATTCTACTCTAACCTCTACATCCCCATCCAAAGATTAACATTTGGGCTTCATGTTACAAAAGTAGAAAACGTTAAAAAGGATGGACAATTACCTAGCATGCATACGGACTTGGAAAAACTAGGGTTGAAGCAATTACAAGCTATAACACCAAATTATAACATGGCATCTAGTGTAGAAGTGCAACTACATTTCTGACATGACATCTTGTCCACATGACACATCATAATGGAAGTTAGTGACAACTTCCAACTTTCCTTCTGTTGATCTCATAGAAGAATTCCTACCCAAGGAGTTAGTGTTACTTGAGGCTGAATGTAAAGGTGCGTTGGTCTCTGCATGTACATAAATAGAACAAGTGGTTACCATGAATTGGCAACTACCTCCTCCTCCTCTTGTTTTATTGAAATGTGTCCCTAGTCTTTTTGTGTTGTTACCATAATGTTATGTCACTATGACTAGGACAAGGATACTATTGATGAATTCAAATCCAGATTGTAGTAAAACAAGAAGTTTGAAAATGACAAATGGGACAACTAGGTTGAGGACATATTTATGTCTTCATATGGGAGCTAGTTATTTGTAAAATCGGTAAGACAACTGCAGTTGCATTCTGAATTTGATCATTTGTTATGTTTTCTCATGTACCAACTCTGTTGTAGGGTTTAACTTCTAACTTGTTATATATTGGATGTAGAAATTAAATCAATACAACAATAATGTTAAGAATTCCACCATTCTCTGTGTCGAATGTGTCCGTAATCAAGCTATTGTGGATGAAGAATTCAAAGCACTATTGGAATATGTTGAACAAGGACTTGTGGGCAAAGTAGTCATAGGAAGGATAAAAGGGCTCAAAAATTTGATGAATACATAAAGAAGAAATTGCAAGATTGGGAAGCTAGGGTGGCTCTTCACATGTAGTAGATTACCTAGGGATGGCATCTTATGTACCACATTTTTTGCGTGTCTCACTTCTACATAGTGTTTTGCCACCATTCCTATGGACACACAACAAAAAAGAGGCAAGGATTGTAGGGGTAGCTATTTATAACATGCAAAAGGCAAAACAAATATGGCAAACATCAAGGATTGTATTAATTATAAAAATGTTCATGTTTGTGTGCAGTTTGCAACCTTATGTCACCTTATTAAAGGAGGGAACAAAAACAACATCCTGGAATGAATTGGATTAGGCTTCAACTTTCGACCATGGGTTCCAATCAAAATGATGTTACAAGAGAAGGGGTTTTTTTTGTTGCAAGTTGTATGAATGCTTCTTCATGCCAAGAATGGAAGCAACAAGTGGAACTGGCATTTGAATCATTCAAATGTCCAATTAATGATTGGTGGGATGAGTACATCAACTAGATACAAAATGTGCAATTACGAACGATGCAAACAATGACAGTGGTAAACAAACCCAAATTCCTTGAGGCATGGCAATAGAAGGATAATGTGCTTGAAAATAATTGCCTGCAATAATGCGTCATTAGCTTATTAAAATTCATAGAATATCATGATTGTGATTGGATTACACATGATGCAGGTACTCATAATCATTTGTAAATTTTATGATTACTTATGATGTAATTATTAATAATTACAAATAAAATTACATTTGCAAAATTTGGGACTGCTTTTGATGCAAGTACTAAGAGTTGTAAATAAAATTACATTCAAGTTTAAAGAAAGGTTGCAGTTAAGTCTAAAGAAAAATTATAATTCAATATACTGAGAAAAGTATGTTAAGTTTAGACAAATGTTTTTGTATGTTTAGAGAGAAGTTCATGTTAAGTCTAAAAAGAAGTTATGTTAAGTTTATAGAGAAGCCCCTATTTTGTCAAAAGAAAAGCTAGTGTTATGTTTAAAGAAAAGCTGATTTTATGTTTAAAGATAGTTTAGATGTCTATTGGGTGTGTTTGCACAAATAACAAGTTTTGTTTACATATGGATTTATAAACTTCATCAATGTCGAATATCTTATTTTTGCAACTGCACTAAGGCTTATTGTTGTTAATGAAGATCATCATAGACTATAGTTGCACAAATACAATGCAACATCAAAACATGTCAACGAGTGGATTTGATTCACCGTCAACACCATCAAAGGATATGTTAAAAGTTATTGAACTTGCCAACAATATTTCTGCTCTTATAGATGGAACCACTACTAGGCCCAACATTGAGCTTGACAAATGTAGTAGTCAAGCTTTTAAACAAGTTGTAGTTCATGTGGAAGCTATGGCAACCATTTATAACACAATACTAATTATTGATGGCCCAAACTTCTTGGACGTATTACTATATAATTAGTTGGTGAATCTTTGTATGTACACATTTGTAGATTGAAGATGTCACTGTCACTAACATTCTATCCGGTGTAGAAAAAATATAATAGCTACCCAATTTGTTTGGAACCTAAAACTTTATCATAGCGATTTGATTACAGGGAATTAGGGTTTGCAACTTCACCTTGATCATTTAACATGAAATGACTTTTACTTCTATTACATGGGACAAAAAGGAACGTGTTGTAACCACCCCTGTTGCTGCTGCTTACAATGGAAAAGGAAGTGGAGGAGGAAATGTTAGCCATGAATTAATTCCAATAGACACACCACCACAATAACATTACATGTTGACCTTTCTACTTATACAAGGATGTAGACTTTAGATAACGTGCCCATTAATGTTCATTTGTGCTTCCGATTGCATGTACAATCTATTAATCTCATGGTAATGATATATGTTTGATTGTTCACGTCTTTATTATATATTCAACATATTGTCCCAAGTATTGAGTGCATGTGCATGTTATGGTGTTTGCACACTACAATGACCTTATATGGACGTCACAATGGCAATTTTTCATGTATTCCTTAAGTACAAGAAAATAAATAAAATAAGATCCATTGAAATAATAAAAAAGGGGTGCACTTATCAAATCTATCATAATCAACCTTCCATAAATGAAAAAATCAAATCAAAATCATGGATAGCCAATAAGTAATGGACTTTTGAATTTTACCCACATTTTTTGTCACACCTACAAAACTCATGGATATGGATTTTTATCTTATAATGTGTTAATTTTATGTCTTTGAAACTTTGGGATATTGGATGAATTATGTCTAAGAAACTAAAGATCCATTGAATGAATGGAATGTGATTTTAATTTATTATGTTATGGACTTTTCAAAAGCTTTTTTAAATAATTTATTTTGAAATATTTTTTATATGTCTTATAGCATCATGATTTGAAATTGGAAATGGAAAAAAATGTGGTTTTCAAAATCTAAATATTCATATTTTAAACCAATTTTCAACTACACTAAAAAAGGACTTTGAAAAGGGACTCTAATTTGCCAAAATTGTGACACCCTAATGTGTTTTCACCCTTATTGTATTGCAAGAGATTGACATGAAATTGGATGCAATGTTATGTAATGTTTTATAAACAACCTTACATAATCAAATATTTGCAATGTTTATGGACTTGTTTGTAATAAGTCTCTAAATTTCAAACCACAGTGTGAAAATATGTACTGAGTCAATATTCATGAGTTAACATAGAAACAAATTGTATGCACTCATTTATATTTGGTTTCCATTTTGCCAAACATCATGCATAGCACATTTCAACAAGGTTTATGAATGCATTGTATGTGTCCTTTTTTGTAACATTTGTTGATGGTACTTTGTACATGTTACCACATGTTACAAATATTTAAAATGTAACTATTATAATGCAAGACCTATTTAAAAATGACTTTTGGTTTTTGGGTTTAAAGGTTTTTTTATGTTAATATGCAATGGATGGATCATGGTGGATGGTAAACTTTGTATTAAAAAAACATTTTGTTTTAATGTGCATATATCGCGAAATATACTGGGCCCCTCACTTTTCATCATGGCTTTTAATTTTTCATCTTATAGACATGGATAGCCAATTTGCACTAGCAAGTCTAGACATGCATTTGTCTCACTTGATTAAACAATCATAGACATGTATTTGCCTCACTTGATTATATTCTCTCTCTTTTTGACATCACCGTAGTGTAAGCCTTAACCTTCCCTAAGGTCTAGAGGTTCAAACTCATTTTCACTATGCAAGTTCCCACAAATATGGACATTGATTTTTTGATTGTGTTGCCGGAATGCCCATAGAATGAGAATAATATGAGTAAACCATTTAGTTTCTATGTGTTGACAAACATTACAAAGGAGCATCCAAATGTATGGATAAAAAATCCATACAAGTTGGGTTTCTTTTTCACTTAAATTTCATCTTTGATTATGTAATCTTCTCGGATAGTTTTATGGGCTTGTGGTGTAATTGCTTGCCAATTGAAATACTTCCCAAATTTAGTAATAACATATTAGTTAAGAAATGAATATATTCAATTAAGCCATATATAATATGTTCAATTAAAATATCTCATTTGTTCATTGGTAATGTACAAATACCACCAATATCTATCACAAAAGCTCTATGAAGGTACATTATAGAAAGGATGCCACTGTAATAGATGATTGTGTAACAAGGAGTTAAAGAAGATGGCAAAGATAGTGTTCAATTCCAAGCTCCATGTACAAAAGTTGTGTTAAGGGTTGCAACATGATAAACATATAGGTGAAAGATAAAAT
>Ga0209611_10005032_pt1 | contig 22379 bp, 12 predicted proteins | sample S1TSphgellanicum_3_FD_187693 | JGI IMG/M metagenome (GOLD analysis project Ga0209611, IMG submission 187693) | Host-associated microbial communities from peat moss isolated from Minnesota, USA - S1T2_Fc - Sphagnum magellanicum MG (SPAdes) (version 2) | ecosystem: Host-associated > Plants > Peat... | reverse complement strand
GTTAACATATTACATATTTGATTTCGTAAATTATTTAATATATGGCTCCATTCTTTTATATTATTTTGAGGTTCATTAATTATCATATTCATGTCATATTTATTTTATTTTATTTTATTTTATTTTCATTGATAGATTTTTTTTCATTATTCAATTATATATTCTTTATTCCTTGTGTTACATAATAAGTATTCCATTTCTGTTTTTCAAGTTTTTATTCTTGTTGTTTGGTATTACATTGTATCATAATTTTGTCAATTTTTTAATGAATCATGTTTTCAACTTGTTCTGAATAAAGAAGATTTGTTATTGATTCTTCATTTTCATTATATGAAATTCATTTTTAATTGAATTTCTAAGTAATTTGTGTACATCTCATGATTATTTGCATTCATGTAAAATGTTGGTTTTTTAATTATTTGTTTTGTAGAGTTGGGAAAATCTTGAAAATGATTCATTCAATGTTGCTTCCCATGACATCCTAGAGAGTACATTTTTAATATTGAACAAAGTTCACCATGAAGAAAAAATAATAAAAATTGTTTGAGCATGATTTTTTGGATTTTTTTTTCTCATGGTATTGTATAAATTTGAAATATTGGTATTTTAGATATTTTAGGTATTTTATATCCATATATATCGTGTGTTTTGTATTGAGGGTGATCTTGATGAAATCAATGACTACGAATATTGTTGATTTTATTTGTTTTTCTAGAAAACTCATATGGAGAAAAAAATCCAAAAACAAAAGGTCTTTGTTGATAATTGGTTTAAAAAGTGTGCATTATATATTCTGAATTTTATATAAAAAAATCAATTGTAAATGTTTCAAAATTTTCATTTATGAGATTATTGTTTTTATTTTTGTTTTCCTATTCATTTACCCATGTTGATAAACTATACCATGGGACATAAATGATATCATAGTCAGTGATGTGTGATCTAGTAAATTTAACAAGTAACTGACCGCTTTTGTGATTGATATTTTTTATGGGCTTTGAGTTGTATTTAAACATTGTACTAGTAAACAATTTTTTTCAATCAAATCATGAGTTTATGTTATTATCAATTGTTTCATTTTTTGAATTGTAATTCGTAAAAGGGAATACATGTGTGTAGTATAAATGGATGTTTTTATCATGTAATATGCGATATAATAAATCAATGATTCACTATCTTTATTGGAACTACCATGAATTTTAGATTGTGATTACATTTGGTGCTAGTAATATCCATGGACTTACATTATTTAACCATTTGTATGTTCTTTTAATATGCAATAGTTTAATGTCACTATCAAAATGACTTTTATTGGTTAAGGTTCGAGGAAAACCATACTTACAATTATTTTTTAAAGCATCAACATTTGATTTGTAACATGTAGGATTTCACATATGACGATTACACACATTCATATGATTTGAAAAATCAACAAACCATAAGAAAAAGTGTGAAACTAAAGACCCAAAGTTTTGAATCTATTGTTGCCACAAGAGAATGAAGACACACCTTGTGTTGCAATGAAGGAACAAGAATAGAAAGGAATGTGATTTGAAGCTCTGATCTATGAGAGTTTTATTGCTCATGAAGAGCTAGCAAATGTTCCCCCAAATCTTCTTACATATACAAATAGCTTTCCTATTGCCAAGGTTAGTGTAAAACTTCTCCCCCCCCACTCTCATTGTCATCCCATATGCACAAGATGTTAGCCTAATGTTTTTGCCATCCATTGCTATGGGATGTTCAAGGCAACTAAATATGACATATAGCAATATCGACTCGTCATGTTAGCAATGATACAGTAGTAGCTATAACAACATTTGTGCTACAACACCTGAATTTGCAATGCCATGATGGGCGTAGGATTCTTCTCCTTCAATAACATTCAAGATAGATTAACAAAGATGACCCTAGAGCCTACAAAAGAAAGAAATTTCATTTCTTCTAAAGATAATGTATGTAAATTTGTATGTGTAAAATATATAATCCTTTAGTGTATATAAACAAAACTTACTAAATATTATCTTTTTAATTGACGCATATACAAAGGCTTTTATTCCAAAATTAAATCTTGTCTGTTTCATTAAAACATTCTCCATCCTAATAAATGTCTCTATGGGTCTTCATGTGTAAAAACATTCACCACTATAAAACCACCACCAACAATAATCAAACATCAAAGTTCACAAATTATTTTCATTAGGAATATAGCTTTTGAGGATCAAATGCAACTATTGTTGATCTTTTTTCTTACTCTTTTGTAGTTATCGATTACTCACTTTTGCTTGGGTTTTAAAAAAAATTGTTCCTACTCCATTCAAGCATGCCATTTGGGGAACAACAATCCCTGATTTACACCCTTCACTTAAACCTTAATAATACCTTTTGATATTAGTTTGTTGATCATTGAGATGTAATATTATTTTGTTCATAGTTTCTTCACTTCAATAGAAATTCTAATTTTTTGTGTGCTTCTAGTTGTAGAAGCTTGCCAACAATCATGGGTATTTCAGCGACGAGAAGATGATGATGATGATGGTGAATCATTGTTGAGTCATTAAAAGAATGTTGTTGGTATTCTTGGACATTTCACGTAAGGTGTTATGTTTTATTTGGTTCAAACAGATTTATTGTGTCCACATGTTTCCAAACTAGTGTGTTCAAAAGATATTTTAGTATGTGGGCAATATCAACATTTACCATTTATGTGGGCTTCTCTATGCTTTTGGCTTGGATGCAGCTTGATTGATAATATTTTGAAATTTTAAAAACTAGATATGTCTATTGGGTGCAAGCCAAAATCACAACTAGACCTTCTTGTTGCTTGTGAATACGTGATAGGAAAAGTCTTGAAACTTGGAGCAAAGCCTCACATGACATGATGATGATATTAAACTTTTCTTCATAAATGAAGAAGCACCTCATAGATACCTATTTAGATGCACAATTGGACAAAGACAATGAAACCTGTTTTTTTAAGTTATGGTATGTAATCAATTTGTTATTTGTTTTCTTAATCACACATGTCAAATTTCTGTTTGCATTGAGATTATAGATCATCCCCTCTAGGCCTTGTACAACATCTATTATTTACATACATTAGAGTTCATTTTCTTGCTGCAACAATTTTTTGAGGAATTATAGGATCAATCTTTGAATACACAATCATCATAGTGGATATTGGATACCACAAGGATGAAAGTGACCTACAAATACATTAGTGTTTACATCAAGCAACTAGGCTATAATTAAAAAATTTAGACCTCAATTATGTACGAACATCTATTTAGTGTAACATGATTAATCCATTACAATTAAAAAAACATAATAAGTTATTTGCGCTTTAAGGTAAAATTGTGTTTTATGTCATTTCTAAGATCTAGGTGTTGAATGTATTTGCAATTGAATATTGTGTGTGAAGTTAATAATTTTCAATTTGGTCTGAGACAAAAACTTTACTTGTTCATTCAAGTGGTGGTTGCATACTTCACCATAATAGTTGCCCCTACACTACAAGAATTAATACAAATTTGTTTTGCAAATGGTACAATAGTAATAAGTTTATTCCAATTAAGTAAAATGAACAAGAGCATATATAACATGCAAATGAACATGATTTGCATTGATTTAAAAACCCTTAGCATAATCACGCTAGTAGAATAATCATTATTATTACATATTACATATTTTTTGAAAAACTTTGTGAAGGAAAATGAAGAATATTTTCAAATATTCTAGCTTGTTCATTCAAGAGGTGGTTGCATATTTCACCATAATAATTGACCCCTAGGCACATGGATTAATAAAATTTGTCTTGCAAAATATGGATGATAATATATATTCCTAAAGGGCATACATTTTAAAGCCTTTGTTGGAAATTCAATATTCATCAAAAGTTTAAAACTTTTATTTTTATTGATTCATTCAATGCAAAAAAATGCTTAGAATTTATGTTTTTCATTCTTATGTATAAAAATTATGAAATCAATTCCATGCAACTATTTCATCAAGGGCTTTTCAATAGTACCAAAACTCTGCTCCAATTTCCTTAAAAATTTTAAGTTTGATTTTATTCATTTTTCTTTGAAAATTTTATTCAATATTCATAATTCTTGCACCATAAATTTAAGCATTACATAGCCACCTTACCCTTATTCATCGAAGGCTTTTTAATAATAAAGTGAACCTTGAACTTTTTAATATGCATAGGTTTGAAAGGGGGGGGGGGAGTTTTTGAAAGAAACTACAAAATCTTTGACCTTATTTGGGAATATTTTATTTTCATCATGGAATCTTCAATTTAATTAATTTCTTTTTTGGAAGATATGTGTTAAATTGGCCTAAATACCATGGTATCTATAGAATGTAATTTCATGGGATAATGTGTTACAAATTAAGGTTTTAATGGGAAATTTCACCCCATCCCACCATTGTCTTTATCAATGGTTTATCACATCCAACAATGTGTGTAAACAATCTAATATGAAATGAATAATGTTCTTATTAGTAGGTGTTCTTATATATATAATTCAATTTTCCAAAAAAGAAGGAACTTGGGGTGATGAAATAAGGTTTATTGAATAAATAAACTATTGTTGTTTAATTTGGAAAACATGGTGTCAAATGGGGAGATTATGAAATGTCTACTTTTAATGCTAGAAATAGCAAATCTCATCACTACTACTATAACAAGTATTCAACAACAATTTAAAACATGACTTATCTGTGGATTTATCCCAAAAAACACATTCATTTGCAAACAAGTGAATCTATATTTGCAACAAAAGAAGGAAAAAATGTGATAAAAAATGTTTCTAATTTAAAACAATAGCATAAATGCCTATTGCAAAATAATGTTATAGAATCACACAAAAAAAACTATATAAGGTCTTAAATTTAAAATAATTATGTTTCATAATAATACGCAATTAAATTGGATAATTGTCCCAAAAAACAAATTGTTATTATGCAAAACAATGCAATATGTTGTCAATTGATGTGTAAGTTTGTTTAATTAAAAAATGCCAATCAAGATTTAGTATTTATTTTCAATTTATTTGTTTATTTTTAACAGTTTACCAAAGGAAAGAAAGAGGAAGACATGTGGAATAGGAGTGTTAAGTAGTTTACACATTCCTTCTCAGAAGCTTGAAAAAGTTGTTGAAAAATAGAATAACTTAAAGCATAGGTTTGCAACTTCATCATCTTGTTTTAGTTATTCAAAATAACATTCAGTGAAAATTGCTAGATTTTAGGAATCATTTTATAGCCATAAAAGAAATTATTATAATTCAATACAATAATTTAAATTATGAAGGAGCAAATTTATTTTTTTTGGTTTTATTGTTATTTTAATAGGTTTTCTTGTATGTGGTGTTTTGGAACAATAGAAAGCCCATGGAAATTTTACCCAATTTGAAAGCAAATGGTATGTACAAAGCTATGGTTTATGGAAGATTGGTATGGATCAAGGTTTGTTCAATAAATCATATTGGTTTGTTAATTTTGTTTTGTGTAATTTTAGGCAAGTGTGGGCAATAATTCTTATAATTCTTTGACTGAATGTATGGTCATTTATTAGTTTGCCTAAGTGGGTGAGAAAGGTCTTTGGTGGCTTGGAAAATTTGTGAAAGAGAGTGACGTTCAATTGAAAATTGTGAATATATTATTAGCGTTTAAAGGAAAATACAATTTATTTTTTCCAACCTGAAGAGAGGCTTACAACAATTTCAAATTGTAAAATGAAAGTTAATTTCTTCAACATTTGTTTATATTCATTGATATGAATTGATCAACCTGTAATATATAAAATTTTCATTGCAATTTGTGACTATTTTATGACTGATGTAAAAATTTAAAAACAACCTCTAATTTCAAAGCATGTGTTAATGAAGCCCTTAATTTATTAGGTACGTACATTTTGTGACATTTTTAATTCAGCCAAAAATTTTAAAAATACAAATAATCTGTAATAAATTTTTATTAATAAAGGATAAAATTTTAAAATGTTGTTTAGGTTGTTTAGGTATGGAAGGGAGTTTTAAACCAAAGTCACCTTGAGGGCTCCCAAATATTTTGGTTATCATTATAGTTTATTTTATAAATGTTAATGATTAATTTATAGAAATACTTTTATAATGAATTTTATGTTTTCTTCATTGTGCTTGCAAATTAGATTCACAACCTTCTCATCATACAATAGTCCTTTGTTCATATCAAAAATAAAATAAAAATCAATTTCCACTTTTAGTTCAAAATTTCTACTTTCCACATTATTAAAATATGCATTAAAACCTTGATGAGAATTATTTACTATAATATTTCTTTTCTCTTTGATGTATATTTATGGACTAAGACGTTGATTAAAATATTAAAAGACTATTGCAAACTGTATTGATGTTTAATGGACTACCAAAAATGCTATAAATTGTACATGTGAGCTTTATGAGAGGCACTTGCTTACAATCTCTCCATTTCCACTTGATCCAACTCTTTTCTTATTCCCAATGCGGACATGGGTTGTGTGATAGCATCCTTCTATATTATGCTCACTAAAAGAAAACAAGTTGAAACCACAAGACTGAATATTGTGTGTATTTGATTTTGTAGTTGTGTTCCCACAAGTACTTAGTGAATAAGCAGAAGTAGATGAATTGATGAATTCATTTTATAAGGATAAATTTACTAGTATTTGTCCAAATCTTCTTCATAATAATATGCTTGGTCCACATCACATTTGGAAACATTCTTCTTCTTGAATTTGGATGTATATTTATTATGCAATCAATTAATCCTAAGCAACATCCCCAATCCTTCCCCTTGAATTTGTGCAATGAATTGTAGACATTGCCCAAGCATCCAATCCATACTCTGCAGGCAAGTTTGCACCTTTGTGGAGAGCTCATGCTTCAGATAATCAAAAAAGAACAATGAGGTAGCTAAGTATTTGAAAAGACCATGTTACCCTAATACACATACCTCCAATTCGTTCATTTGTGGATTTTTCATTTTGTAGAGTACAAAAATGGTTATTTGGACTCTTCAAAATCCACTTAATGTTAGTGTATTGGAATTGAATCCCAGTTTTGAAATTTTCAATTTTCTGACCATCTACTTTTGAATTATTTTTTAGGAATATGGAGGTGTGAGTACTGTATACCAGAGCACAAGAATTCATGCACTGCCATTTCTCAGGCTTCACAGTTTCTTTCTTCAGAGAGAACACTAAGGGCTGTCCTGTTTCAGGCTGCAGCTGGGCTAAACATTTCCAGCTGTGGAGGCTGTATGTGCAAATGGACTTTGTATTTGGCACCAGAGAGTAGTATGCATGCTTGAGCACTTCCCATGCATACTACTTCTCTCTGGTGCTAGGGATTCTTCCTGAGATCTGCATCTTATGCTGTAGAATCTCAGTCAGCAGTGTATGCAAATCAAGTTGTGTGCTTTTGGGTCACATCTGCAACAGCTCAAGGTTCCTACCATGCACAAAATCCATCTAATAATATGCTACAGAATTGTGTAAATAAATTTGAAAGCAGGTTGTGGGTAAGCTATTCCCAGATAGTGTACAGCAGATGGCCTAACTAGCTGATTCATGGTAAAGTAGCGAACTACAATTATGGTTGGATGCTAGGTCCTTGAATTATTTTAGATGAGGAGGATTGAAGCCTGAGCTGCATTCTGATCAACCTCAAGAAACCCAGCTTAACCCTCTAAATCTCATCTCTATTAGCATGTTATAGATATGAGTTCAACACAGGAGCTGAAATCTTGGAAATTAAATACTTTAAAAAATATTTTGATTGATTTCCATCAGAGTCCAGCAGTAATGGCAGATTGGAGATGCAAAAGAAAGCTGCCTTTTGCTAGATGCTGTTCCATGAGCTAGATCACCTTTACAACCTAACTACATTATGACTCAGGCCTTTTGGTCCCTTGAAAACACTTTTCAGTTCTTCACGCATTATGTCTGTGTACATCTAGACTGAACTTGTTTACAAACCGCCAGTTTCATGCAATTTTTTGCAGACAAGGTGTGACAAAGGTCTCTCCTGACACATGTACTGAATGTGCAGCACAAAACTGCTGGAGTGCGATCTATGAAATCATGCACATCATTTTGAAGTTTAAGTGCAAAAGGGCCTCCTCTTTTATCTTTCATTTGGGACAACCTAGTTAGACTGAAATCCAACCAGAGCCTGTGTCAACTTAAGTTGAAATATGTAATTTGTTCTTCTGTTCTTCCTGCAATGCAGAAGATGGGTCAAGTTCTTGGAATTGTCTTCTGGATGTAAGCTCTTAAAACATGCCAATGCAGAACCAAAATAGGACCTTCATTGATTTCATGATCAGCAAGCTCCTGTTGTTAGGCTACATGTTTTCCATTGCTGACACCTGAGGATAAAGTGGTACCTAATTTCCAGATAAGGAGTAAGTGCCTACAGAGTACAAATGACAGTTGTTAAGATGTCTCTAGAACTTCCACCACAAAGCTATGGAAAGAAGCAAGGTTTTGTGGAACATGGGTGAAGTCAGAATTGCTGTTGCCAAGGCACACAGGAGTCTCTGCTTTGAATATTTGGTATCAAATGCAACACAAAAAAGAAGTCATGTCTCCACTGAAAGTTAGTTTCACATCTTTTGCTTTACTGCACGGAACTTGTTGATTTATTGTTTCTGATATTGAATTGGATGGGTGAAAGTGAGGCAAAAGGCAAGGAATGGAAGAAAGTTTTCACTGAAGATGCTGTGTCATGGTACAAAGTTTTCACTCAACTTGCTTATATCAATTATACAACTATGGAGAATACCAGATTGTAGAACTGATCACTTACACACTTTAAAAGTAGTATCTACAGAGATCTGGTTTTGGACATCAGTGGCAGCAAACTCATCTGCAATGAGCATTGAAGATGTCAACAACATAACTGTACATAAAATTTGTTTGCTTCTCATACAAGGGAGGTTCTGCTTACAATCCTCCCCATACCTTGCGCCTCACTAGCTTACAAATCTGATGCTGACAGTCATGCTATGAAAGAGTGAGATTGATATGTGATCTGTTTTTCAATCCTCTCTACCATATTGTATTATGTCACCAAGAGGCCTGTTTACCCTGTATTGCCACCCAACATAGCCTGATGAGGTGGCTAGGATGCAGTGCCTCCAAATTCAATTCCTGGAAGTGCTGCAGATATAGATCTGCCTTTCAGGCATCTGGTAACTAATGCAGTTGCACCCATGTTATCCTGTACCTAACCAATGCAATCAGACCACACTCTATTCCTTCTCCATCTCTAATGTACAATTCTTTTTGCTCCTGAAACTTTAACTTGCCGTGCAGGGGATTACCTCACAATTGCTCCAGCTGCAAAATAATACTTGATGGAGTCCAAGTTGTAAAATTGGACAGCCCAAGATGTAACCAGTCACACCTTTTGTGAAGTGGGGAATGCCATAGCCACACCTTGAAGGTCCTTGTCCTTCCACTGTGAAGTGACTGTCTTGATCTGTGTAAAGAAGTGCACACCAGCCTTCCCATAGAAGTTCAGATCTCCAGCAAATGATGCCCTGGATCCTGTGAAAGAGAAGAAGGGCAGGGGCACTGGTATTGGAATGTTAATTCCAACTTGACCAGCATCAATCTCATGTTGAAATGTGCGTGCAGCTGCCCCTGATCTAGTGAATATTGCTGTCCCATTTCCATACTTGTTGCTGTTCACTAACTGAATAGCCTCCTGAAGACTGCTGGCCTGCATGCACAGAAGCACGGGACCAAATATCTCCTGCTTGTAGCATTCCATATCTTGTGTCACATCAGCCAAGATGGTTGGACCAACAAAATTCCCATGATCATACCCAGGCACCTGCAAATACCAAGACATCTTTGTAAGCCTGGCACCATGTTTTGGAAATCCACCACAGAGAGCAATAGCACAAAAGTGAATAGCAGAACTCACCACTCCAGCACATTGCATAGAGCAGTTATGCCCATGACCTTTTTATGCTATTTGAAACAAAAGTCAATTGCAAACCAATCTCATGCATTATGAGAAGGAATCCATGATAGTTTGCTTTACCATAGCCATATGTCTCTTGTGCTGGTCCAGAGTGATGGTTAAGTTTTAAAAAGATGGTCTATCAAAATTGAAAGATACTCTCTTTCAGCAGTGAAAAGTAACAGACATCCGCATTACTATCCAAGTGGTGTAGGGTCACCATCCAATTTGAACTAACTCGAGTATGTTTATAAGTACACACATTCTGAAAAGACATTCTGACTGACCTTGATTCCACGTCCATCAAGCACCAGCCTAGCTCCATTAGCTGCACCAGACTCAACAAGACTGCAAATGCGTTCCTTGGCCTGCTTGCTAATGACAGGCCCCAGATCTGCCCCGGGCTCTGTCCCTGCAGTCACTCTCAATTTCAATGCCCTACTCTTCAAACCTTCTTCCCAGGACTTTGAATCCCCAACAAACACAGCAGTGCTGATTGCCATGCATCGCTGTCCAGCAGCTCCAAATGCAGCTCCCACAAGTGCATTCAGTGTTGCTTCAGGGTCTGCATCTGGCATCACCACAGCATGATTCTTTGCCCCCATGTTGCATTGAACTCTCTTGCCTGTGGCTGATGCTCGAGAGTAGATATGCATACCGGCAACATCTGATCCAACAAAAGAGATGGCTCTTATATCAGGATGGTCACAGATATCATTGACAACTTTGTGTGTGCCATGCACAATGTTGAGAACCCCAGGAGGCAGGCCAGCCTCAGTTGCTAGCTCTGCCAGCAGCATTGCAGCACCGGGATCTTTCTCTGAAGGCTTTAGAATGAATGTGTTGCCACAAGTAACTGCCATTGGAAACATCCAGAGTGGAATCATCGCTGGGAAGTTAAATGGGCAGATGCCTGCACACACACCCAATGGCTGTCGGATGCTGTATGTATCGATGCCTGATGAGACATTTTCTACAAATTCTCCCATTTGCTGATTGGCCATCCCACATGCTTGCTCCACCACCTACAACAGGCTTGGCTAAATCCAAAGGATTACAATCACATTCTCATCTGGACAGCACTTGGTGCAAATCAAGTCAACATATCCATCTTCAGCATTCAAGGTTCATCTCAACAAAAGCAAGAGCAATGCTGTGACTGTTGGAGTCCCCAAGAGGAACTGAGATTCTGTCTGGAGGGAGTCACTAACAGAAAGGTCCAGGCCTATCCCCCAACCTCTACAAGCTTTTAGTAGTCCGTAGAAAATTTCGCATGACAGCAGGACAGTGAAATTCTAAATTTCTGGAGATGCAGTGAAATTTAGGAAACCAAAGAGGAAGAAAGCAAACATAACTGACTTGTAAGCCCAGTATTTGTGAATTTGGAATGGCCCACTTATTGTTTTCCTCAAAGGAGACTGTTACAAGAGTAGATGGCTGTTTAGCATAAGAGTTTCCTTAGACCTAATTTTCCAGACTGCAGAGAGATTGGACCTAAAGCTTTCTCCCTCAAAGGCAGAAACTTCGAAGGTAATTGGCATCGTCCATTGTGGTTGCCACACCCCCTCGGGGATGCTCGGATCTGCAGAGTGATAGGGATATGCTTCAAACTGGCAACTTGAATTGACCTATAGCATTTGTCGTGGAAGAAAAAGTTACCTCTAGCCCTCGGAAGACATCACCGCGGGCATCCCCGATCGTCTTGCCCTGCTCCAAGGTGACGCTCAAGGCCAGCTTCTCCATGTCTCTTCGGATGAGCTCCTGCAGCTTGAGCATGATCCGCTGACGCGTGGTCACGGGCGTGTTCCTCCACGTCGCGTACGCCTCTTTCGCCGTCTTCACGGCCGCTTCGAACTCCTCGCTCGTCGTCAGAGGAACTCTACACAGCACCTCTTGCGTTGCCGGATTGACGACATCCACGCACTCCGTCGCCTGGGACTCGATGGCCTCGCCCCCGACGAACAGCTTCACTTTCGGTGCCGATAATGAGCTCACACCTTGATGATCCTTCACTGTTGCCGCGACACCTGCCGAAAACCCAGCTTGCTGCCTCAAACCCTCGAATCCTGAAACCCTCAAGTTCCGAAAACCTTGAGTTCTGAAGTTCCTGCTTCCTGAAACCCATCCATCATTCTTTTGCTCAAAGCGGACGCCTAGGTCTACAGGGTAAACGCGAGCCTCAACAGCAGCTCGGCAGCTGCTGAGAAACCTGCCGGAGCGCAAGCTCCGCGACACTGTGCGTAACATGGCTGCTTCCTGCTAAAATTGCCAAACAAGAGAGAGAGAGAGAGAGAGAGAGAGAGAGAGAGAGAAGAAGAAGAAGAAGGCAAAGGGCTAATAAATTACATTGCACTAGTGTCTGAAGAAGAGAAGGAGATGCGCGCTGGCCGCTGGTTGATCCGGGACGTGAGCTTATCGTCTTGCTGCTGATGGTTGGATATCGGCGACACGTCGGTTTGCCAATTCATCGGCAGACCCCACCTCATCTACCTCGTCCTCATGGTGCATAGGAATTTCGAGCTTGGGGCGTCGCTTTAAGAGGCCGTCCGTTTATGTGTCGTGCTTGGGTAATGAAGCCAGCGGCCGGACAGACGAGATTGGTGGCGAAATTCCGCATATAGTGCTTTTTTTCATTTGGCCCTTTTTTCTTTTGTTAAAGAGAATCCTCAGAAAAAGCCAATTTGAGCCGTCTAAATTTCGTCCTCTGATTACATGGAGGGCCCAAAAAGCCATTGCGCTAACTCCTCCCTCCAGTGATATTTTTTTTCAATTTTCTGATCTTGTGTTAAAGTTGGGTAATAATGGATAGTTATCAATCAATTATTTGATAATGTGCCTTTTATGCATAATTGATGATTATTACCTCACCGATAATTTAGTTGACAGATTTTTCTATATTGATATTGATAACCTAACTGACACCCGATTTTTTATAAAGCCTTGCCCAAGGACCATGAAAAATCCCAATAACTGGCCAACACTCCACCCATAATTTAGTTGACACTTAGATTTTTCTATATTGATATTGATAACCTAACTGACACCTGATTTTTAAAAAGCCTTACCCAAGGACCATGAAAAATCTCAATAACTGGCCAACACTGGTTGTAACCCATAACCTTCCACATTCATTTGAGTAGTGGCCTACTAGTTAGTGGCACCCATAACGCCTTTTGGATGAGAATGTCACAGTTGCTCGCTTCATGGACGAAAAGAGGGCATCTAAATTCTCATTAAGATCAGTTAATGTCCGATAGCTCTCACCCTCTGGCTGGTTACCTGGTACCGAAACCATGGGTATTGCAGGGTTAAACTGTTAGGATAGAACCCTAGACACCCCAACAAGTCCCTAAACCTAAAACTGTCCTTGTGACGAAATCTACTGACCAGATGCGCTTTGAATCGGACGGTGTATGTTGAAAACCTAATCCCTTTTTGGAGTTCTTCGTGTCGGCCTCGCCGCTCCTCTATAGAAAACGTCGCTCTCACCTCTCTTCCCCTTCTCTTTCCAGCTGCTCCTGCCGTTTCTCTGCAATACATTCGTCTTGAAGACATTGGCGTGAAGAGGGAAGAAACAGAGCGACAGAAGAGACAGAAGAGAGGCAGGGAAATTCTGTGTCAAACGACGCAGAAAATGGGGCACTCAGCGGTTTGGAACTCGCATCCCAAGAATTTTGGGCCTGGCTCGCGCACCTGGTTTGCATCGTTTTCTCTGTCCCCTGTTCCGTTGTCTGTTTCCTTTTGATCACTCTAGACCTTTTCGTGCGATTGATGATGTCCTTCTTGGATGCGAAGTTGTAGAGGACGTTTTGGTGAGTCGGGAATTCTTGGAGGATTTTAGATTAAGAGCTTTCCGAGTGTCGGTGGCTCGACTCACGCTGCGTAGCGAGCTTTTATATGCTTGTTATTATTTTACCTGTCCCAAAGTTTCTCTGTGCTTCGCCCATCTCTTTTCTCTTTCAAGACTCACCTCTAGCAAGGGTTTCGTCAACAGATGGGTTTTTTTAGGGTATTGCAATCTGGTCTGAGATTGAATACTGTTGATTCTGTGGATTGAGGGGGAGTGTGTGCATGTGTTGGGCATTGCAGCCGGGTGTGCGGGAACAGTCATGGCATGATTCGCAAATATGGGCTTAACACATGCCGGCAATGTTTCCGTATCTACTCTAAGGATATTGGCTTTGTGAAGGTATCCCCACTCACCTGCCTGTCTTTCCTTGCACGATCGTGCACATGTGTAGTAGGATGTTGTAAAAAGCCCATACAATCCCCGAAATTTTTTTCGGTACTGAGGTAGAAGTGATGGCAACCATGCATTTCCTTTCTGCAGGAGGTGCAATTCTGCTAGTGATCATATGTAGTCTGAACGGTTTTTATGTAGTGTGTTTGATATGTGAACCATGCTGAGCTTGTTCTTTTACATCGGTGTTGTGTTTCAGTACCGCTAAGGTGTCAAACATGTAAGGTGTTGCTGCTATTTTGGTGAAGGCAAGACTGGAGCCTCCTCCCCACTCCATAGTCCAAAAGACATAATAGCAAAGCGCATGTGATTTTGTGATTCTGATGTTGTAGCTCTTACAAGGTATTTGTGGATGACATAAATCTGTTTTTTTTGCAAGGGGATTCCCCTTCTTTCACAAAGAAACCATGGGTTGAGTATTGACAGTACATCTGTGTCTGGATTATCACTCTGTTCTATTTTTTCACCTTGGCTTCTTCAGTTGGACAAATTCCTTTTGCATAGAATTGAGTTTTCATTAGCTATGTCTTCTAGCAGCATGTGATTTATCCTGATCTTAATTACAGTGATCCCTGGACTATTCTTGGGGCTGCAACACAGGAGAGGAGGCTTGAAAAACAGGTTCAGTCTCTTTGTAATCCAACAGAACATAAGAATGTGAAACTGTCAAGAAGACTGCCCACAAATTTGTTACAGGATAAGGAAAATAATTATGTTTTACTTGTAACCCCAGTGGTCTAGTTTTCCTCTACAGTCATTTTGACTGTGCTTTTCTTCCTTTTTTATATGTTCATCTTGGTTTTTCCCCTGAAGTCTTTTCTTTTTGTGTTTCTCCCTGTGTTCTTTGTTTTTAGCCTGTATCATGCCTGAGTCTTCCTGTTGCTTCCAGAATCTCAACAGAAACTTGGTAAGCAGATAAGTGTTTACACTGGCCTATACCCACTGTAGGGTGCTGATGAAGTCTGTGGGGAAGTTGTGATAGAGAAGTCCATACATGCTATTGTTGATGGTCACTGAACAAGTGGACAGATGTCAATGATGCCTATTTTTTTCATACTGCAAGTGAGTATATTTTGTCTTTTCCTTCTTGTTTGACTGTGTTATATTGTCCTTCGTTCATAGTTTTGTATAGCCTTATTCTGGAAGTATTCCTTTGACTTAAAGAAGTTTTAACCCGGTTCTGGCTTTCTTAATCATGAGAATGGAGGTTTCTCAATTCTCATGAGAGATATTTAGTTCTAACCATAAAATTGGCTTGCTTGCTCTAAAGTCCCACTTGGAACTTGTAAGGCTTCCTTAATTCTTGTGTATTCCTTTAGACATGACACCAGTGCATGAAAAACAATCCACCAATCCATGATCATTTTGCACTAAAACACATGCATGGGGAGTCATAAATTATCATATGTCATATTTCAGTAGAGATGTCATAAATTATCAAATAAGCAAATTTGACTTGAACAGATCTTTGTGAACAGTTATATTTTCTGCACTTCAATTATCTTTTTTCAGTACGATGGTAATCGATTTTTTTTTAAAAACTTGTTTGATATGGTGATATCATGGTGTGTCATAACAAAAAAGATGTTATGTATTCAGCAATCATTCCATTCAGTTAATGTAGATGTGTTTCCTTTTACAAGCTTTGTGGACGTAGCAATGTCCAAGAATATAGTATCATAATGGCTTCTTGAGATCCAACTTTTGAAGTAGGTTATATTGCAAATTAACGACTCTCAGATGAGGGTGTAATGCCCCACCCTGTTGGGGCCTTATCCATTGTAAAACAAAGGTGAATGGATGAGGATATAATGCCCTGCACAGTTGGGGCCTTACCCATTGTAGAACACAAGGTGAACCACACTTCTGCCACCTCATGATCCACATTTGAGGGGAATTTGAAACAGCCCATGTACGAGCAATCAACTGAGTCTGAAAGAAGTATTAGTCGATCCATGAGGTATTCCTACTTATAAAAACACAGTTCTCAGAATTTTGAAAAACTCAAATAACTGCCTAGAAGACCACCAGTTCTGTGCCAAATTTCACATGAAAATGGACAGGTCTTTCAGGTATTGGAACCAACCAGATCCCACGGTTGTTAACAAAAAAAAATCAAATCGGTTACCTGCCCAGCACTGTTGCAACATCACGACCACCGTATGTAAGCGAATTAGCCTACCACATCAAAATCTGCAAGCCAGGGTTCGTTGCACGGTTCAAGGCCTGCATTGGAGAAATTTTGGAACTGCTCAGTGTGTTGGTTCCTGGTTCATATTCTTTCTCTGTCTCATCAACCTGTAGAAAAGTAGAAAAGTTTAGAAATCTTGCTTCACGTTGGCAACATGCTAGAACCTATTGTCTCAGGTTCCAATCTTGTCCCTGAAGCAGCAAAGAACAAAATCATAAATGTTTCTTATCAGTCTACAAACATAACCCATCATAAGAAAAGGCAAAGTCCTCTAAATAGGTAAATGCCCAGGGTGAACCAGCACCTAAACTGGTATTTTCACCTTCTTGAGTAAGGCTTCTTAGAGCTAATAATCAATGGAGGAAATGTTCAATTTGGACTCAAAGACCCTGGTTTAGTCTATGTCTGGGATGTCTATAATGTTTGGAATCAACCCAAAACCACTTGGCATTTTTACTTTGGTACCAGTTTAGGTACTGCATTACAAGAGAATGTGAATTTTCTCACACAAAAGGTTGCAACATGACACATGTGTGTGAGGTAGACTTTGTAGTTTCATTCATTACAATGTACAATATGTGGTGTTTATTGTATCGTATATTAAAATTACTTCTTGACATTACAATATGGAACATATTACATTATAAAAATCAAATCCTCAATATGATGGATTTGCAATTTTGCATACAAGATCTTGAAAGCAACATTTTTTTTGTCTCAAAATTGTTAAAATTGACCTGGATTCAAGCATACAACTTGCAGGTTTGAAAAATATTTTTTCAGCAAATTTTAGGGCATTGCACAAAAAAATATTGGTATCATCACTCTTGGCATAGCCATCATTGCCAAAGCTCCTCGCATTGCACGTGACCTTTTCACCTCCCCTATTCTCCTTCACATCAAGGTGTCACTAGTGCAAGTGGTCCATTACACCATGTCACCATTCAACTTTCTAGTTCTTTATCCTTGTAGCCATGAGAATCTGAGACTTTAATGTTGTCGGGATTTGTACAATAACACCATCTTGATTTCATTGTAGAAAGGGTGGTGCTTTGATGGCAGAGTTCTTCATGTTAGTGAATGTATCATATTTGTCGATTTGATTTTTGGGGGTTGTAACATTGACTTCAAGAGCTTGTGCTAAAGGATGAAGCTCATAAAGTAGTGGAATTTGGAGTCTTGAGTGTTGGAGTCTACAAAACTTCAATGGACAGTCACAATTTTGTTAGGTGTGTTCAAAGCCTTTCAAACTTTCTATCTTTTTTTGTTTACACTCCTTTTAATTCAAAAGTTTGAACTCTAGAATTTGTATACATTGTGCACATCATGTTGAACTTTTTTTTTCTTTGTTCTCCTTTCAATTATGTGTGCAAGTGTGTGTGGTGTGTGTGTGAGATTTTGAGTTCAATTTTTATTGTGCATTATGTGATTCTTGGCATGTGGTTTTGGTTCATTTTGAAAGAAGCTATGAGTTATAATAAATCACATTTGACCTAGAACTTAGAAGCCATGCATCTTTTATGTCTAGTCCCCAAAATTTGAAGTTCAATCTCATTTTTTTTTATTGTTGAATTGTTGGAAATTAAATTGAGTCAATCCTTGAGTTCGATGCCTCAAATTTTCAACTTGTCACTATGCATCCAAGAAAGTCCATGGTGAAAAAAAAGAAATGAGATCATGAGGGGCTTCAAAAATTTCAAAGATAAGTGGGCTCTACATTTTTCTTCGAATAAATCAATAGTAGATGCAAAAAATAATGTGCACCAAGTGCATTAACGTGTGATTCATTTAAAGGTACAAGGCAAGGAAAAAACTCTTAAGTGTTCCCAATCTTGATCATTTGTTAAAGCATCTAAGCACCTATGCAGAGCCAAGGTCATTAATCAAGGGGTCAAGATAGGTTTTTTCATTATAAATAATCTTTTCAATAGGTTGTCAGGTGTGTTAGTTTAGCTACTTAGTTAGGTCCTAGTTAATTAGGGATAAACTAGGTTAATTAAGCTAATTAGTTAATTTTGAACTAGTTCATGTGTCAACAGGGTTTGGGATATTGTTCACGGGATATAATCCCATTTTGTGTGACCTCAAATCACTATTGGTGATTTGAGATTCTAGAGCATAATTTTTGCTTTGCAATTTTTTTTGTCATGTAAGTGTTTTGGTTTTCTATGTTTTGGGCATGGATTCTTGCATTGTGGCAAGTGACTTAATCTTTTGAATCACCAAAAGTCTAGCTAGTTGTTTTGTGCCACAACTAAGTTAGAATTGTTTTAGCAATGAAATTTTTTTTGGTTTTTTGTTGTGTCTACATTATGCATGGGAGTTTGGGTTAGCAATAAGTGCTATGTTGTTTATTTTGGTTTCTATATTATAAGTTGATTTTGCAAGAGCTTTGTTTAAGCTACAAATATCACTTGTTCGCAAATCTTGATCTACTTCTTGAACTAAAGAAGCTCGCTTGACAATTTTGATGTTTTTGTACATGTTTTTCGTGTAAAATTCTTTTAAGAGTTGAACCCCAAATAGAGCCTAAGTACCCAGAAAGAAAAAAAAAACATCACAATAAGCAAGGAGGGCCTTGTTGTTGTCCAAAGGGCCCCCTTGGTGTCTTTCTTTCTTGTGTTTCTTTTTTTTAATTCAAAAAAAGATTCCTACATTGTTTCTATTTTGTTTATAGGTATAGTAGTGACAGTGGTAGTAGGAGCCACCACTGCCATTGCTAGGAGCTTGAACTCTTGGTTGTCTGGCCATCAGTGCCAATTCACGGGGAGAAGCAAGGGTGGTAGGTGCCCCTAGTTGATCTTAGCATAATTGTAGTTATAGCATGGGAATAAGAAAAGGTGGAGAGAAGAGCTCCCCGCCATGTTTGCTTCATTTGTTGAAGTTGTAGCAAAAGGCAACAAACAACAACAAAAAAGGAGGAGGAATTACAACATGCAATTACAATTCAAGGAAGAAGAATGCAACAAGGAAAAGAAGAATGAAAGAAGGAGAAGAGGAAGATAAGGAGAAGGAAAGCAAAAGGAAGAGAAAGAGAAGAAGAAAAAGCAAAGGAGAAAAAAAGGTAGGGGTGGTAGTGGAAAAAACTAAACTCCAACCAACATCGTTGGGAGCTTGAGCTTTCTTCCAAACCTTCGAAGTTTGGGCACAAGTGTAGGCTTGTGTGCCTCAAGGGAGACTCGGAATAGGAAGGGTTGAGGAGTCCAATTTGGACCTCCTTTTTTTTTTCATTTTTTTCCAAATTCCTGAACTTAAGGTGCAAGTTCGACACTAATCTGAACTTGTGAACATTTTTATTTATTTATTTGTTCATCCATTTGAAGTATTTCATCCAAATTTTGGATGGAAAAATTTCATCCATCTAGTTAGGGGTAGCTAGTGGGCAAATAGGGGTTAGTGATCGTGTGGGTAGGCTAATAAATGAACATCCCATCTATGATCATACATTAGACAATTTGACCCCTAAGACTAGATAGAAAATTCATTTTTATTTTCATTTTGGAATTTTCATTTTGAATTTCTTTGGAAATTCATATCTTTTGCATATAAAATCAAATTGACAAACTGTCTACACTATTCAGTTTTTGAAAAAGAGAATAATATGTGTGAAGCTATAAAAGTTTTGGAGAAAAAAAGTTTTGGAGGTTAGAGGTTGATTTGGTCAATTGTGGAATTATTTGCCCATCAACTTTGAAAATTCAATTCTCACCCATACAAAGGCATAATTATGAGCTTTCTATGGCAGCTGGTTCCTGGTGAAGAACACTTTTAGGTGGAAATTTTCAGCTCAATTGGAGATAAGCACTTTTGGAGGCTTATTTCAAGATGTTGGGTGGTGTGTGGCCAACTTTTTTGTACCAAACATTTGGTAATCAACATTATGTTAGTGAATTATATTTTCTACACCTTATAGGTGGTGGAATGTCATGCCATCAACAAACTTAGAAGATTTGAATTATTGTCATGATTATTATGTGGATATCACAAACACAAAAAGGAAAAACTTGATTTGCAACTAGTGTTTATGACTGTTTTTTAGTCGAAAGAAACATTTTACAACTAACTATCTAGTAGTCGCGTAAGACAAATCGCAAACGACAAAGAGTCGCATGAGACATTACATCAAGATGACATCATTAGATGGTAGATGAAGACTAAATTTAATATATATTATTTCATCCTATGGGGCCAATATATACATAGTGTATATGGGGCATCATTTTGCAACTGTAAATTGCAACTATTTTGGTGGATCCAATCTCCAATCATGTGGAGACACATGTTAACTATTGAAATACTTAAATTATGTACAAACCAAGTACATATTTGGACCATCCAATTCCTATGTTTCTGATTTACAAACATGGCATTTGATTAAAAGGTCTGATTTCCCCAGATCGTGATATTAGATGATCGAGAATTTTCTAAATCTTATGGCCAAGAAATGGCCATGTCTTTTGTGTTTAGCTAATCGACACTGTTACAACCCTAGCTTTGGGCTCGCGACTAAGGCTAAGGGGTTGCAAGGTTGCGGGCCAAGAGGAAGGAAGCCTAGGAGTTAAGGCAAAGGCATTGCAAGGTTGCGGGCCAAAAGCGAAGAAGCTCGGGAATTAAGGCAAGAAGAAGCCCGGGAGTCACATCACATACTCCCGGGAGTGTTAGAAAGTGTGAGGGAGTGTGAAGGAGTGAACACTCACACTCCCAACGCAACTCCCAAAATTTCAGAGAGCGATTGCACGGGTCAAACCTCAATGTCTTGTGGCGTTCTTTATATCATTGAAAATCTCTTGAAACGTAGATGTCTAAAATGGGCTCGCACTACTCATTTGGATATTTGAAACACAAGTTATGGCCAAAAGAAGGGCCAGGAGTCGAACTGCCAGTTTGACTCCCGATCACAAAAAGTCAGGAATCGACCCGATTTACTTAGCTACAGGGGGCGTGCCACATATCGTTGGAAATCTCTCGACAAGAGCTACAACTTTGCTTCAAATTGTATCATGATCCAAAGTTTTCTCGCAAAGTTATGGGGCTCCAAAGTCGTGGGAGTCCCATTTGGCGCGATTTCGGGACTCCCACTCAGGAGTCTCGGGAAAAATAGCCATTTGGATGTAGCCTCCGTGGAGAGCTGCAGAGTATACTATAAGGGGGAAGGTGATGGCTTGCCCAAGTCCGGGCTATGGTGAGTCTTGTGTGTCCGTGTTGCCTGTGGCTCGTCCTAGCACCAAAGGTGCTCCAACTATGCACTAACCACTTTGTGTGGGTTGTGTGCAGGCCCGTGTGAGTGAGTGAAGCTTGTCAACTCTTCTTAATCCCATCCCGGAGCTCCAACACGCCCCTCTACCTTTCAAAGTGTTGTGAGCTAGGGAGCATGCTCTGACTCCTCCTTCTTCCACTGTTTTCTACTTGGGCTCACATTTGAATCCTTTGAAGAGTTGGGAGTGCGTCAGACACGTGCCACATGACTCATTATGAACATCATGGCATTCAAATATTTATTAAAACCCTAGATATTCCCAATCATTAGATGTCAAGAATAAGGATCTTGACACGTGTCACATTATTATTTGAATGGAATTTTCAAATTTGCCACATCTTCTAAAGATCAAGGAATAGAAACATGCCACATGGTGATGTTAAATAATTTGTAAAATATATTTTTATTTAAATGGAATAATGAACCCCAATTTAATATTATGAATTGAAGTTAGCATTTTAAGGTTTAATTAATAATGTTCTAGGGTTAGGGTTACCTTGGCTCACTAATCACACACAAAATGGACATAGAAAATGCTTACCATTGAGCTAATAAAAACTCAGTGAGCACACTCACCTTAAGTTTTGCAAAGATGGAAAAATGTTTTGTATTGAACATGGGTTCCTACCTTAATGTAATCAATAATACTTAACTTGAATAACTAGATGATCCACATATAAACACAATGATTAG
>Ga0209611_10005030_pt1 | contig 22384 bp, 9 predicted proteins | sample S1TSphgellanicum_3_FD_187693 | JGI IMG/M metagenome (GOLD analysis project Ga0209611, IMG submission 187693) | Host-associated microbial communities from peat moss isolated from Minnesota, USA - S1T2_Fc - Sphagnum magellanicum MG (SPAdes) (version 2) | ecosystem: Host-associated > Plants > Peat... | reverse complement strand
CTTTGCAAGTGTGACAAGTTCCCTTTTTTTTAAAAATTTATTGGGATGCAATTTAATCCAAAGTATCTATCTATCCCATTTAGCTCCCTTCTTCTAATGATGGATGACCAACAAAAGAATGGATGGATGAATAGCTGATGGATGGATGGATGGATGAAAAAGTTACATGGATGGGAGTGTTGTCAGTTCACAACTTGCAAGTGTGACAAGACCCTCTTTTTAAAAATTATTTGGATGCAATATTTAATCCAAAGTATCTATCTATCCCATGAGTTCCCTTCTTCTAATGTATTTCTGGGGTACTTATTCTGTTTCATATCAATTAGTTGGGGGTGCCTCACAAGTTCAACTTTTCTTCTTTTTTTTTTTTTTTGCAATGAGCCAATTTGATTGGCCCATTCCAAAAAAAAGTTGAAACTATGGAGGCTCCCCCATAGAAGATTCTATGGAAAGATGGAGTGCCTCCCCCTTTGGCCCACCTATATAGGTGCGAAGGGGAGGACTTTGGGCAAAACATTTGGGATTAAAGCGAGGTGCTATTGGGAACACCCTTGGGGAACACATTGGGAACTTAGGAAACATACTAGGAACCTGATGACAACCAATTAGAAACTTGAAGGGAACATGTTGAGAACAAAGGAAAAAAGAAAAAAAATTCTCTTCCCCCATCTAACCCACCCACCCACCCAAAACTTAAAAGAAAAGAAATCAAGGCACTTTGAGTGCATGCTGAGCCTTCTCATTGGTTGCATGAAATTTCTATTTCCAAAACTGTTCATCACCATTTTTTGCCTGGGCTAATAATACCCCCATTACAAACTGGGGGTACTTATTTATAATGATGGATGACCAACAAAAGAACAAATTATTATTGGGATGCAATTTATTCAAGAGCGTCTATCTCATGAGCTGAGCTTCTTCTAGTGATGACCAACACCACCCCCGCCCTCAAAAAGAAAAAAGGCTGTAAGTAACAAACCAGACTCTTTGAATGGTCTTAAGTTAATTATGCATATGTGTAGGTTTCTTCAATACTTGCTGATGTTAACAAACAAACAAACAAATGCTGAGGGTTTTGGGGTTGATGGGTGGATCTCTTTGTCGTGTAGGAAAAGCAAAAGAAAAACAAGATGAGATTCTCTTAGCTTAGAACGCAACAGAAATTTATCTATTGCCCACTTTACCTGTTGGGCTAATTAGCCATATTTTGCCATTTTGGTGTGTTAAATAACATGGTTCTATCATACTACAATATGTTATAATTCCAGGATGTGGGTAACATTGCACACACAAAAGTGGCGAATTGAACCCACATACAGTTCCAAACTGACCATTCAAGTCCTAGTCTTTGCTAATGGTTTGTTGTTGACACTTGGTGATTTGTTGTGGCAATAATCTTGGTCATGACAAAATGGAAGTTTAGGGTATAATTGCAAATTTTGGATGCTCAAATCGCAGTTTCCCAGTACAACTGGTTTACTCTTTGTCATGACTTCTTAATTTTGTTGGATGATGGTGTTTTCTGATACAAGTATATTCCATGATCATTTGATCAATCTATCTCATTTGATTTGCACCAAGGGTTTTGTCCCCAATTCAAAACTTCTGAATTGTGGGAGCAAACAGATTGATTTAATCAATGGTCGAAATGTTATTCACTCTGTAACCCTTGTTTGTCCTCCATTGATTTACTTGTTCATTTGTGGGTGCATCCAGAATTTACATTCATGTATTGTGAAGACCATATTTGATTGACTTATCCCACCAAATTACTGCATATTCCCACACTTGAAGATGGTACTGTAGTTAAACCGATAATAGTTCCTCTTAAGGGATGAAAAGGGTAGCCTTCGCACGAGTGACAGGACATTTCTTAGATCTGCAACTTGACTTGCTCTTTGTTGGGTCCTACCCCCATAGGAACAGGGACCATTGCATTGGATCCAACTTTTGGAAGCTTTACCTTATTAGAACCATTTTCACATTAGAAGAACCGGTTTTTTTGGTGAAAGCGTTTAGATTGGAACGGATTGTTTTGGTGTTCAGAGTGTGGACACAGTAGGTAGATGCACAACATCTTATCTATTGCCAGGGCCAGCGTGTTTGTGATCCCTTGTTAACACCTGCTAGAGCATTCCCCGCTGTGCTCAGAATGTGACCCTGCAAAATTATTTCTCACCTCAATCTTTAGTTATTTGCTTTTTTGCAACCCCACACATGAAACTGATTTGAGACTGCAATAGGTGGGGGACTACTAATAGCAAACCACCTGGAGCAATCATTAAGATTGGCCAATCAGAAACAGGGAGAAGTAGTCAGATCATATTTATTACGTTCTCTAGCAGGTTCACAGCTGTGATGCATATCTTACCAGGCTTAGCAGTTTGTGCAAATGTGCTGGGCCAAAACCATTTTCTTGAGCCATACTGGCATGTTTTGACTTTTCTTCATCCAATTGTAATGTGCAGGTCACACACCAGTCACTGCAGGGATGCTCTTAGTGCATCTCCACCAACGCTCAGTTTGTGACCCTGCAAAATTATTTCTCACGTTCTAATTACTAACTCTTTTCCTACCCAACCCATAAAACTGAAACTGGGCCTGCAAGTAGGCAGCCTAGCAGACTAGTAAGAGCAACCCACCTGGATCAATCAAACTATCTAACCAATCAGAAACAGGGAGCAGCAGTCAGTAAACACGATTGGACTGTCTGTGCAGCTTTTCAGGGTCCTAGCATCCTTCCAGGGAATTCACTCCATTGGACTGATGAACCTCATCCAAAATTTCTAGTGCAGGGTCCGATACTGAGCGTTAGTGGAGATGCTCTCTCTTAGATCATATGTCTTATCCTCCCTAATTATCTAATTCTGATGCTGAAGTATCACCATGGTCCATGAGACTCTGTGTCCAACAAACTTTATATTTTATTTAGCTTTTGAAATATATGACAATTGGAAGGAAAAAAAAGGAGGGGCATAACTTTATAAAATATATGACTATTGTCATTAATCAAAATTTTACGTTTGGGAAATTTTATGATGACTTTTCATTTACTAATGAGCTTTGGAAATGTATGCCAACTTCAATGAGCTTCCAAAAAATATGACAATCCCACCAACAATTTAGCTTTGGAAATGTTTGCGAATTTCATTTAGCTTTTGTCAATGTATGATGATTGCATTAACAAACTTAACAGGTGGTCTTGGCATCTTGGTTTTAAGGTTTTGGACATCACACATCTAAACCAACTTCAATCCATAATTTCCCCTTCCTCTACATCCGGGGCCCTCACCCTCTTCCCTATCTTTTTCCTTTTAAAATTAATTTTGAAAATATTAAATTCTAAAAATAAGTTCTTATTTGAATTCTAGAAATAAGAGGCATGCAAAGGAAAACAACCTGCCAATTTTTTTCTCTTTTTTTTCAAAAGATTTTTTAAAGTAACGAAGAATCTCATCGTCTCGATCTCAAGCTGATCATATCATAATTTTGGAAACTTCCTAGGTTGATGAACAAGTGACATCACGGGCCGTACCCAAGAATTCCTTGAGCTTTGTTGCCATTGAACTTCCTGAGAAGCTTCAAACCAAGTGCAAAGCTTCAAACACTCAAGAACTTGCAAGTGGTTTTTAAGTTTTAACTTGAGTTTGTCCTTTCATCACAAATGACAGAACTTTGCAAGTGGTTTTAAGTTGGGATTGTGTCGTATTTTGACGTCACCTCATGCAACATGCAATCTCACCATCTAGAGTAGTGAGATGTTTTAGGAATTTTTATTTTGTGCTAGGGATGGGTCCTCCCTCACTCCTCATATGGCATTTTCAAAGTGTCCAAATGTGCACCCAGCACTCCAATTCTACACTCAAGTTAGGCAAAAACACAATCTTATGGAAACTAATAACAATGTGATAAACATACCTTCACTCATTTTGTTGCAAAGTATTGGAAAAAAAAAACAGAAGAACATAGCTGAATTCCACTTCCTACATAGTCTTTTTGTTGGCCTTGCCTTGGTAGGCAAGGATATTGTGTTTAGATTCATTATAGAGTATAGTAGTACTTCAAGGGATTTTGGCCCCTAGGTAATGGGGGTCTATTTTTATATGAGGACTTTTGAAAGATGATATTTTTGACTTGTGTTGAAATTTGAGATTAGTTATGGAGTTATAATATGATCTTGAAGGATTTTGGTTTCTTTTTAGAGGATTTTTTTGAAGATTATATTTTTGCATGGTGAAATATTTGAGTCTCCATAATTCTTCTTCTTTTGCCTTAAGATACTATTTAATGTAAATGGCAAGGCCACAATGTGACACACCCCTTGTTTTTGGGTAGCTATAAAGTATTAGAGAGTGGAATGTATATGGTGGATTTTGCCAGGTTATCATGCCCTCGATGAGCCTACTATGATGTGCTTGCTCACTTGGCAGAATTCACTGTATACAGCTTGCTCTTTGGTATTAAAAGGTAGGGAACAGCCTGGGAACAAGGAGACCTAGTAAGGGAACGTGGCATAATTTGCCAGCTGCATGATCAGAAGGGGGGGCTGATTCTGCAGAATTCAAGAGTCTAAAATACGACAGAATAATCCGGCTGCTGCCTTTAATGTATAAAGAGTGAAAAATAAAAAGGGGTTCTCAATGTTGCTCTTTCTTAACCCATAGTTTTGGACAAGAAATTGGGCAGAAGAAATTAAAAAGAGACTAAAAAAGGAAAGCAAGAACTGCCCAAAGTCAGTCAATGAGAACTTACTACCTATGAGACAATTTGGTGGCAAAACTAGTCAATGGCCACCATCATTGGCATAGCAACTATGACCAACTTGAATGTATGATCAATACTATTAAATGCAGTATTTTCTCTTCAATTTCTGATTTGGCAAAAGTGGCAAATTTATGCCTTAAAAAAGAAATAAAACATTGGAACAAATTACACACATTTTCCAATTTTTTGTAGATCCAAGACCCTAAACCCTAAAATTTGCCACAACAAAATCAATAGTATTTACAATTTATATTTTGAACTACCATTGATTTTGAGGAATACATTTAAATATCCTTGGGATATGGAGCCACACACAATGTTGTGTTGGGTGAGTTATGGAACTAGTTATGCATTATGCATGCAAACCCGCAAATTACAAACACATTATAAACCTATAAGTAGTTTTAGGGTCTCATTTTGGACCCATTTTCGAGAAAAAAGAAAAGGGTGCAATCGTGGTGGTCTGTTGATTCCAATATTCGGGATTGATACTCATGGAGGATAATACAATATCAGTCTTGGGCAGTTATCAAAAGTAAGAATAGATCCTAAAACCATGGTTCTCAAAAAAATTCAATGTATTGGTTCTAATACATAAGCACGATTTCCAAAAATTGGAAAAGCAAAACAAAACAAATAACAACTAGTTTTTTTCTCATCTTTTCCCAATAACTGAAATTTGAACTAATTTAAACATAATCCACAAAATCAAACACTTGCCCAACAATATAAAATACAATACAAATATCAAGTATATCTAGAATGTTCATTCATCGGAATCGATAGCAAAAACACTTCATATTATAGAGCAATTGAAGAAATATCCTAGTGTATTTGAAGGGTGCCTCATATTGATGAATATCTCTCCTATAAAAGAGGAGGGATTTCATGGCTACTCCTTTAAAATGGGAGGGTATTTATGCCTATTTAAGTTGAAATTATATAATAAATGTCTAATATTTTAGAATTTGAATGTTAATTTATTATCATATACTACAATTTGAGCAATTTTGTAACCCAATTTGTGTTTGTTATTTTCACAAAAAATTTATAACCCCCTAAACTTGATTTTCATAAAAAAACAAGATAATGAAAATTTTCAAGATTTGTATTATTCTTGACTACCACCAAATAATTTTTGCTTGTTTGTGCATTTTTTTCAACTTTTTTTTGAGTAGGCAAACATTTGTGATTTTTTAAATAAAAAACGCATGTTACACTTCTTTTTTGGGGGAAAAGTTTTGCTACTTGGTGAAAAAAGTAGGGAACACAAATCTTACAAAAGATTTTTTTGAAAACAAAATTGAAATTGCCATATTACTTTCTAGAATGTCTCCAAAACATAGTAGGTTCATCCTAAATTTTTGTAATGTCCTCATTAACCTATAGCCAAATTTGGTTAAGTCCTTTTGTAGATGATTGCCAACTTGCTTCACAAAATCGAACACCATGTTTGTGTGGGTATTAAAAATGTTACCAAACCCATTATAGTTATCAACAAAAAAAATTAATCTCATAACTACTCTTTTCAAAAATTCAAATAATTGGTTTTTATTTACAATTTGTTATTTTTCAAAGATGAAACTTTCCATGTAATGGCTTTGCCTTTTATTTTAAGGTCAAACAAAATCATCAGAGATGATGAAATCATGTGACATGCATAATTAATTTGTTTATCATTTGTCCAAAAAAATTCAATTTTCTTATTCAAAATTTTCCCCTTGTTATGCATTTTTCAAATAGATTCTTTTGCCAAACTTGGTCAACTAGTAATTTTTCTAATGTAATACAATTACATTTGAAAAACAATCTTGAAAAAAAACATTGACAAAAAGAAATGTAGCATTGAACAAATAATTTGAAATAGTTATCTATAGCTAATATAAACCATCAAAAAATTTGAAAACAATTCATAGACTCAATTATGAGTTGCAAAAATATTTGTAACAACATGTTTAAAATAACAAACAATGTGGAAAAATTCAACAATGACTTCCAATAATTATCTACAATAATAATTAAACTCATAAGCAAAAAAAAGGACAAAGAAATCAACAACTCACGTATGAATCATAACAAGTGACCAAATTAGCAACACATGAAAAATAAAAGAAACTATGTGAATTGTTAATAGAAATATGATGAAATGCAATAAAAGAGATTGGAAATATGATTCAACTTTAAAACCAAACAAAATGAATTAAACTGAAATGTATTGAAAGTATGAAAATTCAATGTGTAAAAACTTAATATCTAAAAACTTAATGTTTAAAATTGTTTGTCAATGAGACATTCATTGCAACTAACTATCACCTACAAAATGTTGTTTATTTTTTAATAGGTCCTCCAATGTGTAATGTTTTAAATGACTTGGTTGATGCGGCAACACCCACTACCATAATTAGATTCAGAAGGATGGGTCAACAATTGTATTGAACCTTATAATTTCTTGCATTTGATATTATTGATATTAGGTGTTAAACCTTTTTGCAAAAGTTGAACTTCTTTTTTTAAAAAAAGTTTAAACAACATTGTTTAAGTGACTTATTAGATGGGTTGAATAGGAGCATTAATAATGTCCAAAATTCACATAGGTTGCAAAATCAAAACATAGAAATGATTACATGATTACATGTTGCATTTGAATGTTGTCTCAACATGCATCAAATATATGTGGCATATAAAATTGAATTGACATTAAGACATCTTTGCACTTCTAATTCTACTAAACACATGCTAGAAACCTATATATTTAGTTGGTGCAAAAGGATGTTCATGATGGAGTATGGGGAGGCAAATTCTTGGCATGTTCGTTGTTGCTAGCTTGGCCATCGATAATAATGTGTGATGATTGAGAAACTTTTATTATCAATATTTTATCACTCTTGTTTTCATGTTCTATCTACAACAAGCTTCCTTGCAAGTTATTTTGCTTCAAAAAAATAAGTACAAGAACTAAACACCTTGCCATCACAATTGCCCTATTCTATCATGGGAGCCATCATATAACAATTATTCTTTTGCATTGAATTTAATGCTTTACATCCAAGACAATTGGTTTATAAGTTCATCAACTCCAATATGAGGTTTGAACTTCCTTGGTTACCAATTTTAGGTATATCATGCATGCAAGAATTGTAACACAAAAAGGATTCAAACCTATATTGAAAAAGGAACACATCCTCCTCTACTTGTAATGGTTAGATGCAACAACATAAATGCCTAATAACAACAAATAAATTATAACATTTTCAAGCTCCAACTCAATATTTAACAACACCTTCTCCCATCCTCACATTAGCTAATTCTACAATTGCCAAACAAAGTCATCCACACAACCACATGTGGTTTATCAAGCATCACCTAGATTGATCATGTTTTCAATATACTTCTACAACCAACACAACCAAGAAGGTTGACCGTGTAGGTGTAACAATCCAACTTTGGTAAAGCCATGTAGACTATGATCATTGCAACATAATAGTGCATGTGTCATCATTTACCAAACTTGCATTGCAACAAACTGATAAAGTACAAACAAAAATTATATGATTGGTTGTACACATTTTTCACACATATGTTGAAAATGTTTAAAAACTTCTTTACCTTGGCCCTTTCATGGCACATGTTCCCAAGTATAACATTCCAAGTGACCACATTTTGACATGCCATCTTGTTGAACATTCTTAAAGCATCCTCCATGCTCTCAAACTTTGCATAGATGTTACCAAATTAATCCAAATTAAGATTTTGTTATGGTAAAATTGTTGTAATTAATGTTATGTTGCCATTTTAAAGGTTGGCTTAGGTGGTCACCTTAATGCCACCAATATTGTTGTAAGCCCTTGTATCCACAAGAACTTCCAAGTCTAGGCTAGATTGATGTTGTTACATTGTTTTATAATATCTACTTTGTTATTAGTTTGACATTTGTTTAATTCACTTTATTTTGTAGCCAATTCTTACAACATTGGGAATAATTATTGAATTGTTAACATTTAAGCTCTCAAACTTTTGTTGTTGGTATAAGTTTGGTTGTTGGGTGTAAATGTGGTCTCTAATGGCTTGTGGTGTTGCCTCATTAGGATATGATCATGGAATTGCTTGGCATGTTTTTCACTTTGATGTATTTTGAATGTATTAGATGTTGCTAGCACCCAAAATGCCTAAGGAATTACAATGTTGAAATGAAATGTTTATGGCCGTCTCTTTTTATTTGTCCAAAACCGTGAGTTTACATAGATTATTTGTGCATGGTCAAATATGTTAGAATTTTGGTTTGTTCTTTGGAAAATGAGGATTGCAAAAATAGTTAAGGTTGTAGTATGTTCAAATCTTCCAACAATTTCAAACAAAGGTCGGGTTATATTAAAGCTTATTGTGGAGTGAAAAGCTTTCAATGATTATGTATGACATTAGGGAACACAATTGCAGTGATTGTTAGTGAAAAAGTAAGCATCTTCTTGGTAAGAGCAACCATTTATGAGGGAGTTTTTTGGCAAAAGTTGATGCATTTGGACATTATGGAAACATATTATGTTCAAATGATTCAAAAAGGGTAAGATCATTATTTTACATCTTTTGAAAAAACTTTTGTGCCATGTGGGTTCTAAAACTTTTAATTGAAAGCCTACTTGTATTATTCAAAATTTCATGTGTGAAGGCATGTTTTCTAATATTTTAATTCCCTAGCCAAAGAAACCATGGATGTTCTACTAAAAAGGGCTAAAATATTATTGGTATGCTTCTTCACTATCTCTTCCTAACAATTGGTTTAACCATAATAACTTCCTTACATTATATCCATCAACATTGATTAATAATAGATGACCTAAACATTAACTTGACATGCATTGAAATGGGTGAATATTTGTGTTTGGATATCACTATAGATTGCACCAATAGGGTGTATATGAGTTTAAACAAGCCAAAATTGATGTCAAAATGTCAACTTTTCTACAATGTTTGTTACATTTGTCTATGTGGTGTGACTTTAATGGCATGTGAATCATGTAAAGTTGTGTTTATTGACTAATATGGATATTGAAAAATAAAAAATGAAAAAAAAACTCCAATATCAAAGTTTGGTTTGAATAAAAGATGTTTAACAACTTCATTCAATGATGTTATTTTCATAAATGGCCCCTTAATTTTCATAATACAATTTATTTCATCCTCAAAAAATTTATAGTAATAGGGTATTATTAGAGACATCTAAAAAACATTCAAATTTTCATATGTTTTGATTTTTTGTTTAACAAAAAAAATAAAGTCTAAAAAAAGTTCACGAGTCTTTTTCAACATGTAAATGTGATGCAATGTATATGTTGTTTAAAAAAAACTTGTAGCTTATAACATAAAAAATTAAAATTGAAAGTGTTAATATGTTTTGGTATGATTTGAAATTATGACAAATTTTCAAAATGAAACAAAAAATATAGCAAAATTTGTGCACTTTCAAAAAAAATTGGTTTCTCCAAATTTGATTGTAAAAAAATGACATATTGGGGCAACTATAAATAAAATAGATAAAAAAATTCAAAACATTTCATTTGAAAATTCCTTTTTAAGAAAACATGTTTTTCGGGGAAAAAAAACCCCAAAAAGGATAATAGTCCTAAAAGCAAAATAAACACATTGGCTTGTTATATGTCATTTGGACCCAACATTAAAGAGTTATGGCACACAAAAAATGTGCAACTTAATCTGGAAAGCGAACATCAATGGATCAATAGAGCTCAAGCTATTGCATTGCATTAATTGGGCTCATTATAGTCCTCCCTTTGATCATATATACCAACTACATGTGTGATTTTTCTAAACCCCATCATACATGCATATAAAGGTCTTATGAATTGGTACATGGCAAATTGCTTCAACATTCTTTCATCGTCTACAAGTTTGAATAATCTATGTACTTATATAATAATGATATTTATAGAAATTTGTCTTGTCCAAACCTTGAATTTTTTGGGTTTTATAAGGATTTCAAATAGATGAATACTTGGCATGAAATAATGTATGGAGGTTTATTAACTTCACTTTTGAAAAGCCTTTGCATCAACTTGATAGTTAAGGTGGGAGAAAGTGGTCCATGACCCATTGAATCATCTTCCATTTAATCATCTTCCATTCTACTTGGATGGAGTTTATAGCCCAAATAACATGGAAGCATATGCCAACTAATTATGTGGTGAAGGTGGAAAAGGGTGGTTATTTAAAAAGGGAATCAAATGGCACCTATTGCATTGAGGCAAACTTTGATGTGGATAACAAGGAGTGAAATATTATTCTAATTTATTGATCAAAATGGTCAATTGTCCCATTAAAACAAAAAAAAATTACATTTATTTACGTGTATGAGGATTTATTTTTTAATTGTATTAATTTTGGCAAATCCAATACATGTCAAACTCCTAGGCATTTAAAACCTTGCATTGAGGTCTAGCAATTGGTCTAGTCATAGCAACTTTCTTACATTGTGAAATTCCAAAAACCTTTGGTAGTGTAAAATGAGCCTAGATAGGATGCAATTCACCAAATAAAAGGTCCTTTCATTTGCTACTTTTTTTCCCATAAAGTACCCATTACACACAAAGTAGTAAGTAAAGGTCTTACATAAATCTAAACAATTGATTTAAGTCTTTAAAGTTTATAAACATTCTTGACTAGGCCAAAATTGAACTTTGTAGGTGATTTTATTCAATTAGAAGTCAAAGTGGAACCCACAATCTTTGTTACCTCTTATCATCAATATGTGCATGCATATTAAAAAATGGATCTACCATCTATTGGTAATAGCTAATTAGTAAAAGGCTTGTGTTGAAATGAATAAAAGATGTTTAAGGTTAGGTGTTGAAAACCATAGGTGTCCAAAGAGGATTGAGGTCCAAAGCAACAATGTTTAGCAACACGCCTTGTTGCATTTCTCAACATACTTCAAGTGCCTTTTGTCGTAGTTGATGTTTTGCATGTCCCAAGATCATGGTAGTCTAAATGACCAAAATTCAAGTTGGCATCTTGTGGAACATACTTCAAACATCCTCCATGCTCCCACATGTTTCATACATGTAAACAAAGGTACACCCCACAAAGACATTAGACTCACAACCCCTTTGAATGAATTATTCGTGAACATGCTTGCCATCTTCAAGTGTTCCCAAATCAACACATTTTAATAACTTAAACAAAAATGAATTTATTAGGATTCATCACATTTGTTGGAAAAGCTACATCATTGCCTTAGGTTGTCCATCCTTCACATGTTTTGCAAGTTTTTAATTCCATGCAAAAATGTTCAATTGCATTATGTTTAGTGCCATTGTAACCATCTCTATTCCCAACCATGGTGGGTTTCATTGGAGTTCAAGCTAGAGTCCTTTTTGTATCTTCTTATGTGTGAGATCCAAATACCTTGCATTACCCTCAACCAAAAATCTAGACCAAGATCATTGGGCATGTATTTTCCACAATCGAGGCATAGATGCATCATAAGAACAAATAAAGTTCCATTTACCTTATCTACCAACATCCATATATAAATAGTTGGAAATTTTATTATGAAATCAATATCCATGTTGAAAGAAATTTTTCTAGTAATGGTTGATCACTCAACATGGTCAAACACCATTGAAAAATCCCACAAAATGGAATTAACTTGATTGTTGTACCAAAATTTCAAAGCAATCCAAATGTGAACATAGAATTAGATGTTCATTGCTTCATGTAAAGGTTGCTTCGCACTTTTCCCTCATATGCTTCTTGCAACAATATATTCCTTTACATTGTTGATAGTTAATTATTTTTTCAAACCATATAAGAGCCATGACAAACATCAAATCTAAATCACAAACCACCACCTGCTTCAAACATTTATCATTATAATCAAATTTGGTGGTAATGCATGAACAACAAATACCTTGATGTCTTCAAACAAAAAATATGCTTATCAATATTCATATGCTCTATCTTCCTCCAAGCCATGCAATAATCTATCTCCCCCATCATCATCATCATCATCATTTCTAGTTTTGTAAACATATAAATTAGGTATATTACACTATCAATTTCTTTTGCCAAAATTCATGGTTCCTCTTCAAGTCTTCAAATGAAACCTTAAATTTTGCAATTACAAATCCTTCAATGTTAGAAAATGCATTTTTATTTGTGATTGCAATTCCTTCTTCAATGTTGGAAATGCCATAGCAAAAATACTAAAAAACGATGAAAGGTTTATTTTATTTTATTTTATTAAACAAAATATCCTCAACCTTTTGAAGAAATGAAAGCTCCAACATCAATTGGCTAATCCACTTTGGCTAAATTGTTATAGCTTTAGTTACATGTCATTGTGTTCATGATCTTCAAAACTAGGTGATGTGAAACATTACCATGTTTTTGCCCTAAGGCCATTACTAATTAACTTGTTTATTGTCATCTTTTGTTTTTATAACACCCCTTGTAGTAATGTCATGTGTGAGGAAATTGGGACATACCTTGATTGGATTCAGCAACAAATTGCCAAATAATTAATCAAATTTTAATCCTCAACTTTAGCACTTGGTTTTTAAATTTTGAAATTTTCAATAGGCAATGGTTATAAAAAATTAAATATTATGACTTCAAGTTTATGGGATAGTCTAATGTGTCTAAATTATCTCAATCTTAGATCTTTGAAGTTTAAGGTCTATGGTTCAAGCCTAACAAAAAAATTATTATTATTATTTTTTCATGACTAATAAATATTTTCTCAATTATTTAGCAAAATGACGAATAATTTAATTTATGCCGAAATTTTTTAGGTTTTACGATAGATTGTCATTGGTGTTGCCCATCCTCAATCAATTTCAATTCTTTTTTACTTCTATTTATCTTTCTTTTTTTCGAATAATTTTTTTTGTTGTGCTAAAAATGTACCACAAACTTCTTTGGAAACTTTTTATGCCTACATTTTATCATATGCAACAACACATTGGATGCAATTTGTGTTGCACAATTTTGTTAAAAACTCCAATTTTTTTTAATAAATTACACCCCAATAATCTACTGTAATGACCAATTTTCATTATTCAATGTAACCATTGTTAATCATGATAGCAACAGACAAACAAAATGCAACCCAAGTTCATCCACAAACTAATTTATCATGGAAACACACCTTGGAAAAGATGGCAACAAAAAAAAAATGAACCTAACCAAAGAACCCAAATAATTTATTGCATGACCCACAACCTACATGTTTTTATCCTTCTTAAGATTTTCCCTTTTTGACCTACCTTCTTGTATGACCTACCTCTTTAAAAAAAATTGATCCAAATAACACAAGCCAAATTGGTGTGCTTACAATTACATCCATCCAAAATGACATTACACAAGACCACATGTCAATTCAAATTAGTTATGAAATGAACAAAAAAATTATTCCCAAATCTTGCACAAATGCATGATGTTTTATAGGCATAATGAATAAACAAAAAAAGCCACCTAGAAATTGGTGGTTCTTTGTGGCTTATTTCATGACAATCACAAACACCTTAAATTTTTAAAATAATGACCAAAACTATAATTTTGCTTCTAATTTTTTTTCAAACACACATAACCAATGGTTCTTGGATCTTAAACTTTAAAAAAAAAGGATAAACATGGGCTATTAACAAACCAAAAACTTGCACAACATTGAGAAGTGCCAATTTAGGTAATTATATTTTTAGAAAACTATCAAGTCATTTTTCCAAAGGGTCAAAAGAACCAACCTTCCTTTTGAAAAAAAAATTCAAAATCCTAGCTATTCACCAAAAATATAAATTTCCCCAAATTTATTTAAAGGTGGTATTCATAAAGTTAGTTCTCACATTCTTCATTATAATTAGTTATCACATACTTCTTTTTTAAGTCACAAATTCTTATCAAATTTTTGATTAATTATTAAATAAATGAAATCTAAATAATATGGGAGAAAATTACACTACTAAATATAATAGAACCAAATAGAAACATTGCATAAACATATAATAAATAATCATGTCTCCATTACTTCATCCCTTTTAAATGAACTTTCAAACTTTTTTAATTTTCTTTTAAACTCACATCAATTTCCATTAACTTCAATAGGTTGAAAGGCATGATTTACAATCAATACTAAATGATTTAACCAAATTATTCTCACAAATATCATAGCACCTTTTTAGATTTGGCACTCAAATGTTGAATAATTTTTATAAAACAAAGTCAACTTGAGTAATTAAAAATAATAATAATTTAATTTCAACAATAAATATAAGAATTTTTTTTGGCTAAGTTTTTTGGATTTTGATCCTTTACCATAATGGGACCTTTTACAAAATTTTCCCTCCTTTCTAATTTCCTTAAATTTTGACATTTTAAACAAATATTTTTTTTAAAAATTGGAATTTTAAAAATAATTATTCCTAAACATGAAAAGGTACTAAGATAAATGATATTCACAATTATTTAATTGGAGGTGAAATTTGCTTAAATTAATGAGTATTTCAACAAGGGAATTTTTTTTCCATTTCAATTTCAGATCTTAGCATTCTTATTATGTGACAATTGGTTAAACCAATTGTGAGCCGTATAGACTTGTGTTTAGCCCATGAATGCAAAAGGAAATTTAATGTCTTTCACATCCACATGATATGATTTAAGATTCTCAAATTATTTATTGACAAGCTTTATGATTAACTCATTGTGTTGGGTTCCATTTCAAAAAAATCTACATTCTAATCCCCACCATTTTGTCAATTTATAACATCACCCCTACATTGAATAATGGACACAAATGATGATAACATTTAACCAACATAGGAAGAAATGATTTCCTATCATACTCATATACTATTGCGACACCTTGTTCACAACTAGTGCATGAAAACATTATATGAAAGCTTTTAGATTTAGGATCCAATGTTAATATTTATTTCAAATGGAAAGGAAAGAATTAAGGACACAACACATTTCTTTCATGATGTTACAACCTAAGAGGTACTAAATTAATATTAATTCTTGAATTGTTATTCATCATATTTCTTACTAAGGGTGGAAGGTTCATTTCCCTCAATTTCAGGTTCATCATTATGATTTGGGGGGGGGGACATTTAGTGTAAAGTTTGGGATTTACATGCGTCAAATTTTTGGGGGGTATTAAATAATTGTCAAACCTATTTATTATCATTCCATTATTATCTTATATATATCAAAGCCACCCTAGATCAATTATAAACCATTATTTTATATTATTACGTACTATATATTAGAATTAAATTGATTATTTGAATAAATGTACCTTATTTTTCAACTAATTAACTTATAATTTTTATCCAACAATTGATATATTGCACCCTATATTTTTACTCGCATATTTTCCTTCTTTTTTTACTAGTGTCCCCCCGTTGTGAACATTATGATAGAGTGCAATGTATCATTTAACAACCAATGCCCATGAGATTGGTTCAAGACACAAGTTGACACAATAAGAGAAAGCGAATCCACAATAGTTTGAGAAATATGCCATGTGAAAAGGAACAACACACGTTCATGAATATTGACAACAATTTTTCTAATGTAACACACGGCAATGATTTCTTGAAATTGATTAATGTTTGCCTTGTGTTATTAGACTTGTGACTGTTAAACTAGAAATTACAAGGCATTTGTAGTTCAAGTAAACATAACATGCATTTTGTAATTTTATTTACTTCATAATGTCAAAATTGTAAAAAACTAATGATTGTTGTCTATCCCTTGTGGTTTGTCCTTTGTCCATAATTTTATTTTATTTTTGTTGATTCTTTTTGTAACATCCACAAAAATACATTTGCATTTTGCACACCACTTGTGGGCATATATCACAAGGTTGTATAATAAACAAACTGATGTAGCAATTAAAAAATTGGAATAAAAGATGAGAATTTATAGGTGAATCTTGGAGAAGAAGTTTTAACACATTTTATCATACGTTCATACCCATAAAAAATCACTAAATAATAGTATAATTCAAGAATATTGCAATTTCAATGTTGAAAAAAAAACTCTATAACCCAAAATCAACCTATACATCGACCTTGGAATTGTCTAACATAAGAGCTTGAAACTAACCCTATACTTTAAACCAATGAACAACATAAAACTTAAAGTTGTCAATTTGGGGAACTATTATAATACCTAAGTGGGTTCGACACACAAGTGCCAAATAATTTATTTATTTTAAACTTTAAGATTTTACATGTGAGTTTTTAATTTTGGACTTTTCGACATATAAGGAATTTACATTTAAATTTTAACTCAAATTCAGAGTTCCCTTATTATCCTTGTGGTCATTGTGTTCATAAATAGTGCACTTATTTATATTAGGCCACCGTTTGATTTTAAATTCTTGTAATTTAAATTTTTGGAATTTTCAAGAATGGGCTTAAAGATTTTATTTAAAACTCCACAAATTTTTTTTAAAAAAATTTATGCCGAAGCCACCCATGTATTATGATAGTAGCTTAAAAAATTGAATTCAACCTCAAAACTAATATGCTTTAGTTTTTGAGAATATTTTTAGATTTGGACTTGTTGTGCATTCTTATGTCAACACCTACAACTTGTATCCTCTACTAACATGGGCCTACTGAACAACTAAACTAACACACATGATAGACCCAATGGGTCATCCATTTTAAATAAGAAATGGATCGAGACTTGATGGTTCCTTGAAATACCTCTAACCTGACCAATAATGGCATTGATGAATTTTTTTGGGCATAGACTTGAATCGATACAATTTCCAATCCACTTTTGTTTTCTTGAATTATTTGGTGAAATTATACAATTATGCAAATCTACCTATATAAATTTTATAAAAACATAGATCTCAAACCTTTGTAAACCTTATCGTGTATTATTGCATATTTGTTCTAGGGTTGGATGGATTGATTTCATTATTATAAAAATAATATAGAATGCATTATTTTGTCACATTCACTTCAAAATTATCATTGTTATTTATGTATGTAATTTTTGAAGGATTAATTGTTCCCCATTTTTTTACTACAAACTAGGGAGTGTTCAAACATTTTTTCCACAAATCCCTCTTATGTTGCCTTTTCATTATATTTTCATTTCCATTTGATTGCTCCATATTATTTGTTTGACCATATTATTGGATAAAGGTCATTGAAATAAATTTATATTTTGTCTAAATATATGATTATTTAAGGTTTTTTAACAATTAAAATCAAAACATTTATAAAGAAAAAAAATGATATGCTTGTTCAACAATCATTCATTTTTTTCTCCCAACTTTGAAATCAATGCAAATAGGTATGCAAATGGAAATATATCAAGTATGAGTTATGAAGTGTGTTGGAACAAGTATGAAAAAATACAAAAAAAATTGGTGTGAACAAAAAAAAAAACAAAAACAAAAGACAAACAACACAATTGTTAGTTATACAATGAACGAACAAAAGTCAATTTGCTCCGATTATGAATTAAAACAACATAATCAAATAAACAATGAATTGAAACAAGAAAACTTAACCGAGTTGGAGCTCAAAGGTAAGAAAAACTCACACTTCACACTTGTACAAAAGCAAGAGGGTGCAAAGTACAAGTAGCACAAGAGGAGAATTAGACTAATAAAAGGAGAGCCAAGAAGCAATCAAAAAGCCAAGGTGCAAGCATGGTGCTTAGAGTTTAAAAAAAACTCAAGTTGAACAATAGGAGGATAACACAACAATAAGATATGAGTGAGTATAAATGGGCAATTGAATGCAAAGTGAGGGTTTAACAAAAGGAACATAAAAGGAGAGTCAAATATAAAAAGGAAAGTTGAACAACAAGCGAAGAGTCGAATAGTTGGAGGAGAACATAATTGTCAATGTACAAAACAAATAATAAAAAACAAAAACACAAAACACGATTATAAAATACAAGGGCAACAACAAGAAAACAAAAACATAAGAACAATAGACAATGTGAAATACAAGCACAAGCCCATGGTTTTCTATTAAAACCATATGTTTCTATCCACAGAAACATGCATTTAGTGCTAATTTCTCACTTGCCACAAACCCTAACCCTAATCAACTTAACTATAGATATTAAATCCTTAGACCCAATAATTGGAATCAAAGGTTAACTTTCTATCCTACCTTGGTTTCAATTTTGGAGAAAGTAATACCTTATGTAATTTTCAAGGGTTCAGTTCTCTAATGGGAACATTGATTTTCAAAGTTAAAATGATAATCATGGGTGCAATCACAGTAACATGTACCACATCAAGTGTAACCAATGCTTGATGTTCCATGTTATTAAAAATCTAATTGAATTTCATGTTGAAATTATAGGATTTACTTATATGAAAACATTTATAATATGTCATGGGAACTTGTGAATAAATTCGAAATTAATCAAATGAATAAAAAAATAAATTAAAAAACACTAATAAAACATTGTAACAAGTGTTTTTAAGTAGTAAAATGGCATGTTCAATAATTTTTATTTTATTTTTCTAAACAACATATTTTGACAAATTTTTTATGTAAAACTTATCAAAGTAATATAAAAAAGATTATCATGATTTTAAAAGATTTTTTCGAAGACTTTTTAAAGAATATTCTAGGAATATTTCTTCAAAAGCAGTCACAAAGCAAGTAGGTGTGGCTCATGTTATCCCATTTGCACCTTCCTAGGTATTCAACTTTTAACATCAACTTGAACCTTTGGGTAGTTTTCAACCATTTTGTGAAACCTACCAAATATTAGTAAATATCAATGTGTGCAATTATTTGAACTTATAAATAACCATTAGTTTTAGGTTTTTACATATTTCATAAAACCATTGATTTTTTTGGTCTTCTAAATGAAATTAAAATCAAAGGATTTTCCATATTTTGGTTATTTCAAAAAATTAAAAAAACCAATCTTTTTCATCAAAAAATTAAGAAAAAAACTTGCCATTTTATAGCATTGATGTTTGATATTTTTCAAAATATTGAGAATTATGATTATATATACTAGAATTAATTCTTTGATTGTTTGAAAACTAAGGTCACAAAACTCAATAATTTTTTTGGTTTGGAGTATGAAACCTTGGAGTTCAAGTCTTTATAATTTAAAGTTAAATTGATGCAATATATATAGCATTAGCACAAGAACCAAACCATGGAATTAACTTGTTAGAACCATAACCGAAACCTTGAAAAAAAATAATGATTATGGTAACATTTTTCAAATACCTAAACAAGTTGAACTTTTTTTGAAAAGTTGACAAGTAGGGTAAAGTTTATAGGTCCTTGATCAATTTAAATTAAATTGTATACCTACGTCCCTACCCTACCCCACCCTACCTTGCAATTAGTTTCAACATAAATTAATTAACAACTAAGATGTTAAAAATGTTTTTTTGGATTTATCCAAAGTCTATGATTTTAGGTGTCATATATTTGTGCACCCTAATTTTTGAAAAAACACATTTGGACTTAATTACATGTCAAAAGACGCGATATTCATGTTTGGTAATGTCTATTTTTCCTTTAGGAGGTAAGGAGACAGGGAGGGAGGCAAGAAGAAAAAGGTCGAAAGAAATGATAGTAATGCTTCTAATGCTATTTAAAGATTGATGTAGATCATCAAGTTGAAGCTTAGTTCTTCCCTTGCTTAAGATTTTCCAAAGAGATCTTTATGCAATTTTGGGTTGTAAAATTAGAAGTAATAAAAAAAGCAAGTTGTAGTGAAGGTGGATGCTTGTGGTGCTTTGTGGGTAGGGAATGAGATGAGTTGGAGATGCCATGGTCAAAACTACGTTGAATTGGTGTAAACTTTGTAGAGTAACATCTTTATCTTTCTAATTTTCATGTGAGAGAACATTTGCTTGCTTCATGTTGCAGTGATGTTTTTTTGGTTGTGTGGAAAATATCAAACATATTGCCACACAAGCTTTGCACCTTTTAGAATTTTCAGTGGATTGGAAGAAGTATTCTCGAGAAAGTATGTTGAATTGAGGTTTAAGATGAGTAGAGTATGGCATCATTTCGTCACCAAAGGCGGCAACAACCATGTCCAAAATTGATCGCAAGTTGTTTGTGCAGGAAGGTGGTTTGCCATATGCTAATGTTCCTTAAGGTCATAGGTGTTGGGTCTACCATCCTTTGATTATCCTTGAATTCAACTTTGCAAACTCTCTAAAGCCCTTCAATGGAGAGAAATGTTTTTCAAGTTGTTTCCCTTACAACACGAGGAATGTCATGTTTTCTTTGTAGTGAAGAATGTTGTGATTTTCTTTATAGGGAGGAATGTTGTGTTTTTTTTCTTATAGTGAAGAATATCATGTTTTATTTTCTTGTAGTGAGGAATGTCATGTTTTCTTTGTAGCAAGGAATGCCGTGTTTTCTTTGCAGTGAAAGAATGCTAGTTTTCTTTGTAGTGAGGGATGTTGTGTTTTCTTTGCAATGAAAGAACGTCATGTTTTCTTTGTAATGAGGAATGTTGTGTTTTCTTTGCAATGAAAGAATGTGATATTTTCTTTGCAATGAGAAATGTTGCATTATCTTGGTAGCAAGGAATTTTTGTAATGAATAATGTTGTTAAAAGAACAGATCTAGGTCTGTAGGGTTTGGAGCGACCATTTCAGCACTGCACATGGTAAGTTGCTAAAATCATGTATCATCAATGTGGGGCATCATGAAAAACAATTTTGTTTGTCCCATCTGAAAAAACTCAATTAAGGAAACATTTGTTTGAGGTCCTTACCCTGTTGTGCATCATCATCCTGTTGGTGGAAGTGCAAGTCTATTATGAAATTAAATTGTGTTGCCACCAACATTTGTCCATAACAAGTCACAAGCAAAAGATTTTTTCTAACTAATATGGTGAAGAATGAGTAAATTTTCTTAAGCCCCAATGTTACATATATATCTATTGAAGGTTTATCTTTTGTTAGGGTGTAGCATGGCTAATGTCTATTGATGTTAGTTAATCACCTGAAACATGTATGAGTGTCTTAGATGTTGGTTTTAGCTTAGGTTACTTAAAGTTGTGTTTGCCCTCATGGTTTGTGTGACTCTTCTTCCCTTTTCCCCTTCATCCCATTTGTGGTAGTAATGAGAGGAAATTGTGAACAAAAATAATTTGAGTAGCCATGGCAATACCACAAAAAACTTTGTAATGCTTTTATTACTATAAAAGTTGGTGATCATGTGATTTCATATATATTTGAGGTTTGCCATGTTCCAGGTGGGTGAAACAAAATGAACAGTTAGCACTACAACAAAAGGTGTCGTTGTATGTTGAGTGATTTCATTAAATTTTGAATGAATTCACTAGTTTTAATAAACATGGACTAGTTGGAAAGTAATGAATTCATTGGTTTAGTGAGTAGGGACTAGTGAATTGCACCCACATTTTATAATAATGTGGGGTCGAGCACATCCCTGAGCTTGTTGATCAGTCTATTGTTTTTATTAAGCAAACACCTATTGTGACGCGCTCTTAAGTCCCTTTCTAGACCCACTTGAGGGTCCAAGAATGTTAAACTGCGGAAAGTTGGGACTTGAAGGCCGCTCCCGACTTCCAGCACTAAAAGGGGGTAGAGGGGCGTGCTAGAAGTCCTAAAATT
>Ga0209611_10005028_pt1 | contig 22386 bp, 15 predicted proteins | sample S1TSphgellanicum_3_FD_187693 | JGI IMG/M metagenome (GOLD analysis project Ga0209611, IMG submission 187693) | Host-associated microbial communities from peat moss isolated from Minnesota, USA - S1T2_Fc - Sphagnum magellanicum MG (SPAdes) (version 2) | ecosystem: Host-associated > Plants > Peat... | reverse complement strand
ACTTAAATTATTGTGACTTGGAATATTTGCATAATTCAAATGATTATTTTGAAAGGTTGTGAAAAATTTATATGCAATGATTTGATAACTTGGTCCTCCAACTTTCTTTGTTATTTTTACATCTATTAAAAGATTATGGGATCCTTTCATTAAAGTTTTACACACATTACATGCTTAAAGATTAAATCTTACAAATAAAATAAAAGACCTTTAATATGTTCATATAATAGAATTGATACAAATTAACCTTGTCACATGTGCAAGATATTATGATCATAAACATCTTACTTTTGTAAACTTATCGCAAAGGATCATTATCTTTTGGGGTATATTTTTAATTTTTTTGTCACTAAATTCCAAAATCATGAGCGCTCACATGACCATGGACTTTTATGGATAAAAAATGCACCTATGTATGGAGTGCACACAAATGAAAAAATTAAATAGTTTGTAGACATGTATATTTCTTATGATGTATCATTATTACCAAATCCATTACAAAATGCACAACAACATCAACCAACACGTACATGTAAAAAAAAACCATGTTGTTTATATATTTCATTACCCATTACCTCCTATGTGTGAAACAAAAATTTTAGAACCTTTTCAAATAAATGAAAATGATCCATTTTCACAACAATACCTCCATACACAAGCAAAACAAAATATTTCAATATTTTTTTTAAAAAAATTAAAAATGATGATATATCATTTTTTGAATATCTAAATTCTTTAAACCTTGACAAAAGTACATATATATTAAGTTTGATAAATAAATTAAAAAAGCTGTACATTTTTTAAAAATAAATTCTTATAATGCATTTAATATAGGTGTTGTTCATTTATGGTTTACAAATACGTATATTCAATTTGTTTTGGATCCATAAGTAGTTGCAACATATTACACATCATATATGACAAAAATAGATAAATCAATAACATTAGATCTACATTCTATCGTAGAAAAATGTAGCGTACATAATATAGATGCAAATACAATAATTTAAAAGTTAGTTAATTCTTTTGTTAATGCCCAACAAATGGTTGTTCAACTTGATGTTTACCTTGCACTTTCTTAACATTATATCATTCATTTCGAACATTTCAATTCATAAATATTTTTCATTTTGAAGAACGTGCTTTTGTGTTAAAATCACAAGTTGCATTAAATGAATTAGAACCAAATTCAATTGATATAATGTGTTCATCAATCATAGACAAATATATTAATCATTTCAGTCAATATGAATAATTGTTATTAACAAATTTTTAATTTTTTTATAACATAAAAAAAAGACTTCAAAACATTGCAATTCAAAATTATTAGGTTTGTAAATTATAGTAAATATAAAGATATTAAAAATTAGTCGAAAGAACGAGTTTTATTATATTCGTAATTTTAAAATTCAAAAAACTCACAATTTGGAATTAATGGAACTTTTTGATATGATGCAAATTGTTAATAACATGATGAAACTTTTAAGATTGAATCCATTTTCAACTACCAAATGCCATATTCAAATACATAAAAATGGACGATGCAATATATTCAAAATCAAAACCATTACGTTCAACTAACGTTTGGACTAACAATATAGATAATGAAGAAAATGATCAATGTCTTACAATTTTTATAACAAACATAGTCAATATTGAACATTATGATTTATGATCTAATTTTTTAATTTAATCACATAATAAATCAAACAAAAAATTATAATTTTTAGAATATGAAAATTTCACAAAATCATCATATTCCATGATGATGGAAAAATTTGAATATTGTAATATATTTAAACAATTTAATTAAGAACAAATATTAATATTTGATGATGTTATGCATAAGAAAATAATTGTACCCTACTACATTTATTTTTGACAAGGGGTGTTGGAACTGGTAAAACTTTTACATTAAAACTCATAATTCAAGGATTATTATGATTATATGACAGAGACATAATTTATGACTGAAACATAATTTATGACTTAACAAAAACCAAGGCTTTACTTATGGCATCAATGGGTAAAATTGCCTTCAATATTGACGGTTTAATAATACATTCAATATTGAACATACCTAACAATCCTTATTTAGTTTACCAAACTTATCATCAAATTCAATAAATAGGTTTACATGTCAATATGAACAATTATAACTTGTTGTGATAGATGAAATATCACTTATTGGTGTTAGAATGTTTAATGTTATAGATAATAAGCTAAGGTTCATAAACAAATTATTTGGTGGTGTTGATGTCATGACAAGTGATTTTTATCAAGCACCCCCTATGAAAGATAATTGGATCTTTCAAAATATCAAAGATAATATTAATGCATTGACACCAAATTTTTGACAAACATATGTCCAATGTTATGAATTAAATAAAATTATGCAATAGTATGATATGGTTTTTATACAAACTTTGAACAAATTTCATACTATAATAGAAAATACAAAGGATATTGAATTTATAAATTGAATTGTAATTGACAACCACCCAACAATTTTACTATTATGTATTTATTTTATACAAATAAACTTATGCAAAAACACAATGAAAATGTGTCCACTAACACATTAGGTCCCATGTTTACTTTCAAAGCAATGGACATCAACCATCAATCATGCCCACCATCTTACAAACTTTCAAATTATCCAAGTAAAATTACAAGTTTGTATTTTATAATTAATTAAAAAAATATGTTGGTTGAATTATGTGTTGGTAACTATGCAACATTTGATGGTCTTGTGAATGGAACTAATGGCATGTTTAAAGCATGAACAACATATAGTGAAAAAAACATTATATGGATAATGTTTCAAAATTCTAAAATTGGAACACTAACAAGAGAAACACATAGTCATTATTACAATAACAACATTGAATCAAAATGGACACCAATTGAACCTATCATCAACGATATAAAAGTTGGTAAATCCCAATCATTTATCATAATGAGGATTCAATTTCCAATTCAACCTATAGCAATAAGAACCATTCATCGTTCTTAAGGACACTAGATGAATTAGTCTTTGATCCCACTAATGTTAAGAAACATGGGTTAACATTTATAACATTATCCCCCATTCAAACAAAAGAAAAATGATTTATGTTAGTTCATCTCCAACATGAAATTTTTTATGTGAATCCAAGAGTACATGTAAAGATGAATAGATCGTAAATAATTGCAACTTGAATACCATTAATTCTTCAATTAAAAACCTTGCATAATTTTCATGTAATTATACAAGCCTTGAATACAACTTTTTTATGTCAACATTATGAAAACATCAATCATGATCATAACCTTCAAATGTCTTATATCTTATGTCTTATAGAAACAAGAATACATCATGCATCAATAAATGTGCACAAATTTAGAAATTCATCAAAGTATTCATATATTTCAATCCATGATGGTCACGGGTTGATGATGATGCATGACATACATGTGCACTTAGGTTTTTTCAATACAATAACAAGTGATGATTCATAATATATAACAACAACTTTTAATATTAATACACGAAAAACAATACATATTGTATGGGTGTATAGAACTCATTCATGTTCAATTTCTACATTCCAAAACAATCTTCAAACTATAATTCAATAATCCCCCAAACATTATCCAATCATCATTATGGGAGATTTTAATGTTGACATTTTAAAAGACAATAACCAAGCAAAAAATAAACAATAACTATTATACTTCATAGATAAATTCTAATTGAAATCATAATTTAGTGAAAACACCACAAAAGCTAGATTTCAATTAGACCACATATGGGCAAATGTCCTTGGAAATGAATGTAAATATAGCGTATTAGAAGCATATTGGTTAGATTTTCACAAATCAATGTATATTGCATTCAAATTACCAAACACACTTCCATTGTATAACAAAAAGCCATTAATGTTTCCATTTATTTCACTAGGAGAAAAACCAAGTTTTTCAACTATGGTTTCAATTATGTTTCAACTACATTTTGAAATTGAAAACGTCACTTCCAATTGTAAAAAAAATTTCAACTCAAAATGATGTTTTCAATTACTTATCAAAATAATTAACAATGTTGAATTGAACCCACAACACAATTGAAGCCACTTAAATGTGTTAATTTTTCAACCAACATTGAGGTGACAAGATTTTAGTTGAAAGCAACGAACCATTTTAGTTGATGGAACATTTTCAATTTATGGATGAAGCTCATCCACCTTCATTTAGATCTCAAAATTGAACTTTCGACTATTTTTCAACTTTAAGAATTGTCATATGGGGTAACCTTCCATTAGATGAACTTCATCCACTAATAAACCATGACATCATCAAAGAATGAATTGAAATTTCAACTACATTCTAACTAGGTCATCAAATTGTAATGTTACAACTAGACTAATCAAAGAGTCTAACCAATAGTTTATTACCACAACACCTTACTCAAAGTTATGTCTAGGCAAATAATCGAAGCAATAGTTTGTTAACATGTGTCCGTCCTAAAATTATGTGTAGCTTAGGTTTAGGTATGTAGGTCCACCTAAAAATAAGTAGATAAATATCTACCTTCTAAGCCTACCTATTTATATAAACCTCCCTAATTTAAACCTAAGTAGGTAGGTAGGTATGCAGGTAGGCGTAAGTAAATAAATAGACTATAGTGTTAGTTAGGCTTAGGGTACATAAGTAGGTTTCAGATAATCTTTTTTTTCAACATGTGGCCTTTAAGGTCAAACCTTTCTTATTAGTTTGTCCTAAATGCCAACTTTACCTTTTGAAAACACTTGGTGCACCAACTTCATTATGTAGTTTACAAACTTGAAAGTTATGACAAACAATATGGGACAAAAATTATAGTTACACTCTAATTGATATTTTGTTTTAAATGTTTTGAAGAAAAAAATTAAAAACCCTCTCTAGTTTGAAACCCCATATTTTTTTCATTTAGGTCCATTTTGAGTTATTTAAAAAGTTATGGGTGCACTAACTAGTGATTTACAATATCTTTTTGATCTTCAAATGCAACAAAACAATGAGAAAATGGTTTAATCTCAACATTTGAAATTGTGATATTTTGTTTCAAATGTTTTGAAAAAAAACTTTAAACCTTTTTAGTTTGAAACCCAATATCTTTTTCATTTTAGGTCCATTTTGAGTGATCTAAAAAACTATTGGTGCATCAATTAATGATCTATAATATCTTTTGGATCTTCAAATGCAACAAAATGATGAAAAAATAATTTAATTTCAAGACTCAAAATTGTGATATTTTGTTTCAAATGTTTTGAAAAAAAAGTTTAAACCTTTATAATTTGAAACCCAATTTTTTTTTTCATTTTAAGTTCATTTTGAATGATTTAAGAAACTATGGGTGCACTAACTAGTGATTTACAATACTTCTTTGAACTTCAAATGTAGCAAAACAATTAGAAAAAAGTTTAATTTCAAAATCCAAAACTGTGATATTTTGTTTGAAATGTTTTTTTAAAAAAACTTTAAACCTCTATAGTTTCAAACTTCATATTTTTTTCATTTTAAGTTTGTTTTTCAGTGATTTAAAAAGTTATGGGTGTGCTAATTAACAATCTACAAGAGTTCTTTCAAATCTAAATGCAACAAAACAACGACAAAAGAATTTAATTTCAAAATTCGAAATTATTTTAATAAATTTATCACCAAAAATGAACCCCCTTGCACAAAACAACCCATATCCTCATTATTTGACCAAATCGAGTATTTTTTATAGCATTGAAATTTTTTAATGGAAAGCTACAAAATTTATTTTAATAACAAAAAAATAAAATGTGTAAAAAGTCGATTTCCTTTGAAATCTTAAATGTATGGTGGTAGGCTTATTTACCCTAATTGAAATTAAGTTGTAATTTTGGATTTTGAGATTAAATTTTTTTGTCATTGTTTTTGTTGCATTTGGACTTGAAATAGGTCTTGGAAATATACACCCATAGGTTTTTAGATCACTCAAAAGAGACTACAAATGAAAAAGATATGGGGTTTAAAACTAGAGAGGGTTTTAAGTTTTTTCTTCAAAACATTTGAAACAAAATATCAATTAAATTGAAACTATAATTTTTATTACATGGTGTTTAGGTTTCGTTAAACTAAGGTTAACCATTTGAGGTTAATTAAATGTCTATTTGTTGCATTTGGAGGACAAAAAGGTCTTATATATAGGTTTTTTAAATCACCTAAACTGGAATAAAATGAGAAAGATATGAGGTTTGAAAATAAAGAGGGTTAAAGGTTTTTCTTTAAAAAAATTGAAACAAAATATCACAAATGTTCTTTTTTTCCTCTTCATGTTTTCTTCCTTGCTCATTTGCTTTTGGTGTTTAGAGAAAAATTGTAATATTTCAATTTGCACTAGTAATGGCATAAAGATCGTTATTGATTTGGTTAATGAATGAAAAAAATATTAAAATTTGCAATGATTTTCAAACTTGTGTTTAATGTTGGGTGGTTCCAAGTACTTAATATCCAATTACTAATTAAACTAAATCAATGACTACTTATAAGAATTAAGTAGTTTAATCTGCCTACTAATTATTGTAGATAATATTAACTAATAAGGAATAATCTTCATAAAAATATTTAATTTATTCTAATGAAAGTGATAAAAATAATAAAACTTTAATAATATTAAATATTAAAAATTACATTAACCATAAAGATTGGGACAAATATATACATTAACCTAATAAAATTATTATTTTCAAATGTTAAATTGTAATTAGTTCTAAGCTAGGCTAGTTATATTTTAATTTTTTAATAATCAATAATATGATCATAATTTAGGCGAATAATTAATAGTTAATTCCTATTAATTCATTTAACATTCATGGTGCCTAAGCTTAGTTAAACTAGGGCTAACCATCTAAGGTTCATTAAATGTTTAAGATGACATCTAACGTACACTTAAAATTAAATCATGAGCACCTAGGCTAAACCTAACTAGACCACATGCTTAAACCTTTGGTGCATGCCATGTGTGCAAGTATCTAGTATTTCAAAATAATAATAATAATTCATTCATTCATTCATTCATTCACAAATCAAATCAATCAGTAAAATTTGTAATGTATTTAATTATTTAGCAATTAATTTTAAACTAATATAATTATCTATTTATTAAAAAATTAAATATTTTATACTTTTAATAATAAACTTTTTAAAATTCTAATGATCAACTAATTAAATAAAAAATAATTAGGTTTTTAATTAACTATCTAACAAAATAAATTATTAACTAGTTGGTAATTCTTGAATATTAATTATAAATTAATAAATTTCTAATGTATTAAATTATTTTTAATTAATCATTCACATTAATTAAATAATTTAAATCATAAATAGTTAATTATTTTAATAGTTAACTATTAAATAATTAATATTTATTAGTTATCAACCATAATTATATAATTGGGGTGATCCAACTTATAAACAATATGAGGCCGAATTTTTAATGGCTAGCTTTTAACATATGTTGGTGAATGGCAATGAACCATTTGTCTTCCCATCACAAATCTAACAAGTTTTCTATTTTGATGATTCTTCCAACCTATGGTGGAAGGTTATATTACATAAAGAGCCACGAAACAATTGCATGTTCCTAAACACCTATGGAGAGTACATTAGCACAAATGAGTATGGAAATGTGTTGGATGCATGAAGGGTGCTGCCAAATGCACCAACCACTCCAAGTAATGTTGGTGCAATACTCCTTTCTAAGGAGGAGTTTTCATTACTCAATGAATCAAGGCATCTTAACCTTGAAAGATAATCCCAAGGAAGAAATTCAAGGACGTAGACATTTGTTTCAATAAGCAAGGACATGTCAACTTAATGTTCCACACTTTTTTACCATTCTAATACCATGCCCAATGACTTTAGACAAAGATGTTTGTGTTCTCCCACTTCTGATGTTTTATCACATATGGACACCATGAAACATAAATTTTTTTCAACAAACTTACGGTTTCTAGTGGCAAGGTGTAGTGTAATGAAAGTTATTAATTTCAAGATTAAAGGGTCTTGAAATTACCAAAGTTGGAAACTAATCACAACAAAGTTGTAAAAAAATCACAATTAAGTTGAATTTAAAATCAAATCAAAGTTGAACTATAGTGGAAAACACAAACATTATTTCATCCATCAAATTTTGCAACATTCATCCATCCATAAACAAGGCTAACCAAGATAGTGAAGCGATCAACATGATAGAGCCTGACAAATTTTGAAAGTGGATATCTCCACTATAACTTAACTATGAATTAATTAAAAATCAAAATCAAAAGTAAGTTGGCAATGATGGTCAACACCATGCACTTACCAACCTAGTTGAAAAATCAACTAAGTTGAAGTGTGAAACAGGCCACATGGAATTTGTTGAAATAAATATAATTATGTAATTGATGGCAAGTTGAACCCAACATGCAATCGAAAACTAGTTGGTTAAAAAATGGCCTTTTTCTCCTAGTGTTTGAAGTGTAATGTTTGTAAAATATGCATGTACATTTCAAAATACATATAGTAGAAAATTCAAATTGATAGAAATAAGGAATTTACATGTATGAAACCTAATATGCATCATCATTATATTTCTTTAAATATATTAAAGTATTATCACTAATTTGTTGGAAAAATGATTATTTTATAACACTTTCTATTGAATTGCATGAACATAAATTTCACACATGTATTTGGAATTTGCATTATACAATTTTGGTGTCATCATTTTCAATGTAACACAAGTTATTCTATAGGGTTTACATATATTTTCAAATTGTTGCACATGTGTTTGAACTTTAAACATAAAATCAATAGAAATAAAAATATAAACATCAAAATAGAAAATGACAAAATCAATTCATAAAACATCATAAGGTTACATATTTCTTCAAATTAAATGTGCAAGTTTGAAAATATTAGAAACTAATATGCATTATGTGTAATTCATATGATTGGTATCACTAATCTCCTTTCCATTTAATGTGCAAATCGGGTGCATTTTTTATGGGTTCAAATCCAAGTTAAGTTCTATTCTTTTTGCAATTTAAAAATATATTTTCTTGCAAATATACCAAATACATGTACCATATATATTTTAATATAAATATGCACAAATATTGTAAGTCATTATTTAAGGTTAAGTCTATGATTTCAATATTTGAAAATTTTAATATAAATTACATGAAAAGTATAAATATAAATTACATATTTGTAATTGGGTACAAATGTGTGCATCTTGACATTTAACTTTTAATGAAATAGTTATCCAATTCAAAGTCATTACCTAGCAATCAAAAATATTGCCAAATGGCATACATGTTAAATGACAATATTAGAATTTTCCTAGTTACAACAAAAAAATGATAGATTCAATGTTCATTAAATGACTTACCTAAGTTCATATTAACTCAAACAATATATGTTTATTATATAGAAGTATGGTGTGTCTCCAATTACCACAAGTGCCATTTAAATTATCTTTGATTTTCCAAATACCTTTCCACTAAGTTCACATCAAGTTCTTTCATGTTATGTGTTCACACCAAGTTCCCAACATATTATGTACATTAGTATTTATAAAATCCAAATATGTTCCAAAGATTCAAATGTCCCAAGGTGTTCCAAATAGTAAAACAATTCATCCCTTGACTTCTGCCCTATAATTTAATTTGTACAAGTGTAATAAATGGTCATTTATTATTAGTTATAATAAATGATGCATTCATCTCACCTATTACATAAGATATTTTAAATAAATAATCACTTTTGCAAATCCAAAAAGAAGTTTTAAAAATTGCACTATAAAAATAATGTATGAAAACAAATCGATATAATCAAATCTCAATGTAATATTTTTAAACCTTGCACATGAAATTTATAAAATATGATTATTGAATTTATCTTTTGAAAAATGATGAAAATTAATGACCACAATAAAAAGGTTATATAATTTTTAATAATTTCACATATTTAAAAAAGTTAACTAATAATTGATAGAATGATGAGCTAATATTTTATGTTGGTTTAATAGTCTTGAAATAAGCATAATTTCAATAAAAATATAAGATAATGAAATGATTGTTTTATTATGGACATGAATTTTAAACATTTTCAAATGTGAAGTAAAGAATCTGAAAATAAAGTTCTCAAAAATCTCACAACATTGAATTTTTTTTATAAAATCAAAATAGTCTTACAAAATTGAACCTGCAAGTGAAACACAAACATCAATAGTAAAATAGAATATTTGAGTGTAATTTTCAAATAATTTCACATGTTGAAAAAACGTTTTAATAAAAGAATGTTAATGTTATGTTTTGGTTTAATAATCATGATATATGCATATTTCAATAATAATATAAAACAATTGAATGAACTTTTAAAAATAAATTTTAAATAATTTCAAATGTGAAATAAAAAATTTAGAATTAAAGATTAAAAAAAAGTTTTATGATTTTCAAAGAATTATATATCACACCAAAAAAACACGAAAGGAATCATATTGAATGATTACATGCAAAACATATATTTTGGCTTTGATTAAATTTAAATTTTTTGGGGGAAAAGGTATTATGGAAAATAATTATAATTGCAATTGAGGCATGTGTGGCAATTGATATTAATCAAAAAATCAAATGGTTTTTTGATATAATGAATGGTATATGTAATATCTCATAGAAATTTATTAAATGTAATTTTTTAGTAAATAGTTTTTAATTCACCAAAAATGAATTAAAATATTTTTTCCAAGTAATTTTATAGCCTATATCTATCCATACCATTAAGAAACCACTTATATGAATCTGGACATTTTAATGATTATGGATTATGATTATTCATAAAATATAAGTATGCCCAATTGTAAAAAACTTTTAGTTTTGGTTTATTTGTTTACTTGTTTTGAATAGTTTTAGGACTATAATCTAACATGTTATTTATTTGCATTGTGCAGTTGGTGGTGTGATCATATTTAATGTGATCCAAGTCATTTTCAGAAATCAAAAATGAAATTTAAAAAAAAATGAAGACATCAACGACAAAACCATATAAGTAAATGACAAAAGGTTTTCAAACCTTTTGATAGGTCATGGATTGAAATTGTAGCATTGCATTCAAATTGAAGTAAATGTACATCTTCATTCATCAAGAACATGAGATGTTGTGGATTTTGTGGATTCACAAAATTGCACCTTTAAGGAATACATTTTAGTGTCCTTCCGAATACATTTGAATTTGTTGTTCAATGGTGCAACATTGTATGGTTGTTCAAATATTATTATGTTTACATACACAACCATTGGTGATGGTTTGCATGTGTATGTATGCAATGCATGTTTTAAATTTTATGGACAACCAAAATGGATAAAATATGTTTTATTTCAAAGCATGGATTATATGAAACAAATTCTTGCTAACAATCCGTGCATCTTCAACTTCTTTCACTTATTGATATATCAATGAAAATTGAACAATGAAATTACATATTCATGCATGGCCAAATACAACCATCTAGGTTACTTGACAATCCTTTACTCTATTAGAATTCCAAGTTTCAACCAACTAATACATCATGTATGATCAAAAGATGTTAATTTGGCTCTTAAAGATCTCTTGCACCAAAATTTGTCTTCAAATCCACTTATACAAAAATACATCCTTAACATTGAAAAACCAAATCCAACTCATGGATTATGTGTTTTATTTTCTTCTATTGTAGAATAAATATTTGCAAAAATTGATATTGGTGAAAGGCCATGGATGTGGAAACTTTCATTCAAAATTTGTCATTTCTTTTTGACATGCGTCTCAAGATTCCTCACAATTTTGATGATGTTTTTGAAATTTGAGAATTAACTATGTGCAACAATGACAACCCTTTCAAGAATAAAAGGTTATTGGTTCAAGAAGATGGCATGTGCACTAATCCAACATTGAATATGTCATTTGAAATGACATTATTCCCTTTCCTATTTCCACATGGATGTGGGGCATATGATGGAATTGGTGGTTTATTGCCTTATTTAGATTAAAGAATGTTTACATTATTTTATGTTTTTACATTATATCCACCATACTTACTCTTGATGTACCAAGTGTGATAAGCAATTCAATTATTGAATGCTACAAAACATTTATGTTTATAGAGGGATGTACAAAAATTAAAATGCCAACATCTTCAATGGTTGGAAATTGATATTTTCATAATATCATAAAGTTCAAGTTACCACCCTCCATTCCATTAATGCCACAATGGCACCATACCCAATTCATAGATTTATTGGTGATGGTGGAGAACTTTGGAATGCCTCAATTTTTCCTCATTTTGATTTCTAATGAAACGTCAAATTTGAGATAGAAAGAAATTGAAGACATCGAAAATCTTGCTATATTTTTCAATAAAACATTTTCTTGGACCCAGTTGAATGTGTAACATTATTTTGTGTAAGGTTGCAAGCCTTCCTGTCAACCTATGTTGTAGGTGGTGAAAACATTATTGGCATTGTCGAACATCATGTAACATGAAATTGGAGTTGCAACATCGAGGTGGGTGAAATCATAATTAATTTAACATAAACAATATATTAAATAATTACATTTTGATGCAATCATTTATTAAACATATAAATCCAATAACATAGAACTCGAAACCTTGTCAAATCTTATTGTCAAAACACACTTACATGCATTGAATTTATAACAAATTTAATATTTATGGCTTGTTGGAAAACCTTAGTATAATAATAATCAACCATAAGTTGAATAATATAATCATATTTTTCATTGAAATAATTATGCTTAAAATTTTTATTATATAAATGTTCATTTTATGGTACATTCCATTTATGCTAATAATAATAGTAAATTGTCTAAATTCATATCATGGTTTTTGGCTTGTTTGAACTATTTGTGAACTAAGTGGCAATAATATCACCCACGTTATGAAGATTAAAATGTGGTGTTTTATCATTGTATTACATTGATATTGTGGGGTGCACACATGAACATTCAATGAATCACATCTTCATCTTAGTCATATATTTTTTGAAATATACTATGAAAATGTGAACCACAAGGCGCTATTAAAATTGGATGATGTTAATGCAAGAAGTTTGGGATTGGTTGATGCAACCCATTTGCAACTTCAATTGATTTCAGCAATAATAACGCCAAAACTAATATTTCTAGCTAAAATGGCCTTCTCATGTTTACAAATCCCAATCACATCAAAAAGTGTTAATGTGAAGTATGTTGATTCAAAACCGCCAAACTTGCGTACAAAGATGGTGACTAAATCTAAGATACTTGGATTTCATCACATTGATATATATTGTGCGCGACCTTCTCACATGGCCCAATACACATTTACAAAGTATTAGAAACATTTTTTTCCACAACAATGAAAATTGAAAAAGAGTTTATGTTTGGGCAAAGAAAAATTAGGATTTTTTAATATAAAAGTGAATACTTGGTGCGGTTCAAAGATTTCAATCTTGGCAAACATGTTGAACCATTCTTTTTCAACATGTATTGTTAAACAACGTTTTTTTTTTTACAAAATGCAAATTGATATCTCCCACAAATCCAACATGATCATATTATCATGAATGTTTTGTTTGTGGTATTGTGAAGACTTTTTAATTGTTTGCAAAAATTCATATTTGAATATGGGAATAGAAATTTACATGATGATGAGAAGCAAAACCAAATATACAACAAGCTTTTGGAGAAACATCCTTTTTAAAATTCACAAAATTTACCAATCAATATTGATATTGATGTTACATGTGTTGGATCACAAATTGGTTTAGTTGATCCAAATTATTGGATACATGATGCTGGTGATTATTTAGAAAATGTATATATTCAATATCATTTATTCTAAAACGAATGGTTTACATGTCATTTTAGGTACATAACTTATTTGATTTTTGTGAATGTTAAATATAATTTCATTTCAAATATTAAAATAACTACCATCTAGAAGTTATGTATATTTTTATTACATGTATGAAAGCTATAATATGGTATCAATTTTTATACTTATATTATAAAACATAAATTTTTGCAAAATATCTTACATCTTCACTAAATTATATAGTTAATTTTTTTTATAGCTATGCATGTTCATTATTTGTGAACATGTTTTATGTCAAGAACTTTTAGTAGTGGAAAAACATTTTTCATTCAATATTTAATTGAATATTATATGTCATTAAAGAAGAAGCTTATATTTTTACTATAACAACATGATGTGCAGCATCAAGGTTTAGTTCAAAAGCTTCAACTATCCACGTCATGTTTCATATATAATGCAAATGATATGTTTAGCAATTAAAAAAATTAAATGTTGAATTTTAAATTCTCAAAGAAACTAACATCATCATTATTGACGAAATGTTAATGATGACAAACACATTGTTGCAACATTTGTCGCAACCCTACTTTGAGAAAGTGTGAGGATGAAACTCACACTCCCGAAATGGGGACTTGGGAGTCCTTCGGGACTCCTGAAACTTCAAAATTCGATTGTAGGGGTCAAAACACCTTGCATTGGGATGTTCTTTATATCATTGGAAAGCTATCAAAGTGTAGATGTCGAAAATGGGCTCACATGGGCCATTTGGACATTTGTAACACACGTTATGGCAAAAAGAGGGGCTGAAAATCAAATTGATAGTTTGACTCTTGACCACTAAAAGTCAGGAATCGATCCGACCTCGGTGCTTGCAGGTGGAGTGCGACACACCGTTGGAAAGCTCTTGAGGAGAGCTACAAGTTTGCTTTAGACATCATCCCAATCAGAGGTTTAAGCAAAGAGTTATGACCTCGCAAAGTCCCGAGAGTCCAAACCGGGATAATTTCGGGACTCCTCCTTAGGAGTCCCGAGACAAAAAGCCATTTATATGTAGGTGCCGTGAAAAGGTGCAAAGAACACTATATGGGGGAGGTGGTGGCTTCCCCCGAGTCTGGGCCGTGGTGAGTCTTGTGAGTCCAGAGTTGCCCATGGCTTGTCCTAGCACTAAAGGTGTTCCAGAAAGTGAACTAACCAACTTGTTAGTTGCTTTGATGCAGGTTTGAGTAAGTAATTAAAGCTTGTCACTCTTCCTAGTCCCATCTCGGAGCTTCAACACGCCCCTCTACCCCTTTTAGTGCTGAAAGCTAGGAACGTGCCCCGAGTTCCTCACAATTCTACTATTTGAGTAACTTAGATCCATTTTGGGTCTAACTAAGAACTTGGAGTGCGTCAACATTTGAAACTAAATTACACCAAGTTGAGAATGATACAAATGAACCATATCATTTTAAATTAGTGATTCTAATGGGCGATCATTCATAATTTCCAACAATATGTCATTGCCATCTGTTAGACACAAAAAATTATTGTCAAAAAATTATATGTATAATGTAATTGATTAGAATTTTGCAACATACCATATTTTGAAATTTTCAATTAGACATGGTGAAAATCCAAAATATTGTTTTTTGTTGAACATTATTTGTTGTCGAACACCAACATAAGAAGAAACTTCATCAATTTTGAACATTTGCTACTTTGATGAAAAACTAGTAGAACAATATATTGATGACAAAACAACAATACTTTGCACACATTAGAAGGACATTGATTATTACAACAATTTAATTTTTCATAAGAAATTTTTAATTGATCAAATTTATACTCTTCAATTGGAGACAAATGCAAGGAATGTTGAACACATTCAATCTTAGGTCAACAATAAAAGATTCAATCACATGCAACATGTTGCATTGGGAGCATTGGTTATGCTGATTGAAAACATTGATTTAAAAGTTAGTATTGCAAATGGAACTACTAAAATCATAACAAAGTTGGAGTTTGATTTGGAAGATAATGTTTGTATCATTTCCATTGCACTCAATCCATTAAGATACATGCAAATAGTTTGGAAAAAATCAATTCAAAACAAATATGATTATCAAGGACATTTTTACAAAACAAATGTTAGGTTATGCAATTATAGGGCACAAATCCCAAGGTGCAATGATATCATCCAAAATGATGATACATATTTGTGAATCTTTTGCATAAGGATTAGTATGTAATGCTATCTAGAGTCACAAGTTGGAAAATTTTGAAAATTGTTAACGATCTTTAACCCTTAGACATGACAAACTATGTTGCCATGGTTTTTAGAACATTGTTGTAAATTGAGATACTAACACATTTATCATTGTAATCTAGTATGCACTACGTGTAATTCTTATGATTGGTTTTACCAATCTCCTTTCCACTTAATGCACAAATTGGGTGTATTTCTTTAGGTTCAAATCTTAGGTTGAGTTATACTTAAATTTTTTTAAAGATGTCATTTCTTGTGAAAATACCACATATATACCAAATTTTATACTTATTTAGTTTACATATTTAATATATGAAAATAATAATAAATATTAAGTGTTAATTACATTTATTGTTAAGACATATTTGTAATTGGGTAAAAACATCTTGATAATTGATACACATGCAATTGGAATCTAAAATGTTAACATTTAGTATGAAATGTTTTAAGAATATTGGCATCAATTTTAAATAATATTATGCACATTCTATCATGTATTATAACCATGCCTTTCATGTTGACAATGTGCGGCCTTCTACAACTATTTGTTAATTTTATTTTTCTAAGAATACAAATTTCAAATTTAACAACTTTCCTTGTGTCATTATGACCTTGGTTTCATGAACCATTGGAACAAAATTAAAAAACTACCTTCCTTCATATATAAATATTTTTGTAGTTCATTTGAAATTTTATTTGAGTGATTGTCTCAAAATTTAGATTAAAAAAAAAAGAAAAAGATGTATCCCTATCTAATTAATATAATTAATTAATAGGCACAAATGAGTGTGGTTCCAAATTCTAATGAGTGTTGGTTGCATTTTGGTGTTTCAATTTCTACACTCAATCACAATATTAAAACACACCTTACTTTTAGACCCACTACACACCTTATGCATTGCACATCCAATTTACTTGTTAATTTAAAAAAAAAAATGAACCAAACAATTGAAAGTGGAAAAATACTACAACCTTCATAATATTGGGCGCTAGGCCTATCTCCATTTTAGGTCCCGAAATAGACCAACTCGGTTAATCTTAAATGACATTTTTCTTACAAATAATGTGAAATCCAAGTTGTTGATATCTGGAACTAATATCCAATTGATAAATAACAATAGATATATGGCAGATTGATATCCTGGTCGAATAAAAGACTTGAAAATATGATATTTGACTCACATATTTGAATTGGAAAAATTATATTTTTCTAATGTTTGGTTTGGATAAAAAATTTGACCAAACATCCTTATCTAGCGAATATCACAAAAAGGTGATATATGCCCAACATTTGTAAAGACCTTACATATCAAGTTCAACAATGAAACGAACCTTAAAGCAAGTGTGATGTTGTGGGGAGTAATATCATGGGTTCTCATACACCCATTCTTTTTGGTTACATACCATTAAAAAAAGAAATTTTTATCTGCCAATGAGGTGATGCAACATGAACCCAAGAAGCCCAAGTTTTTCTCCTTTTGGAGTGGAAAGGGGGTGTGACCTAAAAACGATGTCAAACGTCTTTTGTGGATGAAAGCAGAAAACCTTAATTCAACTCTATGGCATAGCTGCTAGAGGCATGGTGTTTCAAGGGCGCCGAAAAATTTATTTTCTTCTTTTTCTATTTTTGGCTTGGTTTGTTGTTTTGCAGGTTATTGTGGAGTGATCTTGGTGAATTGATTTCAGTGATGGAGCGTGATTCTGGCTACTCAATGGATACTCTTTATGAGTTATGTGAATCACGGCTTTAGTGGAGGATCGGTGGGAGCTTTCAGGGGAGCGAGGGGAGGTGGAGAGGAGAAAATATACATAAAGCTAGCTAAAAAAGAAAGAATGCAAACTTTTGGGCGAGGGGATGAAATTAAGTTTTTAGATTTTATGATAACCATCAAGTGTGGAGTTGATTTTGGAATTGGATTGTAATTAGTTAGGAGCATAAGTTGATCTGGATTTCTTCTTTATCAAGAACTTTGAAACTTGATCTTCCGTTATGCCAAAAGTGTTAGGAAGAGATTAAAAGGTCTAGCATTGTCTTTTTAGGGACCAACACAAGGGAAATGAGGAGTGTGTCAAGGGTTTCAAGAGTGGTTGTTGTGGCAACATCATCTTTGACAGTTTGGGGGTCTTGATGTGAATGTGCAATGTGTTCATTTTGAGAAGAGAGTACCTGTTGGATAGTGGGAGCTTCGGGGATTTAGGGAACAAGGGGATACTATGAAGTGTATAAAATCACATTCACTTATTCTGTTATGAATCTCTGTCCTGTTTCTAAGAGGAACCATGTGATGATGTCGAGATTGTACTAGTGGGATTTCTGTTGTTGGAGTATGAACTTCCACTTTCATTAAGCAACCAGTTGACTCCTTGAGAGGAAATCAAGAGAGAATTTAATCCCTTGAGGTATATAGAAATAAATAATAAAATTTGGTGTTTATAAGGAGATAGATATAGAGATAATACTTGTAATAACCTTCTTTTTGTCTCAAGAAGATTTCAGCAATTTCTATTGAGTAGGTATATCAACATCAGGGATTTACACACGGAAAACATCCCCTATTCTTTTTGGTATTAGAGTCGGTTGTTCTTAGGAGGCTGGAACATATGTGATTACTAGGGTACTTGGAAGATGTAATGTCCCATAAGATAGGATGTTTGATTCCAATGAAGAGCAATTGGTTGTAAAAACTCAAGAAATTTAGGAAGAACAAATCACTATTAGGTTTGATATTCCCAAAAATCAAGGAGCACCACCAATAGGAGCGTTAATCCTGCATCAATTAGGATTTGGTGTTATTGCCATTATAGGAGTGAGTTTTGATGAATCACAAGTTGGAGACATTGTTGTGGAGCTAATGCATAACGGTATCTGTATTAAGGCACAAGTCTGGGTGAAAATGCAAGATGCAGCAAGAGGATGGGTTTCAAGCGCAAGATTTCATAGATGATATCATTTTACCTCCTACCTTGCATAATGTGTCAACACATCGATAAAAAAGACAAAGACAATTGCCACAAGTAGGTAATGTTTGGATTCATGTTTCTCCTATTTCCCCAAATCATTTCAGCAAATTTTTCATTCCAAGAGTGGAAGATTTATTTCGGACTAGAGACCGGATATTGAGGGTGGAAAACTTTGGAGCAAGATCTTGATTAATAAGTTGGAAAACATTTGATGATGACAACTTTGGGATATGATGGCAAATGGACTCTACAAATGAGCCAACTTTCATTCTTTTACCCTTTAGTGTTATGATTTTAGATCCACTACTACAAGGAAGACAATCAAATTTCCTTTTGTGACCAAGGATTGATAATCTAGCCTTGAAGAACTATACACATTTGTTGGATAGTAGCATAAAACTTTGATCTATGTTATGAGCCACAATTACTATTTTGAGGAGTTAGAATTTCGTAGAAAACCTGTTGGTACTCTCATTCTAAGATGTCACTGATTTTGCTGCAACTAGGATCATTGGTTTTGATCCTAATTGGCTAAGGTCGGGAACATAGCCATTAGCATATGACTGTCAAGATTCTGCACTTAGGCAGCCATCTGGTTGAAAACCAGCACAAAATCTAATGAATGGCAAAGGAGCCTCATCCAGATCAGTGATGCAAGTAGTACATGTTATATAATAGTATAACTAACAACAACCTGAAGAAGGATGGGTGTAGAATAGTTCCTACAGCAAAATACGGGCAATAGGTAAATCTTTAAACAAGAAAGGTCAAAATGACTAGTCCTCAGGGCATGGATGAATTGTTGTAGTGATGAGATCATGAGGACATAAATGATTAGGCTGAAAGATTGACAATGGCGGCAGATGTTCAGGACTTGAATGTTGATAAATTATTTAAGATTACTAATTTAAACCTAAAAGGGAGGCCAAAGAATGGTTCAAGAAATTGAATCCTGCACCTACTGATTGGACAGAACTACATACGTGGATAATGTAAAAACATGGCAATGTTGATGTTGATGACATTCAGTTCAAATTGGATGCCATCAAACAAGAACCAAAGGAAAGGTTTCAAAAGTATTATGAAAGGTTGGATAAGCTTTTTCAACGGGGTCAAATACAAGATGCAGAACATCATCGTAGATTTCTGGCAAAACTAAAGCCAAAAATAAGAAAACTTTGTGTTGTCACAACCAACATTGACATTGAAGAAATGGTTGTTGTTGTTGCTGAAATTGAACGTGTATTGGGAGAACTGGGGGAGACCCCATATGAACCCATGAAGGAAGAATAGGATGAAGCCACGTCTGGAGAATCCACCACAGATGGGCAACTTCATGTTTTGAATGAAACTTTCATTAATTTCTTTGGGAAGGGGATTGATGGCAAGGTTAAACCCAGTATAAACTTTTTTGCCAACACTAACAACTGTTGCCAATTATGTCGTTTAGAAGAACACATAGCCTCAACATGCCTTAAACTTGTGGACACAAGGCCAAAATGTGCCAAGTGTAGAAGTGGGCATAAGATTAATAACACTAGAAGAAAAACATGTACGACTACTCTTTGTGACTAAATTTTAGTCACAAGAGACATTTTGCAACTAAAATCCTTTTAGTCGCCTAAGACAAGTCGCATGTGATAGAGTAGTCGCAAAGAAAAAGTCAACAAATACATTTCATCCTTTGACTCCATTGTATACGTATTGTCACATGCGACTAAGATGCAACTATTTTGGTCATGATTGAAAGCAAATCATGTGCTGGCACGTGTTTTAATATATTATTATTATTATTATTTTGAAATAATCTAAGACATTCAATTCAAATACTTGGACGATATTATATTATGACACGTGGCCTAATGTAAATATGCCACGTGGCATAAAATAATTTAATAAAAATATTAATATTAGGTTGGTAGGTACTTAGGTAGGTATATAAATAGGTGCCTACAATCCTTACTTACCTACCTACCTACCTACCTACCTACTTAGGTAAAAAAGTAAGTAGGTAGGTTCTACCCTCCTAGGCTAAATACCTACTCATATAAATAGGTACTTAGGTAGGTAGGTACATAGGCCGACCTATATGGGTAGGTCAAATCAGGTACCTACCTAGCTAGATAGATAAATAGGTTGGGGAGGTGAATATTTTAGAATTGTGCATTATTTGTTTTTTTATTTTGGGTTGAGCCTTTTGATTAACTCATCCCATGTGCACAAATTTTTTAATGTGAAATCGGATGGGCATACCCCCCTTGCTTATATAATGTTCAAAATAGGAATGAAAAACAAACAATATGGGATAAGTTTTGAAGTTGCAACTTCCTTACAAACTAAGTTGCAATTTCAAAACTTTCTTCATGCCTTACTTTCTTAGTTTTTAGATTTTAAAACAATTCAAGTACTAAATAATTAGATAATCATTTAATTAATAATGATGAAATTTACATATATTTAAATTATAAACTATACACTACAAATATTCAGTATTCATTATCAATTACTTAAATAAGTATAACTTATTAATATTTAACAAACTAGCTATCTAATTACTCACAAGTTATTAATACATAATTCATAAATATTAAAAATATTTTATTACTTTTTAGAATCTGATTGAATTATATATAATATATTTAATGTGAAAAATAATTTAATGACTATAATTTAAAATTAAATATTTAAAATATTTATTTTAAAATTATAAATAATGAATTAAAAATTGTTATTAGAAAGTAAATTCTTACACGAATTTTTAAAAAATTATTATTCAATTAATTACATTATTTATTGTATAATAAAATTTATTTTTGTAAAAATATTATAGGTCAAGTAATTTTTCTCTCTTGGTAATTATTAACTATAAATACAATAATTTGTTAAACATAACATTAATTTTCATAATTACTATAAAATATTTATCATAGATGATTAATCATAGAATTTTTAAAGATAATATTATTATATAATAATTTGTGAAATTAAAATCAGTGAAATAATTATGTTCAATTAGAAAATAATTATGCACATACTAATTAATTATTATCTGAAGTAATTATAATGATTTTAAAATAATGTCACGTTAATTTAATTAATTAATTTCTTCTAATATAAAATATAAAATATAAAATATACAAATCTATGTTATAACAATAATTATTTTGTGTCACCTAGATTTAATAAACATAATCATTTATAATTATTTATAAAAGTGATTTATTATGGATAACACTAGTAGAAAAAACCCTTGAAACTCAATCAATAATTTTTTGAATTAAAATATAAATTTAAG
>Ga0209611_10005027_pt1 | contig 22387 bp, 19 predicted proteins | sample S1TSphgellanicum_3_FD_187693 | JGI IMG/M metagenome (GOLD analysis project Ga0209611, IMG submission 187693) | Host-associated microbial communities from peat moss isolated from Minnesota, USA - S1T2_Fc - Sphagnum magellanicum MG (SPAdes) (version 2) | ecosystem: Host-associated > Plants > Peat... | reverse complement strand
TATCAACACATTCCAATGTGCTCGTCCTCTCCTATCACCACACACTACTACAAATTTTTTTTAAAAAATTATTTATTTACCTAGATCCAAAAAAATATACAGTAATACCAAGATAGTCCTAGTTTGAGTTTAGCAAGTAATTATCAAATAAATTAATATATTTTCAGTACCTATCAAATGATTAATATATTTTCAGGATTTTAAGTTCAGTATCTGGATTTTTTTTTGAATTCTGGAGTTTTTGGGCATTTTAGGAATATGTCATATTACAGTAGCAGCTTAAATTGTGGCTTCAGCACAAATTATATTTCTTTGAAAATGCTAAATTTTATTTTTTGAAGGAAAATAGAAAATATTTTGAAATATTAGAGAATATTATTTCATCTTTCAAAATTAATTAATTAATCAAGTGACATATGCTAAAGCTGCCCATGTACTATGGCATTTAAAGTGGAAGGTAATACCCTCGGAGCAAGGTGTTATCAAAATAAGGGCTGCCTCAAAGCAACATGGCATCACTACCATAGTGCTTTGGCCACTTTCACACATGTTTGTCGAATAATTAATTAATTTTGAGGATTCCATTTTGACAAATAATATATATTCCAAATATTCGCATCCGATTTTTCATTTTCCTTTAGAAATTTTATTTCTGAAAAAGAAATATGTGTTGAAAATTTTGAAAATTTCTGAAAATAATATAATTATTGTCAAACTCGCCCATATACTACAATATTAGTTATTTGAATCGCCAACTTGAAGTGTTGATGCCATTTGCAAAAGACTTTTTTGGGCAACACTTAGTAACTGGACCCTCCAGTTTGACATCAATTAAATTATTTGTGATTTTTTCAAAATAAAAATAAAAATGCCTAGTAATTATTGTGTCAAAAGTTTTAGAAAAATAGAAAATAAAATAAATAAAATAAAATTACAATTGTCTCAATTTCTAGCTAATTAATATCTCAACCTTTGTAGAATATAGAAATAAAATTTGACACTTTCTTTTAGGAAAATGTTATTTGAAGAAATAAAATATTGAATATTTTTGCATTTCTGGAAAAATAAATAAATAAATGTCCAAGCTGCCGAGGTAGTAGGGTATTAGAGTTATTTGTAAAGTCAGGCTGTCTTTGGACCCTGGTTTGGCCTTCTAAACCATGTTTCATCCCCAATTTGAATGTATCCATGAAACAAGGGAGTGAAGAAATCTAAAGGGATATACTTCTATGGAGTGAAGAAATCCCTCCCCCTTTGTTTATACATTTTTCTTTTTATATATGACTAGTATTTCTTTACAAGAGTTTATTATTTTGCAAGATTTTTTTCCCCCCCCCCTCAAAACCCAATTTTCTAGGAACATGGTTTTTGGTTACTTTATATTTGGAGGTTTGTCCCAATGAAACACAATATTTTTGAAAGTCCTAAAATTTGTATTTGAGATTCCCAAAACAGTTGAATAGAAGCCTCAAAAAAAAAAATTTATTATGTTATTTTTAGACATGTTAAAAATTTCCAAAAAACAAAAAAAATCTTTCAAAGAAAGGGGTGGAAAAAAAATTGTGAAGGAAAAAATGGACCCATCTTTTGGAATATTTGGGAATATTATTTTGTTGAAAATGGAATTTTCAGAATTAAATAATTATTTGCCAGAGACCCAACCCGATGAACCTGCTGTTCAACTAGGGTATTGGAAAGTGTGATTGAATGCTAATTTTTTTCCTTCATGTTGTGTTGGAGTGTTCATTTTGGGTTTGGATTCATGCATTGTGACTTAGTTTTGATTTGGATTTGGATTTGGATTTGTGTGCATGGTTTTATTTTATGAGTTTGATAGACTTGATAATCATGCAACACATGATGCCCATGTAGTTCACCTTATGTAGTCAATGTGGGGCTAGCTAGGGCAACAAGTCATAATGGTGAAGGTTTGTTTCAGTGCCCATAATAATTAGAAATCCTAAAGGGTAAAATCTTGAGACCCATAACAAGATCATTACAAATTGGCACATTTCACACAAAATCACTTGCACACGATATATTTGTGTTGAATACTATGGACCAAAAAGACGATGGAAACCCTTTCATTCATCCGAGAACATGAGACATTGGTGTTCAATACTATGATTCAAAAGCGGATGGAAAAAAACCTTCCATACATCCATAAGATGCATGAAAAATGCCACAACCTTCCATTGCCCATTTGTCAATCAATTACTACATTAACAAAGGACCAGAAGAAGGTTGTTGAGGAAATCCACAACAGAAGCCTCAAATGAGGATTATGTGGAATCTGATGATATGCACATGGTGGAGGGACACACAGAGTACAACCAAATCATGAGTTTGTCAGGTACAACCCAAATGCATGACTCTCTAGAGAGAGGGTAGGCACTGATGATGGCCTGTGTTTAACCACTGTGGACTATTGCACAAACTTCTGGGCACTGGAGCTGCAGTCATTGGACAAGTCTTCCTATGTGCAAGGTCAGTGCAGGAGTTTAAAAGTCAAGTGTCTGTTCATGACACATGCTGTATAGACTGGGTCGATAGCAGAACTTGTGGATTGTCTGTCTTAACAGTAATGAATTCTGGAGCAGGAGAACTGCCACACATAGTACAGTTGCTGGCTCACAACAACTTGAGCTTTCTGGGTGTGATGCCTAAGAAGACACCCCTCACACCATGGCACATGACGCCGCTGTAAGTCTTCTGTCTGAAACCAGTGCACTACTATTAAACTTGACATTCATTTGTACCAGGTGTAAAAAGAGCCAAATCATTCAACAAAACAAAACAGTCAAGAACTATTTTATCACCACCAATCCTGATGCAAAATACTTCACTAATCCAGAACAGCAAATTGAAACTACAGTGGTTCTGCACTGTAACACAGCACCATTTGCAAAACAGATACATCGTCACAGAAGAATTACATGATACAGAACTGAAAGCCAATTCCCTATTTGCACCAGAATTTTACTGAGAATCTGCCTTGATAAACATCAGTTTCCTGGACAGAAATTTGTGAATGCATGCACTAGGCATGCAACAGACAAGCTTGAAGGCACATCAGCTAGCTTGTATCAAAACCTACTGCTGAATAAACCAAAAACATGACACACAAGGGTTGGCTTAAAAAACAAGGACTTCAACTGCAAACCTCCATACCATGATGGACGAGGTGCTACAGCTTTGCAATTTACTTCTCAGAGGAATTAGGGCCCCTCTTCTTGCCAAATCCAACAACTGCAAAACAGGAAAGAAAGAAAGAAAAACACTGCCGAGTGTCAAAACAAAACAGAGAGACGTGAAAAAAACTCCAAAGCTAAATGCAGAACCCTAACCCATATTGTGTATGCCTGAAATACAAAGAAAACAGGAGAAGAAAAAGTGGAAGTCTCTTGAGGCGTACCAGCAGTGACAAAACGACGGTTGTATTGCATGCGCTTGTGAGCGCGGCCCGTGGGTTTCTTCTTCTTATCTTGCTTCGCTACCTTAGGCGTCTGGCCTCGCACTTTCCCTGCGCGGGCCAACGATCCATGCACCTTACCTGCACCACCACCCCATACATGAAACCCTTGATGGTTCAGAACTCCCCAGCCTCCCAAAACTCACCGACCAGGATACCAACTTCCCCGAGCGTATCGTCTAGTAGACAAGGGGTAAGGGATTAGAGATGCACACAAATACCAACTAAGAAGAACCAAAAACACCCACACAACAGCTCGTCTTCCTACAGGAAAAAGAAGAACAAGAAGGGAGAACCACTACAGATATTATGATCCTCTTGAGTGACTACATTCAGAGTTGACTGACGGGAGAAAGACCGGAACAAAAACAAGAGTGGAAGAAGCAAATCCGACACTAAGCATCCTACGAACATGATGTCGGCGCACAGTTTAAAGCAGCAAAAAGTTCGAAAAAAGAGGCAAAAAGACTGGGGAGGGGTCAAGAGCGGCAAAGAAGGAAGTTACGGCACGTACTCATGGTTGCTGGAGGCGAAAATACGCTACAGAAGTGGTCGAGATTTGAGCAAAGCGAGGTCGAGCGCGAGGGAGACGCTAGAGGAGTGCGCGAGAAAGAGAGCAAGCGTAGCTGCGAGAGAGAGCCTTTGTTGCGAGCTTGCTGAGCGCCGATTAGGGTTTCATCCACATCTTTCATCCAATGTTGGGGTACCTAGCAGTGTTGGGCGGTTCCTTGAATTTTGCCTTCCTTTCTAATTTTCTTGAATTTTGACATTTCAAATAGATAATTTTTAGAAATTTTGATATTTTAAAAATTTTAATTATTGCCAACCTAAAGAGATATTTACAATAGACAAGATGCTGAGGATTCTGAGGTATCTCTATTCTTTTAATGAGCATGATATTTTGTGCAAAAAAAAAATCTATTTTAAACAAAATGTGATACATTTGTGTGGTTAAATGAAAAAAAAAATGGTTTTTTTAATCATAATGTCATCAAATATTACTTTTTTGTTTAAAGTAGTATGTAAGAATATTTTATATTATGTTTCATAAATAAAATTTTAAATTTATGAATGGATGTCATTTTCCATGGATGAATCTAAGAATATATTCATTTAGTTAATGTGAACATAAATGTGTATATTAAACTACAAGATTGTTTTTTTTCAACATTACGAGTATTAGTTATTGGTATATTCATAGAAATATCATCATCATAATTACAACATATAGTGACGATAATAATTGGTGATGAATGAAAAACATTTGTTGGATTTACACAATCACATCAACAATGCAATTACTTGACCTATGAAAGAGGTATTTTGACATTCTTTTATTTATTTATATATTTTTTATAGATAATTTTCTTTAGGGCATATAATTGATTTTTTTTCTTTTAAACTTGTGTAGGTTGTTATTGGGGGAACTATCAATTATAAGCTTTTTTTTCAACTAAATTGCAAACAGGGGTTCATAAAAACCCCTATTAAATTTGAACAAAATTCAATTCCATCTAATTTTATACACCTCATTATTATGTTTTCATGGTTCATCTTCTTTGAGAATCCTATCTATAAATGATAGTAATACATTGTCAAAGTTCTTGATTGTTTGTTTGATCATATTTTGATGCACTCATAATTAGAATGTTAGTTGTTTTTCTTTTGATTGTTGGTTGGTCTTTCTATCAATGTATTCATGTTCACATGTTACAAGTGTGGACAAATGGTCCAAAATGCATGCCAAGTTGGTAGCGATGTTCCTAGATTTCTCGAAGGATAATTAGGCACATTGAAAAAAATGGAGCTCTATATACAATGACTACATACTACGGAGAAAACAAGGTAATAAATATATCTTTCAAATGTTCTTATCAACCATCTCAAGACTAATTTCAAGTCTAATATGCTCAACTTCAAAAGTTTTGATGGGATCCCTTTGTCCACTTTGGCAAGGCTACAATTATTGTTCTATTAATCATGAACAATTTACACCTAAACTCCACATAATTACAATGAAATCCAAAGTTGAATGACATGAACATGAGTTTAACTCCTAACCACACATACCTAAGCATGCCTTCAAAGATCTTGCCCTGAAACAATTTGCATTGCTCACAAGACAAGGGAGAATACCCAATTCTCCAATTCACAATAACTTGAATCTTAACCTTGACAATGAGCTACCTAGTTATAACACCTTATTTCACTCATACTTCTCTTCCATGGACAATGGACCTTATTGCAAAATCATGTTCTTTTAAAACAAAGATAATCCTTGTAATATGATCTCACCAAGTATCATGAATTCTGAAAATGGGTAGCACATACATCCGAGTATAATGCCCATAACCAAAACCTTTGTTTCCATTAGATAATCTCATTAGATATTGAACCAAAATTTCAACTCCCAAACTAATCGAACAAATGTAACTAGATACGTCTCTAGTCTCTACACCTAAACAATGGGTAGCTTTCTCTTGACACTCAAAAAGCAATGAGGATCCAATCTCATCAACGTCCACCTTCTACACCACTTAGAAACCTCAATCTTCAACTCAGACTTCCAACTAAAACTATCACTTATGTCACCCAAAAGCTCATATCAGCTGCAGTAAAGCAATATGTGCCACAGAAGGCAGTCGAAGCTGTTGAAAACTAACGGAAAAGACCATTCACAAAACATATATCGTGAATTGTCAGATCTCTCACAACCTCTGATGATCTTCCACACACCCATAGTATAACAACCCCCTTTGTATCATGCAATGGAAAGGAGAGTTCAAACATCATACGTGATTCTGCAGCTTGGGTCTCATGGATTCGTCACATATTACTATTTCTGTTCATGACGCCTTCACGTAATAGACAATGAACATAGCAACAAGATGTGCTGATTTCAAGCCCAATGCAGATTACAAACAGACAAGCAATGCATCAATTTCTCGCTAGCAAGCTTCGGCAATGATGCAAATCTCCGCCGCGCTCACGCTCTGTCTCGCTCGCGATCCGGCCGCGATCTTCGCAATCGTCAAGTCCCCACGCGCGGAAGCTTTGCGCGGTCGCCGTGGCGGCAAGGACGCTAAGATGATAAACATCAAAACACATCCAGTTCTCATCCGTGACACATGCGTAGGACGTTAGGTTTGGTAATGTCTTAGGTTTGGATATTAGGTTCGGAATTTATGACATTAGGTTCGTCCAATAGGTTAGGGGAGGGAGGTTTGGCCAGTTTTAGGCTAGGAAAGAAGGTTAGCGGACTGTGGAATGAGGTTCGGAGATTAGGGTTGGGATGACGGGAAGAGGAGACAAGGCGGCGAGCAGACCGCGATGCGGGGTCTCTTGATATTGCGACCTTTCTCGACATCGTCATTGCTGCGAGCTGCAGACCGGCAAGCGAGCACAACAGGCAAAATGGTGACGGGATCCGGTCTGTGTGCCAAGGTGGTGGTGGTGGATGCCCGGCATCACATGCTGGGACGTTTGGCATCGATTCTTGCCAAGGAGCTTCTGAATGGCCAGCGTGTAGTACGTTTTTTTTTCTTCTCCTTCTCTTTTTGGTTTTCTTTATCTTGTTTTGCAATGTTATTTAGATCTCGTTCAAATTTTCTTTAGTCTGATATGACTGTTTTGTGCACTAGATGATCGGTGTGTTTGCTCGTAGTTGGAGTAGGAAGAGATCGGTGAGGGAATTAATGGCAGTGGTTTGAGGAGTTTTGGGCTTTTTATGTCTTTTTCTTTTCCTCTCGGTTGGGTCCTATAGAGTTAGTTGTTGTAAAACCGGTGGTTTTTCTTCTTCTTCTTCTTCTTCTTCTTCCTTGCAGCAGGTTCTTTCTTATGAACACTTAGCTTTTAAGGAGAGTGTTATTTTTGGCTCGGTGGTGTGGGGTGAGAGATTGTATGTAATGCAATGAGCATTTTCTGTGGCCTTTTTCCTCTTGGATGGATTCTGGGCGACTTTGTGAACTTCTTCACGAACACCTCGGATGTTGGTTGAGGATTTTTTTTTTAGCAACTGAGGATAGGGGAGTTAACCTTTGCCGATGTTGGGAATAGGTTGTAGTGCGTTGCGAGGAGATTTGTCTCTCAGGCGGGCTGGTCCGGCAAAAGATGAAGTATTTGAGGTTTTTGAGGAAAAGGATGAACACCAAGCCCAGCAAGGGCCCTATTCATTTCCGTGCACCAGCACGCATTCTCTGGAGAACTATCCGAGGGTGGGTTTTCTTGGATTTAGTGAAGGGACATTCTGTTTTTTTGGGATGGGAAAGCTGCAGGAGTTAGGTTATTCAGAAGTGAGTGGCTTGATGATCAAATGTTTTGTTAAAAGTTCTTTGCATTGCTATGAATTGGGAACATGGATAGGAGATGGATTTGTGTGTGTTTGATGTGCATTGGAATTGTATCCTGTAGGTCAAGGTGTGTGTGGGAATTCTCATTTATGTCTGCTATGACGCTGCAGAATGATCCCCCACAAGACAAAGCGAGGAGCTGCTGCTTTGGAGCGCCTAAAGGCCTTTGAGGGTATTCCTGCTCCCTATGACAAGATCAAGAGAATGGTGATCCCTGATGCACTCAAGTGAGTACCTGATGAGCCTCTCCTTGGTTAACTCTGATTGCCTTTTGCTGTTGACATGCCATTACTTTGTAATACATGAGCGGTCCAGCTGTAAATGCAGGCTTCAAAGCCCTCTGGGATCTCCCTCTGGATTTTTCTTTCTTTCTTTCATGGTTTTATATCCCCTTTCTATTAGTTTTGTCAAGCATTGGTAACCCTGTTTTGCTGGGTGATTTCAGGGTGTTGAGGTTGCAGCCAGGGCATAAGTTCTGTTTGTTGGGCCGACTCTCTACCGAGGTTGGCTGGCACCATTATGACACCATCAAGGTATGTTTTGATACCCCTTAAAATTTTATGAAGTGACAAATAGATGTGTTCACTGGAAGCCCAGGCATATAGTTGAAGAGCAATGATTGTAACTGTACATCAGGAGTACTGGGGAAAGAGTGAACTATGGTCTGGAGTTGCTCTGAATCTGGGATACTGTTTGGACCTATTGCATAGGAATTGGAGGAGAAGCGGAAGGCCAAATCCAAGGTCTTTTATGAGCGCAAGAAGCAGCTCATCCAGCTTCGTCTCAAGGCTGCAAAGCGGGTGGAGGAGCAGATTAGCCCTTTGCAAGAAACCTTGGTGCCTATCAGCTACAAGGCATAGATTTTCCATAGCTGTTGTCTGTTTAGTGGGTGTGTTTAGATGCAGTCCTCCTTAGGTAACCTGTTTCCTTTCACCCACCCATACTCAATTAATATGGAATTTCTTATGTGGTGTTGCACATCTCACTTATCTGTACTTGTGCAGTCAAAGAGATTGGTTTGCTTGAAATGTGGCTTCTTTTTCACCCAATGTTCAAAGCAAAGTTCCATTTGCATTTTACCTTGCTTCTCCAATACAATCTTAACTGCATATAGAAGTGGGACAAGGGTCCTAAAATTGAGGCCTTATTATCCTTCAAAGGGGGTCAAATCCTTTTTATTAATTCATTCTGGAAAATCACTCATCCTTGAGACCTGGAAGGTGATAATCCAATGAATACTTTAATTCAAATGGAACATAAAAAGTGACTCCTCAACAAAACAGTCTATATCTATGTCAGTATGTTTTATAAGATTAGTGGGGATCTTAGGCTCAAAAGGTCTTAAGTCAAGTCTCTCAACTTACAATATTTCCAAAAGTTATTGATGTGTTTTTCATGCATTGGTATGATTTTGATAGGTTTGGAGGGTATATTGTAACCATTCTCATTGCAAAAATGATGAAGTGAAGTTTTCATAGGTGTGTATTTATGACTTTTGGATTTGGATTTGGTCTTCTTAAAATGCTATGGGTTCAAAGAAAGAAAATTTCAAGACTTCGAAAACTTCATGATTTTTACTAGTTTGTAAGAAAATGGCATGTGTGTTATGTGTCATTTTATGATCCTTAGTGTTCATAAACATGCTCTCATATCGATGAATATTGCACTCAACTTTGAAGCATTATGAAGACATGTAGTCTCTGATTTTCAGACATTGTAGTTTCTGATTTTTTTTTGGAGCATTTTCACCCAAAGCCCCTGTGTAAGCCTCTCTACTAGTGTTGACTACATCTGACATACAAAGAGTGTAAACAAAATGTGGACATCAGATGAAACATTCAAAAACCTGCAATGGTTCACAAGCTGAATTTAAAGTGTATATGGTTGACCCCTTCACCTTACAAGAGGCAGTAGCAGGCCATCTACCTAGTTGACGCATAGATGCGCTCCTGTGGGAAACTTCAGAAACCCGCATAGAACAAGCAAGGTCTTCAACATGGGTGCACCAGGGTAAACAATCAGCCACCGGCGCACCATCCATTGCAAAGGCCTGTTATGACACGGTTGTGGATGAATCCCAAATAAGTCAATGTTGGGTTTCACTTTGATTAACCTATCCTGTAAAAAATAAGTCTAGTCAGTTGGTCGATCAGTGGAAAGTGTTTCCTATCCAGCTACCCACCCATCCATCCCTCATGGCGCTCCCGGTGCCTGTTGTTGGTTCACTCTGGCTGACATGGGTGGGAAAGAGAGAGATGTATGTGTGGCTGGTGTGAATGAATCTCCACTGCAGCTTTATATGGTTGGTCAATAACACCCGACTTGGCCCCAGGAACTGGGCATTCCTGACATTAAGGGCTTGCTGCCGAAGGCGCTTTTGAATGTGCTGTTGTAGATTGTTGAGGGCTGTTGATCTTGGGCTCTGTGTTGTAACATAACACTGAACACAAAAATCATATGTGTTGCAGTCATGGCTTTGTATGGTTTTCCTTCGGGTGTGTATCTTCTTACCATAACACACATTTGTTGTCATGATAAGGGCTGATCTCAAGGTCGGGTTTTGTAACTTTGGGTACGGCACAAAAAACACACACTTTTGTGTCTGTCTGGTGAAGAAACAACAGAACAAAATCTGATTGATTTATCAGAATTTCACACACAATCTCTCACTATTTGACAATTGCAATCGGAGAAGAGTCAGGAGATGAGCCTCTGTCTTGGGGTATGATGGTGGCCAGGTAGTGGTGCTGTGAGTTCAACCGGTTGGCAACATCCCAGAATGCAATGAGAAAGATCATAAGGGATGACAGCACAAGGAATACATTCCAGAGGTGGTCGATGGCAGCATTGGCAGGTTTGCATTTCTGTGTGACTATTATTGACACTGTGTCAGTCACAAATGAGCAGTTGGTGAGTCCATTGATTAATGGGAATGTGTTGAGGATGGCTTGACCAGCTGCTTGACATTCCCTCCCCAAAAACACCCATCCATCATCACAACCATGAGCCTTCAATTCCTCACAAACTTCCAGACAACTAACTACCTATTTCTTTGGTTTCCTTCTACTTGGGAGCCAAAGTCTATCTACGACATTCGGAGTAGCTCCGGACATCCACAAAAGCAACAATTCTTGTGATACACAAACACCCATGTGCACACATATATGCATTCACGGGATTCTCTCTCATCACTTTGTTTTGAAGTTTTGCTCAGGATGCTGATGCTTGTTATCTATTGAAGAAGATTTTGTAGCCTGAGAAATAGTCTGCTCTGTACATGAGATTGTGGGACAAGAGCCCGAGGTGGTTTACCTTGACTAAGATCTGTGAATGTGGCATTCTCGTTCTCAGTGATCAATTTACCACTATTCGTGCATGCTGGAGAGAGTGCTGCAGGGTTTGTATTATTGCATACCAAGGGTGCTATCACCTGCCAACACCCAAAATGTCCCCATCATCAGATTCACCTTCAAGCTCACCTAATGTTTTTCTCTATCCTCAGTGTCTCTTGAGCATCAAGACTTGTGTGTTCATTTTTCAGAGACATGGATTTCTATTTGCTGCAGCTGAAATGTTTTCAGCACCTTACACAGACATACATGAAGTGTTCTTTATAAGGTGTTGGGATTACTCACTTCTTGCAGGTCACCAATTGGAAGCGTTGTGTTAGGGCAAATGCCAGTATAAGTGTAATCAGGGGCTGGACCAATGGGGTCACATAAGCCTGTTAGACTTGTTATGCCCTCTGCATATGTCATGAATGTAACATTTTGCTGCAAGCAAAAGAAAAAATCCCAACACAGAGTTTTCCATCAGGATTCAGCATTGAAAATTTTGGTCATAACATGCATGTGTGCACACACTAACTATTTATTCTGTTGCCAAAATTGAAGATGATGCCAATTCTTTTGCACCAAATATCATGCAAAAGAGAAAGGGAAGAAGCCTAGCTGACATACAGTTCTAATAACAGTATCAATACCGATGCGAGCTTCCAGATATGTGCGGTTGGCTGAAGCCAAAGCAGCACAAGGGAGCAGAGCCTCAAGAGTAGTGTTGACTGGATTGTGTAGGTATTCGTTCAATGATACGCATGTGTCTGACCCAACACTTTGTTTCACGCAAGTTGCAAACAAACCCCGGCATCCCACACACACTTGTCAGAACTGTAGAATTACACATAGAGGACAAACGCAAAAAAATGAAACAGATTTTGAATTGCCATTCTTAGAGCATGCAAACCCATCATGCTAAAAATCTTCAGACCATGAAACCCTGAATTCATTCCAGAAGAAATGTTGCATTTTTATTTTTTTTTGGTCTTGAACAGAAAATTTATCTGTGACGAAGAAGCTCAATCCTCTGCTTCAAAATGAGGGTTGAAAGAAGAAATATTCTTAACAAAAGAAAATGGGAGTAGTAGTAGTAACTTACTTGTGAGCAGCATAGAAGATGCCAAATGCGAGCCAAGTCAAGGTTGTCATAATCCAAGCCATGACAATGATACTGTCCATCAACAGAAAAACACACATGAAATAATATCACACAGTCTCTCTACTTTCTTTGAAACAAATTTTGCTGAGCTCAAACCCCTAATTTTCTGAATCCTGAATCCAAACCTAATTTCTGAATTCAAAATCTATCTAGCTAGCAGAATTGCTTAGCAAAAAAGGTTGCTATTGGTTGGTGGTTGTGGTGGTGATCGTCCAGGGAATTGAGTTGTGGTGAGATACAAAATTGCATATAAAAGACCGTAAAATCATCAGCAGCCACTAATGAAACAAAATCCTGTTAGCAACAATCGGTGATGGTGGCAGCAACAGCAAAATCTGAACAAGCACTAAAATGCTCAGATGCTTCTGCACAAAAATGAGAGACTTACAAATACAAGAATCGAATCCACATCAGAAACGTTGATGCTGCCATCCAAAATCACCCAAAACAAAATCATCAGAAACAGAACAGGCCTTGAAAACCCGACCTGAGCAATTTATATCTCACTACCAAAACAAAAACCCACACAAAAAAACCTCCATGGACCATACAACAACACTATGTATGTAATCCCTCCCTCCCAATGCCACATGCAGATCATATGACAGTAGTAGAAAATCAAAGGAAGGATTCACAAAGTGCTGTGTGCCTGCCTGCCTGCAACATCACCACCAACCAGACTCAAGCAAAACTGTTCCAAGAAGACAAAAAAAGGGAAGCTATGCAAGAAAAAGGAGGAAAGAGAGTTGGTACTGGGGAAGAAGAAGAAGAAGAAACTGGGCCCATACCAAGTCCGCCAATAATAAGAAGGAAAGTTACTGTTGTCATCAGGATCAACACAATCTCACTGCCATATCCCACAGATTTTGCAAGCTGTGAGTGAGTGAAAAGCTTGAGCAAATTGCAAAAGCCATGGCACCATATGAAGAAAAAGAACAAGAAAACCCAATTAAGAACAATGGGGAAACCAAACCTGGAGCTGTTTGTGCAGCTGTTGTTGCTGCTGCAGGCAGAGGGGGGATGGGGTGGGGGCGATGGGGGAAGAATGGATGGGAGAGGGACTTACATGATGTCAACCACATGTTTGTATGTCTTCTTGTTGACAAGGACCTTGGATTCCACATCGTTGGCTTGTTCAGAGAGTGTCTTTTCAATGGAATTGAGAGATGCGAGAAAGCTTGGAGTGCTGTAAGGTTGCAAGATGGTCTCCACACTTGCAATCTGTGCTGATACTGTGTGGATTGAGTTTGTCGCATTTTGTGCAGCTTCCAGAACTACATCTTCCACATCTGTGGTTTGGTTCTTGAACTCCTGGATGCTTACATACAGAGCCACAATGCATCCTCTGCAACACAAAAAACAACAACACAAAACAATCCATCCTCATGCAACAACAAAAACAACCACTCAATGCTTTGTCTCTCAGCAAGCAAGCAAAGCAGTTGTGGGTTTGTTGTGTTTGCTGCTGCAAGTATGAGCAGCTACAAAGAAGAAGATGAAGAACAAGAAGACAAGCCCAGCAAGCAACACCGAGAAATGGAAAAGAGAGAGAGAGGCATACATGGCGGCAGTAGAGAGGAGGACGACAACGAGGCGAGGAATGGAGTTTGAAACAGGTGCACGACGCAGAGTCTTGGAGCGACAGGAGGAGGAGCGGCGTGCGCGACGACGCCTCCATCGAAGAAGAGATTTGGAGCAAACCAGGAGCGTTAAAAGCAGACCCAAGAGTACCCATGCTGCTGCAATTGCATATCCATAGATTCCTGTGAAGATCACGGACTGCAGCACCATCCATGCACCCAATCTCTTAGCAACTAAAACAGACTCTGAAACTCCAGGAAGCAAAAAAAACAATCAGATCCTACAATTGCAATTGCAATTGCACTTGCACTTGCAATTCCCAACAGTTGCACAAACTTTCCCGGACCAGTTTCTAGGGACTTGCAGCAAGCAGGTTGGGTCTTGTTCACGTACCGCCCAGTAGTGTTTGCTTTTGAGATCATAGCCAGCTTTGTACTTCCGGAAGTGGTTCAGAGGATCAATGCGGTCGCTCTTGGCATCCAAAGCTCTGAAGCCGTTGCTGTTGCTGTCGATTTTGTTGCTGCTTCTTTGTTGCAGCAGCAGCCTCGACTGCAGCAGCTCTGGTGCAGTTACTGCTCCTTGAGCTTGAGCTGGAGATGGAAAATGAGATGCTAGAAGAACTTGTACTACTAGAACCAAGACTAGTATTGGCAATTGAGAGTTGATCAAGCTGCTGCTTCTGCTGGGATTCCGCGAGCTTCCATGATGATTCCTGCCGGCATTCATTTCTGTTGCACAAATGTCATGATGGAGGAATAATATTTTGCATGCAGATCCCCGGCTATGTTTCTGATCATGTCCAAATTCTGCTTGCTCATTCTTCGATCCTGATCTTCTTGAATGAAGAAGAAGAAGATCACCCATTGAATTAAGGTCAAACAGAACTTGTGATCAAATCTCTTGAACCTCAGCAGCAGCTTTCAAGCATGTGGTGGACGGGGATCTAAGATTGCTGCCATGTCTAATTCATCATGAAGTTGGCAATTAGCTACAACCTTATAAATAAGCTGCAGCAGCGTGCAAGATCGATAGATGGATGATGCAGAAGCTCTAGTACAGCTCAAGATCAGAGCTTGTTGTAGACACAGCTGGTTCAATGCTTCTCTCTCTCTCTGTCTCTCTCTCTCTCTCTGTCTCTCTGTGTCTGTGTCTCTCTGTGTGTCTCTCTGCAAGCTGCAATTTTGAAGACGATGGAGAAGGGGAAGCTCTGCACTGTAAGATGCAAATGCTAGTTACCCAAGTAAGTCTCTGGCTGTTCCTGGATGAATCAATCACCCACCCAACACCGAATTTTATACTTGACAAATCTTCCCGGGAGATCATGCAAGCAAAGATCAGAATTCCTTAGCCGAAAAGCTAGAATACATGAACTTCAATGCTCGAATCATGAGATCATGGCTAAATTTTTTTCATGATCTCCCAAACTGACCCATGTCGATCGATCATACACGACAAAAACAAAAAAAAAGCAAAAAAGCAAAAGCAATTCTTCTTCTCAAGCGAGAGAGGCACGCAAAAGCTAAACTCCAAACTGGATAGGAAAAAATAGAAAAAAAGAGGTTTATGGCGGGCTCCAAGCTTCTTGCAGTAAAATTTAATTCAACAACAACAAAGACAACAAGTCTTGGATTGTGTAATTCAAGAGCAAGTTGTTAGAATTCTAGACAACGTTCTCTTCCTGTTCAAAGAAGAAGGTCCTTCTCCTCCTCCTTGTCCTGCTCCTCCTCCTCTTCTTCCTCTTCTTCTTCTTGTTGGACTTCTCCCTTCTTGCTGCACACAAACTGTTGTTGTGTATACAAGTTTTTGGGGTGTCCATCTTGCACATGTAATTGCAGCAGATTTCTTTCCCCCATGGGTCACTCCAGGAAGCTGTTGATGATGACGATGATGCCGCTGCTGCATCACTTTGAAAGGGAAAAGTGGCTATTGTTGTGCACAGAGTGACACATGCAGCAGCTAGAGATGAAAGTTAGTTGGGTCCCCATGAACTCTGGACTCTTCCTCGTCCTCCTCTTCTTCTTCCTCTTCTTCTTCCTTCTTCCTTCCTTCCTTCCTTCCTTTCCTTCTGCTGATTCTCTCCTCCTTTCTGCCTGGGAGAGAGAGAGAAAGGGCAGCAGGAAAAGCCACCAACAGGTTGTTGTTGTGCTCACTGTAGCAACCTGGATGGATGGATGGATGGTTGGATGGATGAATTCTTCAAATGGGTCCCCACCTGGATGGATGGATGGATGGTTGGATGGATGAATTCTTCAAATGGGTCCCCACCTGGATGGATGGATGGATGGATGGATTTTCTCCAAATGGGTTTTCACTCCAAAAACTCAAGAAGAAAAGAAAATAAAAGAAAAGAAATTTAAAAAACCTCTTGATGGTTGCATGGATTTGGAAGAGCAATTATTTTTTAAAATTTTAATTAATTAATTATTTATTTATTTATTTATTTATTTATAACCCTGAAAAGCTTTGGGTGAATGGTGGAATCTCTAGCCTACTAGATTTGTTTCTTTCTCCTAAAAGAGAGAAGAAAGAAGTGGAAGGAAAACAAACAGATTTTATCAAACACTTTTGCTTTAAGAGAAAGATGGATTGAAGCTTAATGAATGAAAACACAAAGATACCCATTTCTACTTGGATTTCATTTATTTCATCTTTCCAATATTTTTTCATGTAGATTTTTTGCATGAAAAGATTGCGAGGACAAAAAAAAAAAGAAAAAAAGGAATAAATGTATTCTTCCACAACCCTTGCCACTTTCCTTACCTTTTTATTAAATTTTAAAAAATAAATAAATAAAAATGGGTCATGCCTTTAGGCATAGGCTATGCATTTTGTTGGGTCTACTACAACAACACCACAATGCTAGAAGTAGCTTGGATTTTTATGAGCATAAGTAGGTGATTTTCAATCACACCTATAAAAAGTAATTTGTAATTTCAGAAACTAATTAGGAAAAAAAAAGAAAAAAAAAAGTAGAACTTAAAGATCTAGAAGTAGTAGTAGGTAAGGTGAGACAAATGATGAGATACTTCATTTATTTCAAATATCTAATATAATTAGTCTTTAGGTATTTCTATTTATTTTTCTTCTTGTGCAATTTTTAATTTAATTGCAATTTTTTTTTTTTGTTAAGTATTAAAAAATGTAAGTAATAAAAAGATGTTATGTCTATTAAATAAATAATAATGTATAAATATCATGGCATGGACCTTGTGTATTTTATGCCTATATTTGCACTTGCACAAGAAATTTTGGGTTGATTATTTGTTGAGAGGCTCTCTTTTCATGTCTCTCATCACAAAAAATTGGAAAAAAATTTGATTATTTCTCTCACCCTATTGCCCCTTTGATGTTTCTTAAGCCATCACTTTGGATTCTTATGGCAAGTTGGATGCAGGAAACCTTAACATGACATGCAAAAACCCGCAATTGAGTGGCCAAAAAACACAATTTTAGTTACAAATGTTTCTCCAAATTTATAAACAAAGGCAAGACAAAACAAAGGGTTTAAAAAGAAATAGGGTTTAGGGTTTTGTGTTTAAACGAGTTTACAAATTATTTTTATTGAGAGTTTATATGAAAGAAGGCAACAAAAAACAAAAAAAAAAGGAAAAAAAGGGTTTAGGGTTTAAGTGAGTTTAAACATATAATCATGAGTTATAAATGTTTCCCCTAAATTTATGAGAGAAGGGAAGTTTGCAAGACACAAAAGGGGAAAAGAAGGGTTAAGGGTTTAGTGTTTAAGACTTGTCTATTAAGACTTGAATGTTCTTTTTTCGTTTGGCTAATGTTTAGGGTTTAGGACTTGAACAATTTTTTTTCCCCCTTTTTTTTTCCCCTTTTTCCCTCTTTTTTATTAGCTAATGGAAGAAAATAAAATTTAAAAATCCATACTCTACATGAGTTTATTTCTCTTTGTTTTCAGGTAATTGCTTGTAGTATGGCATTCAAGACAAAGTAACAATTTGATTTGATACACAAAAGCCATGTTTCTTAGAATGTTTCCATCACTGTAGCTATTGCTGCATTTCCTTTTTGCAAGACCTTGGTGGGCTCTACATGACCTTTGCAGCAATTGTTATGTTTTGACGAGAATTTTCAAGACTTGGGGTGATTCTTAACTTCAAAGTTCATACCATCTTCTTTAACTCGTCCACACTCATAGTTCATTTTGTTTTTGCAATCGATCGTCATTGCCAAGCACATGTTGAATTCACGTCACATTAAAAAATTCTAAAGTTTTAGCACACCACACCACGCCACAAGTCAAATTCACGTCACACATTTTTGTACAAAAAAAAACCTTAAACCCATCAAAAGACATGCTTCACAATCTATCAACTTGTCAAAATAAAAGACTCATTGACATGGAAAAAAAAAGAAGTTGGATATGAAAATGAAAGCAAAGCACTATAACATCAAATTCCAAAAGAAAAAAAACTAAAACCAAGAGAGAGAGAGAGAGAGAAAACCATGTTTGGAGGTTGTTGGTTAATAACTAAACCCAATCTAAGGGAACATGGAGGTGATGAGAGAACATAAATAAACTCAATCTAAGGGAACATGGAGGTGACAAGAGAACATATATTTTCACCATCAAGGAATGATACAAGTCTTTTGGGGTGTATTCGTGTCCCGTAGCTGACTATGGTGGTTAACTATGTACTAACCATTGTCATGTAACCATGAAGGATGGATGCTATGTGAACACGAAAACACTTTTCTGTTGTATTCCTTTCCCATAGCTGACCACGTAACTACAGTGGTTACTTATGTACTAACCATCCAAATGTAACCATGCGGGATGGATGGATGGATGGTATGTGGACAAGAAACAAAGTTTTCATTGTAATCTTGCCCAATAGCTGCTGACCATGGTGATTAGCAATGTACTAACCACCCACACAAATGATGGATGATACGTGGATTAAAAAACACTTTTCTATTGTATTCCATAGCTAACCACGGTGATTAGCAATGTACTACTAACCATCCACACATATGATGGATGATATGGGGATAAAAAACACTTTTCTATTGTATTCCATAGCTTACCATCGTGGTTAGCTATGTACTAACCATCCACACATATGATGGATGATAGATATGTGGATAGAAAACACTTTTTTATTGTATTTCATAGCCCACCATGGTGGTTAGCTATGTACTAACCATCCACACATATGATGGATGATATGTGGATAGAAAACATTTTTTCTATTGTATTCCATAGCTCACCATGGTGGTTAGCTATGTACTAACCATCCACACGTATGATGGATGATACGTGGATAGAAAACACTTTTTTTATTGTATTCCATAACTCACCATGGTGGTTAGCTATGTACTAACCATCCACACATATGATGGATGATATATGGATAGAAAAAACATTTTATTATTGTATTTGAATGTACAAATTAATCACATGTATGTAATATCTACCAAACCACCTAGTAGCCACCAAATGCCTTACCTGCTTATGAGATTATTCTTTTGACACATGCAATTCGGTTAGCTCCAACAACAATTCCACAACAAAATTGTCATGTGGGGAAAAGAATTTCAAAAGTCAGCAAGTCTATATTATAAGTAGAGCAATACATACTACCAACTTACCTAGCAAATGACTGAGAAGATGGAGAGTGAATAAGTCTCTCTAGACATAAGTCAAACCCTAAACCTCTCCTATCGCTAGGATTCCAATTGGGTAGTCCATCAAGTTAGTTGAACACCAACAAATGTCATAATTCAACATGAATTGAATGTCAACTTTGATTCACCCAACTCACTTTCTATGGGGGATTCTCTAGTCGACCTTGCTCCTAATCTAGGATTCTAGAGGATGGTAAAGTTGGAGCTATGTCATTCACCTTTTACAGTAGAGTTATCTGGAAAGTTATCCTCTGTTTTTACCCCAATCTACTCTTATTTCGGCCCCTATCCCCCTCTTTCAGTGGTATCCGCAAAATAATGAAAGTTTACTAAATCTGGGCATGAAATGCCGAAACTCAGCACTTAATGAACAACGTTCAAGACTACTTATAGTAGTTGTACAGGTAGGAGCAGTGAAAATATATGTAGCGGCAGTGAGGCTCTCAGGAAAAGGGAAAGATAGGATGAAACTCAGTTTACCATCAAAATTGGTGGGAAAACTAGTTTGGGTCCCAGTTATTTCATTTTGTAAAATTTTCATTCCCACTTACAAGTTTGATGCCCTACTATGCCGATACTGGCCGTTCTTGCCCCTTGATAGCCTGACTTTACGGATAACTCTAATTAGTGATTTGTTTTTGGGGTGGAGAATATGTATAAAAAGGAACATTCCATAGCAAATTTCCTGTTTTTTGGGGGAAAAAACTAGTCAAAAAAGAAAACATTTATTTGAAAATGATCAAAAATTGACACAATTGTCTGCAATATGAAAGGGCGTGCTTAATATTTTTTACTTTCATATTTTGAATATTGCTAAATTTGGCTAAATATAGTTATGGATTATCACCACTTGAGTAAAATCACAAAGTTGAAAAAAAAAAACATTGCTAACAACTTGATTTTGCATGTTCAACTATGTTAATCAAGCATTTATATCCGTGTGATTTTATAAGCCTATTAAATTTTTAGGTCTTTTATTTTTTCTATTTTGCTATCTCAAAAATTTAAGAAATTATTCCCCCAAAAAAGAAAAATAGTCAAATTTACAATGAAAAGTAAAATTTTCGAAATTTTTATTTTTGTCAAAAAAAAAAAAAAACGTTAATTGCTTAAAATGTTTGTGTACTTGTTTTGAGAGTGCTTCAATCTTCTATCAACTATTAACAAAAAGGTGTGCTAGATAAGTTGTGATTCCCTTTACATTGCCATTTTTCAATAAAAGTGAGACTTTACGTACAAAGTAGGTGAATGTTTTTTTCATTAAATTGAAGGAATGTTCAAGTTTTTAAGGAACTTTGTAGTCTAGAACAATAGAATCGACATGTGTTACAAAATTGCTCCATGGACACAAACAACCCACACATGTCTTTGGAGCCTTAAATTTCGGACACAATATGAATGCTTTGATATATTAGTTGTTCACAATTCACAAATTTGAAGATGCCGATTCACCACATCTACATATATCTAGACAATACAAAGTAAATTCATCATGTGAGACCCACCAAACCAAACAACACTAAACCACAAATCACAAATCATGGGGAGATTAAAAAAATCCCCATCTCCTCCAATCGAAGTCCGTGTTAGAATATAACTTGACCACAACCCACTAATCTTTTGGAGGTTGGAGAATGATCAATGTAAGTATTGGGACGTTCTCAAGTAATTCCTTATGACTTAGATTAAGTGGAACTACTTTACTTAATCAAAATTCCAAAAGGAAGAATCATGCATTAAAATAGTGCAAAACATAGTTTCCTAAGAAGGTATTAGGTCAATGACTAAAAACACACCATCAAATCTAACGAAGTCACACACACTTTAAAACATGCACACAAATGATGATGAGACTCATAGAACACGACGCGTGGAAACAAAGTCCCTCAAAACACACCCAATTTTATTTTATTTTGAAACTCCATTCACATTGAACTAAGTGCAAACAACAAATGACTAAGAAAAAATAAATTATTATAATTTTATAATAAATTCCTATAAAAAAAAAAGGAAAGTAAATGGAAAGGGCTCTTATTTATGTACATATTATTAGTCTTGGATACAAGAGTTGGAACTTCTTTTGCCTTAAAAAACCAACAAAAAACTTCTTTGCCTTAAGAAAAGCAAAGCATGTGAATTATACTATCATCATCGTTGTCCTTCTCCACCAAATTGGTGGCCAAGAGAATGTTACAACAAGTCCGACATTATATATTGTAAAGGAAGAATGAAGCCTCCCCTGACTCCGGACAGACAGTGGCCACGGACAGTTAAGAGTAACGGAGTACTCTTCAAAGGCTCAAACCCTAAACCTCTTTTGAGGGGGAGATCGGGGCTCTACGAATCTTTTGTTATTGAATTTATAAATGGAAAGTAGACCCGTAATGAGATGGCTCGACTTTAAAAGCTTGAAAAGGCACCTAATGCGTCCACCTCTACTCACTAGGTTGGCACTTGGTGCGAGTCCGAACTTACGGCTTTTAGGCCCATAAAAGTTGGTTATTGCACTTTAAAGTGACCCGAGCCGAGACTTCGGAAGAAAGTTTGGGGTTCTTTAAAAGAAGCGTTAAAAGAGTGCCAAATGCCAAGTGCTCCATCTCACACCGACCCTTATTTTAGTTTTTTAAAGCCTTTTTTTTTTTTTTTTGGGGGGGCGGGGTGTTTTTGAGACATGTCACATGCCAAGTGCCCCCACATCTTGTCATGTAAACCGCCCATCTCCTTAGACACACACATCTTCTTCCCGTCTCCTTACAAAAGCACAAACGAAATTTTTTTTAAAAAAAAAGGGTGTGGGGAGGACATTCTCCTTTTACAATACTAGTATGCTTTGGGCGGA